>Ga0316217_10005224_pt1 | contig 13589 bp, 11 predicted proteins | sample 1anoAmetaG_FD_203633 | JGI IMG/M metagenome (GOLD analysis project Ga0316217, IMG submission 203633) | Freshwater microbial communities from Trout Bog Lake, Wisconsin, USA - 1anoA | ecosystem: Environmental > Aquatic > Freshwater > Lake > Hypolimnion/Profundal zone | place: USA: Wisconsin...
CCGTTCAGATCAGGGATACCCTTTATCGCGGCCGCGAGGATTTTGTCTACCGCATCGAGATGGGCGAGCTGCCGTTTGTAACCAGTGTTTTTCCGCTCGGCGGGAGGGCGGACGGCGCGACTCGATTCGAGTTGACGGGATGGAACCTGCAGCGCAAGAAGATAACGCAGTCGCTGCAGCAGTTGGGCCTACAAACGTTTTCGGTGCGCGAGGGCAGCTGGAATTTGATGGCCTTGCCGGCCGACGCCGACACCCTGCCGGAGATCATGGCGGGCAAGAGCAATCACGCCGCCGCGCAGGCGCAAGCGCTGAAGCTTCCCGTGATGGTCAACGGTAGGATCGAGCGGCCGGGGCAGTGGAGTGTATTTCGATTCAACGCTCGCGCGGGTGAGCGGATTGTTGCCGAGGTCCTGGCCCGCCGTTTGAACTCGCCCCTGGATTCCGTGCTGCGATTGACTGACGCCAACGGCAAGGAAGTCGGCTTCAATGACGATTTCGACGATCCCGGCGCTGCGCTGCTCACCCATCAGGCAGATTCGTATCTGAGCTTAACGCTGCCGAAGAGCGGGACCTACTATCTGTACTTGGGCGACAGCCAGCATAACGGCGGTCCAGAGTACGCCTATCGGCTGCGCCTCAGTTCTCCCCGTCCTGATTTCGAGCTGCGGGCCGTGCCATCCAGCATCAGCCTCCGTCCGGGGCTGGTGATGCCGGTCAGCATCTACGTATTGCGACATGACGGCTTCTCGGGGGAAGTTTCCGTGCACTTGAAAGATGCCCCGCGCGGTTGGGTGTTATCCGGAGGGCGCATTCCCGCCGGCCAGAATAGCGTGCGGATGACTTTGGCCGCTCCGTCAGATCAGACGCAACCTGCCCAGGGCCTGACTTTGGATGGCGTGGCGCGGATCGACGGGCAAGAGGTGCATCATCTGGCGGTTCCCGCCGAGGATAGGATGCAGGCCTTCGCTTGGCATCACCTGGTTCCCGCCCAGGTCGCGCTGGCCATGGTGAGCGGGCGGGGACAGGGGCGAAACAGCCCATGGCGCTATGCGGATGAGGGACCGGTCAAGCTGCCCGCGGGCGGTAGCGCGGTGGTGCAACTCCTGCTCCCTTCAGGACCGTTCGGCAAACAGGCGGCGCAGCGGCTTCACCTCGACCTGGACGCCGCGCCGGAAGGTATCGCCATCGAGAACGTCTCGCGCACGGATCAGAAGATCGTCTTCCGACTGCGAGCCGACGCCGGCAAGGTCAAGCCGGGGCTGAAGGGGAATCTGATTGTAGACGTTTCGATGGACCCGCCTCCACCCTCGGCGGATGCGAAGCAGCAGGCGAACAATCGCCGCGTTCCCCTCGGCGTCTTGCCCGCCATTCCCTTTGAAGTGATGGCACGGTAACCGATCGTCTCAAAGACCCGGCAGACGCCACCGCCACCGCCTCGAAGGGGAGATTCCACGTCGGACGCAAGCACGGAAAAACGAGCCGGTGGCAACGCCTCAGTTCTGTTTATCGACCCGCGCTGATTCCGGGCACTCGCACCCCTGTCAACACCATAGATTTAAGCCGCAGCCGTCCGGGCGATTACCGGCGTTCACCAGACCTTACACTGCTTGGCGTTCACCATCGGCTGATTAGGTTTGCAGCCGAAGGCCTTTTGAAATTCCGGAAGGTCGGACACGATTCCATTCACCCGGTATTTGCCCGGAGAATGCGGGTTTGTAATCGCGCTGACACGCAGGTTCTCGGCCCGCTGATTCTCGCACGCCCACTGCGCGTACCCGACGAAGAAGCGCTGATCTGGTGTCAGTCCATCGCGGGACTCGAGTGACTGTCCGGCGCTTGCCTTTTTCCAGGCCAGGTACGCCAGCAATGTGCCGCCCAGGTCGGCCACGTCCTCTCCACTGGTCAGTTTGCTGTTGATCTTGATATCGTCCACGATCACGTACTGGGCGTATTGGTCGCGCACGCATTGCACGCGCTGCTCGAATGCGTCTGCGTCCTGTTTCGTCCACCAGTCTTTGAGATCTCCCGCCGCATCAAACTGACGGCCTTCGTCATCGAAGCCGTGCGTCAACTCGTGCCCGATCGTGCCACCGGTGTTGCCGTAGTTGGGCGCATCGTCGAGCTTCGAATCATAGAGCGGAGGCTGTAGCACTCCGGCCGGGAAGTTCATGTCGTTCATCTGCGGGTTGTAGTAGGCGTTGACCGTCGGCGGAGTCATGTCCCACTCAGTGCGGTCCAGCGGTTTGCCGATCTTGTTCAACTGCCGCCGGCTCTCGAAGATAGTCGCGCGCGAAACATCGCCCACGAAGTCTCCGCTCTTCACCTCCACGGAACTGTAATCGCGCCATTTGTCCGGATAGCCGATCTTATTGCGGATGGCGTTCAGCTTGACAAGCGCCTGCTGCTTGGTCGCGGGAGTCATCCAATCGAGCTTTTCGATCTCGTCGGCCATGGCTTGTTCGATGAATTCGGTCATGCGCAACACGTCCGCTTTGGTCTTCGAGGGGAAGGTACGGCGCACGAACTCCTGGCCCAAAGCTTCGCCCAGATCGCGGTCGACGTAGTGCACGCAGCGTTTCCATCGCGGCTGCTGTTCGGCGACGCCCCGCAGGTACTTCCGATAAAAGCTGAAATCCTCATCCACGAAATTATGGGAAAGATATGGCGCCTTCTCGTGCACGACGTGCCAGCGCAGGTACCTCCTCCAGTTGTCAAGCGGCTCCGTCTTGAGCTGCGCGGCCATTGCCTTGAAGAACTCAGGCTCGGTGACATTGATGGACTTGACGTCCCCAATCCCGGACGCGCTCAAGTACCGAGACCACTGGAACTCAGGCGTGAGGCTTGCCAGTTGCGCGGAAGAGAACTTGTGATAGAGCTTGTAAGGATCGCGCCGCTCGGCGCGCGTGAGGGAGGCTTGGGCCAGCGCCGTTTCCATGCGCATCACGACCTTGGCGCCCGCGGCTGCCTGCTGCGGAGTGTCGCCGAGCAGTTCCAGCATCCGCTGCACGTGTTGTTCATAGCGCCGGCGGGTCTCCTGCATCTTGGCATCCGTCTTGGTGTAGTAATCCCGGTCGGGAAGTCCCAGCCCGCCTGCTGACGCGAATGCGATCACCTGCGATGCATCGCCGTAATCCTGGTTCGAGCCGAAGCCAAACATCAGGCCGCTGCCTTGGCTGGCAAGGTGAGCCTGCGCCAGAAAGTCCGGAATATCGGCAATGCTCTTCAAGCCTGCGATGCGGTCGAGCATCGGCTTCAGCGGTGACGCTCCCAGCTTTTCCACCGCGGATTCATCCATGCAGGCGGCGAAGTAATCTCCGATCTTCTGCTGCACCGCATCAAGCTTGGGATTCGTTCGCGAAGCCTCATCCAGGATGCCCCACAGGAACTGTTCGTTTTCGTGCTGAAGCTTGCCGTAGACGCTCCACGCTGCCTGGTCCGGCGGCATGGGGTTGTTCTTCAGCCATCCACCGCAGGTGTACTGGTAGAAATCGGCGCAAGGATCGGCACTGCGGTCCATGGCGGTCAAATCCAGGCTCGGTGAGTACGGCAACACGTGCAGCGGCTGTTTCTCGATCGTTCCCGGGGTTGTCATCGGGGTGGGTGGCCCCTCCGGAGTCCGGGGCCTCTCCTCCTGGACCGAAGGCGCCGGCGTGTTTGCCTTTGGCTCTCCTGCCTGATTTTGAGCGCCGACAAAGGCCGCGCACAGCAGGACGGCACAAACAACGCGCATAAATTTCATGTATTCACCTCTCCCTAGTGACGGACAATTTTACCTGACGGATGCGGAGGCGGCCCTCGATTTGGCCGTCAATATCCTCGCCCGGAAGCGTGGGCGTGGGGGCGCATGACTCTTCCGCCCGCAGAATCCGCCGCGTTAATTGGCAACAGGCAGGCAAGCGCACAGAAAACGCACGGAATACAAGTGCTGCATTTTCTGTTGCTTTGATTGGTGGCGGCGGTAGGACTCGAACCTACGACCTACGGATTATGAGTTCTCCAACAGTCACTGAAAGCAAAGAAAATAAATTACTTAGCTCGGAAGAATCCGGCAAAGTCCGGTAGAATCCGCAACCCCCGCGCAACCAGAATCGCGCTGGTAATGGAACCAAACGGGACAAGCGGCAGAATAGAAGGATGAATGACTATCGCCAGCCCTGAAAAGGCTGGCGTCGGCGGTTCGATTCCGTCCATGGCCGCCATTGATTTCAACGACGTACTAGCCATGCTTATCACCAACCTGTTCCATTCTGTTACGAAAACACAAACGGACACGCCGGAGTTGGCCTCAACTCCAAATCCATTGGTTGATCGATGTGCGCCGGAGCAAATAGGCCATGATCCCGTGATCGTCAATGCCGTAAATCAGCGGATCTATGACCGCAATCAGGCCGCTTGGGAGGACAAGTGCGAGAGCAGGACAAAGCTACCGTCTGGTGGTTGCAACGCTGACCACGCGAATACGGCTCAGCCGAGCGCGATGCTCTCGCCAAGTGTGCCCGGCATAGTTAAGATGATGGAATGGCTGTCGCCTTGCGAGGCTCCGCCCTCGCCCTTATCCTCTATGACGTTGCTGAGGAGATTCGACTAGAAGAACTGCGCCCGGCGAAACGGGTCGGCCCCTCCTTCAAACATGCGGCCCCCGAATACGTGCGCTTCCAGCGGCCTCCGGTTGTGCTGGACTTGGAGCCGCTGGTGCTCTCTTCCGGCGAGCGCTTCGCAACGCGGTTCAAGTATTACGACTACGGTGTTGTCAGTGTTCTGTTCGAGTACTCATTTGAGAGCGACTGGGCCAGTCTGATTCAGCTGGCGAGCCGTTGGATGGGTTCCGGTGATTTCGAACGCTACGCCTCCACCATCGCTCGCCAGCAGATTGCGCGGTCCCCGGGGGCGCTCGTCAAGCCCCATCGGGATTGGCTCGAAGAAGACTACTTTATCTTTCACCTGACGCACGTGGACGGCTCCCCCAGCGCGGAGGAACTCTTGCGCGAGTGCGGCGACCGTATCGCCGGCGTCGTCCGCGGCGAGACCGAACCGCTCTCGGCTGCCGAGCGCAGCGAGGTGCTGCAGTCGAGTATTTCTTATTACCCGGATGACCTTACGGTGATCGGCTGGCACGCGGCATTTTTATACGACACTACCGCCGGTGCGCAGACCGCTATCCAGCTGCTCGAGTATGCCAACTCACAATTGCTGGAATTCCGCCATTACGACGAATGGCTGACGCGGGAACTGGAGCGCGTCTACCCTACGCTCGTCCGCCGTGGCAGTCTCATCCGCCGCTGGGGAATGGCGCGCCAGGCAACCCGCTTGCAGACGGTGACTTTAGAAGTGACCGAGCTCGCCGAACGTGCCGAAAACGCCATCAAGTTCCTGAGCGATATGTTTGCTGCCCGCCTGTACCGCCTAGCCGCCGCCAAGGTCGGGGTGATCGACTACAAGAACCTCGTCAACCAGAAGCTGCGCACTGCCCGTGAACTCTATAGTTTTATGATCGAGCAGTTTCAGCAGGGCCGCGCCTTCGTGCTGGAGGTGATGGTAGTCATCATTCTGATCATCGAACTGGGCTACCTGTTTCGCGGAAAATGAAATTGCATGGTAGCTGCATAGGCGCGGCTCAAGTGCGCGCCGTTGAGGCGAGAGCCAGGGCAATGTTGGAAGGAAAGGGCGCAGCCCTGAACCGCGGTTGTCTAGGGCCGCTGGGCCATGGTGAGAGGTTGCTGCTTGTCGGTGACGATCAATGCGTCCAGAGTCACCGCGCCCTGGTCCTGGGGATAGACAATGACGGGATTGATGTCCACCATCCTTGATGGAAGCGGTGGAGCGCATCAGGGCTCCTGGGCGGCAGATGATTTCAGCGGCGGCACGGATATCAAGCGCTGGCGCGCCGCGGAAGCCGCGCAGCAGGACTACGCACTTGGACTGGTAGAGCGTGTCCATGACGGCCTCAACGGACAACTCGGGCGGCAGCAGGCGGACATCCTTGAGGGCCTCGGCCAGCACGCCGCCGAAACCAACTAGCTGCACGGGACCCCGGTTCTTGTCGCTCTGCGCACCGACGATCAACTTCGCGCCGCGCTGCCCCATCTTCTCTACCGGCACGTCATCGAGTTTGAGGTCGGGCAGGGGGCCTCAAACTCAAAACCTGTAGCTTAACTTCCAAGTCTCACCAGTCCCATTTCCGCTGACGGGGGACACCAAGTACACGGAAAAGATTTTATCTTGACAATTTTCTAACCACATGGTAAAAAGGGTAGATCGAATGGGCCTGCACTCTATGCACTAACTTTAGTGGCGTTACGAGGTGATCGAAATTGGCCCCTGGTTCGCCCCCGCAGTCATCTCCTACTCCCGGCCAACAACCCTCCCTCGAACTCCCGCGCATGCATCAAGCGAAGAGCGCGTAGTGCCTAACCCTCGGCAGACATTTCTTCACGGAGGGATTTCCATGGCACCCAGGCAAGCAGGCTTCAATCTCCCGGCATCTTCCGGAGGATTCTTGGTTTCCTTTTTCCAGGCAATCGGGAGTGCTATTTGCAGCCGCCGCGCGCAGGCGGCGCGGGCGGAAAAGCGTGTTTGGTGTTGCGCGGCAGTGGGCGCGTTCCTGCTGCTGGCCGCTTCCATCCTGGCGCACGCTCAAAGCGTGACCTTCGATCACGTCCAGCTCACGGTGCCGGCCGGCGGACTGAATACACCGTCCGCTGTGGCCGTGGATGCAGCGGGCAATGTCTTCATCGCGGATACTTTCCACAACCGGGTAGTGGAGGTTCCGTGGAACGGCACGAGCTACGGCGCCCAGCTCACGGTGCCGGCCAGCGGACTGTATTATCCCTCAGGTGTTGCGGTGGATGGAGCGGGCAATGTCTTCATCGCAGACCATGGGCACCATCGGGTAGTGGAGGTTCCGTGGAACGGCACGAGCTACGGCGCCCAGACTACGTTGCCGGTCAGCGGACTGGGTGGCGCGATTGGTGTGGCCGTGGATAAAGCAGGCGATGTTTTCATCGCGGACGATAACTACGCCCAGGTGGTGAAGGTTCCGTGGAACGGAACGAAGTTCGGCGACCCGATCACGGTGCCGACCCCCGGATTTAATCAAAATGACACTTATTTAACTCAGGGTTTGGCCGTGGATGGAGCGGGCAATGTCTTCATCGCGGATCAGGGCCCCAACGTGGTGTGGGAGGTTCCGTGGAACAGCACGACCTCGAGTTACGGCGCCATGGTCAAGGTGCCGACCGGGTTTGTTCAGCCCGACGGTGTGGCCGTGGATGGAGCGGGCAATGTTTTCATCTCGGATAACTACGCCGGCCAGGTGGTGGAGGTTCCGTGGAACGGCACGAGCTTCGGCACCCAGATCATGGTGGCCAAAGGAGAGCCTGGGGCGGGACAGTTGGCGCTGGACGGAGCAGGCAATATCCTGGTCTCGACGAGTAACAACCAGGTGGTGAAGCTTCTGAGCGGTCCGCTCCCCGCCAACATCTGCCCTGGGGGCCAGACAACCCCCGCGCCTTGCAGCCAGGTGCTCACGGCGTATTTCAACCTCGGGGCTGATGTCGTGTTCGGCGCGAACCCCACAGTCCTCACCCAAGGCGCGCCCAACGGGGATTTCACCCTGGGCACCGGCGTCCCTTCTCCCTGTACAGGATTTGTGAAATCGAATGCATCGTGCGAGGTTAACGTAAAGTTTGCACCGCTCGCGCCCGGATTGCGCATGGGCGCGGTCCAGCTCGCGTACCATCTCGCGGACTCTAACGGGAACCCCACCGGCGGCAACTTGCAGGCGACCGGGTTCGTTGGGGGTCTAGGCCAGGGGCCGGCGATAGCCTTTGGGCCGGGCGCGCAGAGCGCACTGACTGTCACGGCAGGGGGTGGGGGACTGAGTAATCCCGCGGGTGTGGCCGTGGATGCGGCGGGCGATGTGTTCATCGCGGATATGGGCAACTACAGGGTGGTAAAGATTCCTGCCGGTGGCGGCGCACAGACCATAGTGGGCGACGAATCGTTTGCACCACAGGGTGTGGCGGTAGATGGAGCAGGCAACGTCTTCGTCGTGGATTCCAGCAACTACCGGGTGGTGGAGGTGCCGTGGACCGGAACGGGCTACGGCGCCCAGACCGTGCTCAATGTCACGGCTGGGGGCAAGGGACTGAATTCACCGGCGGATGTGGCGGTGGATGGAGCGGGCAATGTCTTCATCGCGGATACGAACAATTCCCGGGTGGTGAAGGTTCCTGCCGGTGGAGGCCCCCAGATCACAGTGGGCACCGGACTGCTCGCCCCGGGTCGAAGGCATCGAAGGACTTGCCCGTCCCGTGATACACCACCGCCGGATTTCCGTCCTTGTCCACTATCGTGGACCTGCCGAACCACTGTTTGAACTCCGGGGTGCTGGTCTTGTCCGCGTTCTGGCGTAGCACTATAATCGGCTTGTCCCCGCCGTCGCCTCGGGCGTTGGAAGGCAGGGTGCCAGCGATGGTATCGAAATCCTTCGCGGCGGGGTATTTCCTCATGGAAACGGTCGCAAGCTCTTTTTTCCCCGTTCTGGCTTCTTCGATGTGAAGGATTGTCCCGTCTTCCATGCGCTTGATAAAGCCGATCTGGTCTCGCTTTCCTCGCGTCTTCGTTCCAAAGACAGTTGCGTCGTAGGAGTTGACCACCTGGGGGATTTTTTCGAAATCGGAGTCCGTGATCGGCAGTTGGCCTCGGGACGCTTCGACGGTCTCGTCGCCGTGACGGTTGATGATGTGCCGCATGGCCGATCCGTCGATCACGTGGTTGAATCCTTCCAAGTCGAACCCGTGCTCCTTCGCGGTGTCCACCAGCCACGGATCCACGGGCGCGACTACGGCTTTTTGCGAGGCGTGGCCAGGACCCTTTGCCGCCTCCAGCACGCTCCGAATGTCTTCAATCGCTTTCTGGTGATGGATTGCAACATTCGGGAGCTCTATTACGGCAACTTCAAGGCCGTCCCAGACACGGAGATCCCGATCAAGAGAAATGCGATTACGGCCTTTATCGGACCCTCCGGCTGCGGCAAGAGCACAGTGCTCAGATGCCTAAATCGAATGAACGACCTCGTTCGCGGTTTCCGCTTCGAAGGTCAGATCTGTTATCGGGGGCGGGACATTTACGATCCGGCGATCGATCCGGTGGCGGTGCGCCGTTTTATCGGCATGGTGTTCCAGCAGCCGAATCCTTTTGCCACCAGCATCTTCAACAACGTTGCTTTTGGGCTTCGCCTGAACGGCTTCAAGGGCAGCAAGACGGAGCGGGTTGAAACCGCGCTGCGGGCGGCTGCTTTATGGGACGAAGTGAAGGACAAGCTGGACAAGAGCGGCCTGTCGCTCTCCGGCGGACAGCAGCAGCGTCTTTGCATCGCGCGCGCCATCGCCACCGAACCAGAGGTTCTGTTGATAGACGAGCCCTGCCCCGCTCTGGATCCGATTGCCACGCGGAAGATCGAAGAACTCATGGCCGAATTGCGACAGAAGTTCACCATTGCCATCGTGACTCACAACCTGCAACAGGCACAACGCGTCGCCGACTACACCGGGTTTCTGTATGTGGATACATCCCAGGGAGGACGAACCGGCTATCTGGTCGAGTTCAACGATTCCAAGCGCTTGTTCGAAGATCCGCAACACCATCACACCAAGCAGTACATACGTGGCGAGTTCAGTTGAGGTTTTGTCGTAACGGATCTTTAAGGAAAGGCGGCGCTGCTTCGACCGAGGCCATTCTGGGGAATTGCCACTCCTGTGCCCACAGCAGAAATTATATGGACAGGGCACCAAGATCGCCTCGGTGTCTCAAGACGATGAGGATAATCGACAATCAAACGACTGAGTCCTATGTCCGGCGCGAATCTGGGGCGTCCTGACGCAACCGCGCCAACGCAAGATCGACAACGCGTTCAAATTCTCTGCGGTAGCGGGCAGCGCGGAATTCTCCGAGCCTCTTCTTCGCTCCCTCAGGGCTGAACCATTGCGGATTGCGAAAGGTCTCGATTGGATCTGCCGTGCGCTGAACATGGAGAAGGAATGCGTTGATTAACACCGGTTCATCTCCACGTTCATGCAGGTATGAAGTAAATGAGACCTGATGAATCTCGCCGATTGCGCCAGCTTCTTCCCGCGCCTCCAGCAAGGCGGCTCCGCACGGTGAGTTCCCAGAGTCGATGCCTCCCTTGGGAAAAGTCCACTTTCCGGCGGTGGTGTTTACCAGCAGGAACTCGATCTCATTGGCTTTCCTGCGATAACAAATCGCGGCCACTTGACGCTCAGACCTGCAAGGCCGGCTGCCAAGCCGCGCAGTGCCCGTATGGACGAAAGGCATAACAACGCCATTCTGCACCAGAAGTGTTGCAGACTTGTGAATATCGGATCAATTAATGAGTGCTCTGGTTCGCCAATAATGGGCTGAGCAGGTCAAACGTCCGAAGAACATACCGATCCGCCGCTTCCGATTGCTGGCCCTGCTTAGGCCTGGGTACTTCGTACCAATATCGGGTGTCAATAATTGAATAATCGCGGGTTGCAGCAGTCGGAGTGCAGTTTCCCGGGGGGCGGCGCAGCGGAAATATTACCGAGCCCGGCAAGACGCGTGTGTTTGTGGGCACAATCAGGAATGCGCTAGAGTTCCAGTGAACCGCAATTGTGACCATGGTTTGCCGGTGAGATATTTGTAGCGAAGGCCAGAAGGAGGAGCCGTTGCAATACAAGAAGGTCGTAATTCTGGATGGTAGAGCCTCTGGCGACGAGGATCTGGCGCCGGTATTTGACGTACTGCTCAACGTCCTCAAAGCAGACGGCGCTCAGGTTACGATCTTCCCTCTGCGAGAGATGAAGCTGGCCCACTGCATCGGTTGTTTCAACTGTTGGCTAAGAACGCCAGGGGTGTGCGTGGAGGCCGATGGTGGCCGTGATATCGCTAAAGCTGTTGTCCGAAGCGAATTAATGGTCCTATTCACTCCCGTTACGTTCGGGGGCTACTCGGCCGAGTTAAAGAAGGCAATGGACCGTTTCGTGCAACTGGCTTTACCGTTCTTCCAGTTCGATCACGGGGAGGTGCACCATCCGTCGCGGTATGCGCGCAGGCCGAAGCTCTTGGCGGTTGGCGTTCAGCGACAGCCAAATAGCTCCGAAGCTCATCTCTTCAAGACCCTCGTCGGACGCAACGCCATCAATTTCCATCCGAACGGCTACGCCGCAGAGGTCGTTCTGGCAACGGATGACAGCGATGCGCTTCAGTACCGATTTTCGGAGCTACTGAGCCGATGCGATGTGCTCCCGTTTGGCGATGCGGTCGCGTGTCTTATGCCCCCGCCTGTTGCCGCCGGCTCCGGACCTCATCCGACCGGAACGCGACGGGCGTTGCTGATTGTGGGCAGTCCAAAAGTCCACGAGCCAAGCGCGTCAGCCGCACTCGGCGCCTTTCTTGTGGATTGTCTAAAGGAGAAGGGATGGGAGGCCGAATCCCTCACTCTTCGGGCCCGCCTCAATCGTCCAGAGGGCGAACGCGAACTTCTTTCGGCAGTCGATCACGCCGGGCTGATTCTCTTAGTGTTTCCATTGTACGTAGATGCCTTGCCTCATCTGCTGACTAAGGCGCTGACGTTAATTGCGCTTCACCGCCGGGTCGGCGGTGACCGATCCTTGCAACGGGTCGTTGCAATTGTCAATTCCGGATTTCCTGAAGCCTATCAGAGTGCGCTCGCGTTGAGCATTTGCCGTGAGTTTGCGGAGCAGAGTGGACTTAGTTGGGCCGGCAGCCTCGCGCTCGGTGGGGGCGGGGGGATAGGTGGTCAATCGCTCACTGCGGCCAAGCGGGAAGGTATGCCCATCCGAAATGTGATCGCAGCCTTGGAGAGGGTGGCTGCGTCATTGGACGATGGACTGCCCGTGCCGGTCGATGCGGTAACGATAATCTCGAAGGCTCCCCTGCCTTCGCCGCTCTGGAACCGCGTATACATCTGGATTGCTAGCTGGAGCCTCAAGAGAGCGGGGGCACGCAATGGGGTCAACAAGAGCGCATTGCTTGCCCGGCCTTATGATGCCTGACCGAACAGAGCCAGCGTCTCCCGTTGTTACGTTTAAGCTACCGACGATCCGCAGAACAGATGGAGCGGCCGCTGCTCAAGCTGTCAGACCCGGCGGTGGCGTTGTACTACTCGGCGGTGATGCGGAGCTTCGCCCCATCGGTTTGGGGCGTGAGCTGATGCCGGAGGAGCCGTCGGTGTGCAAGGTCCGCCATTACCTCGAAAAGCAGGAGTTGGGCGGCCAGATTTTAGAGGCGGTAAGTCGGTACTTGCAGAGCATGGGCGTAAAGACCACGACCGGGGACATTTTGGATGCGACGATCATTCACGCGCCCAGTTCGACGAAGAACCGTGAGCAAGAGCGCGACACGGACATGCACCAGACTAGTTTGTCGGAAATCCTGTGTCGAATAAACGTTCTTCGTAACCGAGCGATTTATCAGGACAGGCACGCGCGGATCATCATTGTGGCTCGTAGATCAATCTCCAACCAGAGGCCGGATACATTTGCGCAGACTGCTTCTGCGTCCGACTAATCTTCCCTGGCAGTCAAGGGGCGGACCATAAATTCTCGGCAATCATTCCGGAGATCAGGCTTCTTTGTGAGCCGCTGCCCATCTTAAGCCTGATTCCCACATCGGAACACCTTGATGGATGCCGTAGTTCTTGAAGGCAACCCGCTGGCACATGGGTGATTCATCTTCTACTGTGCCTTCCGATTTGCAGACGTTAGGAGATTAGCCTTAACGACTTACAGGAAATCTCTGTCCTCGCCAAACGATTAGAGTTGGAGAAGAAGTATGACAAGACACCGGATATGGACTGACTTCCGGGTTCCGATGCAGTTGGATTGCGAGGTCTGTGGTGCAGGGGATTCCTGCCGCTACTCGACCACGACCGAAGAGACACGGCATGTGTATATATGCCGTGCCTGTTAGGTGTCGATCTATTTCTCCACGAACATTCTTAATAACCTTCACCTGAACGCGGCTGTCAAGGGCGGACAGAAAGGGGGCCAGTGCGGCGGCGCAAAAGGGAGCCATGGTTAGCAGGGATTGAGGCAGGATTTCGGGGGAGAAGGGGCTCGGGGGCGCAGCGGAAGAGGTCCTTCTCCCCCGAGGCGCGTTCGGGGTGGATTGTTGGTGGCTCCCGGGGCGCGAGTCGGCGGCGGACTCAGCTTCGGCGTCGACACAATCAGTCGCTTTCTGTTCACCTTACGCCGATGCACGGGATACAGCAGAAGACCGGAGGGTGGCTGGGCAAACACGCTAGGTACTACTGGTTCCTGCTGGCCGAGAGCCAGCTGACGAGGCGGCGCTTTGGGAGTATGGTGCGGCGGATCGCAGCTCTACCGCTTCCGGCAGGACAGCCAAGGCTGTGGCAGCCGAGAAATGGAGTTAGACCAACAGGAGGATGGCAGAGTGTCTGACCAAGCCGGGCAGGAAGGCCGGGGTTAGCACATTCGGGGCTCGGGTTGGGCCAAGCGAACCCGGCGCCACGCCCTGGAGGCCAGCCGAGAGGAAAGCAGTGCGCTGGAATCGCTGGGGGGGTA
>Ga0316217_10005225_pt1 | contig 13587 bp, 8 predicted proteins | sample 1anoAmetaG_FD_203633 | JGI IMG/M metagenome (GOLD analysis project Ga0316217, IMG submission 203633) | Freshwater microbial communities from Trout Bog Lake, Wisconsin, USA - 1anoA | ecosystem: Environmental > Aquatic > Freshwater > Lake > Hypolimnion/Profundal zone | place: USA: Wisconsin...
AAGTTTGGATCTTTGAACCAAGTTATGTTTACAATCGGACTTGTATATACTTTCATACAAACCTATCTCTTGAGTCTCATAGCGGAGCCAGCCTTTTATTGGAGAATTGTCTATTTCTTTCCTGTCATCATTTGTGCCCTTCAAATCTACAACTTCAAGGTCAACTATCCCTTCGAAACACCCAAATATCTTCTATAGAATCACAGGGATGCAGATGCCAAGTAACTGGTAACACTTATTTATAAGCCTTAATATGTGGGCGAAAGGCTCAAATAATTAGAAAAAGCCATTTTCATGGCAGGCCACAAACCTGAGGAACAAATTGAACTAAAAGAGGCAGTTTAGGGTTCTTTTGGCAAGATTCCATCTAAAAAGTAACTAAAAAGCAATAAATTGGCGATTTTGGCTTCACACCATTTATCTATGATGCAGCAATTCACAGGAATCCAAATCATCATAATCTACGCCGGAGAAATAGTGCTCAAAATATGGCCTTTTCTCTAAAAGACTCTTCCAATCATCCTACATACTTTGGGACTATTTGCATCCTACCAAACAATCAGAGCTTTAAACATCTATGGAAGAAAGTAGCTCTTACAAAAGGGGCTGATTGTTCTCGCGACTCTAAGCTTCGTTATCTTTTGTTGCTACATCTGGAAAGATCATAATGAAAAAGTTTCAGGACAAATTGAGCTTTTTCCGAGCCTAATAATAGTCTTTAGTTTGGTGATATTTCGCATGATCTTTAGCCTTACTTGGGGTCCTATCGTTTGGCTCTACCTACCAGAAATAGTCTAACCTGACATTATAGGACTATCTACAATGCTAAACTGGTTTGTGGCAGCTTTCGTTTCCTTTATCTTTCCTATTGTGGTCTAATTTTTGGGAGGCCCTCATTACATGTTTGCAATTCTAGGCATTGTAATGGTAATTGGGTACTAAATAAACAAGAAGCTGATGGTTTAGACAAAGGATAAGACTTAATGGTAAATAAGGTAATAGTACGATGCGATGCTTAAGAATTGATTCACAATTGTATTGAGCGAATATCATTTCTAATTTGGCTGAAGGTCTAAGCAACAAATCTTTTACTTCTGTTCTCACAATTTGAAGTTTTTAAGATGTATCAGTATTTAAGTTAGAGGGAAGGTGCAAAAGGCACAAAATTGTATTTAAGTAAGTTAATGCGATAAAATTTATAACTGTTCAATAATAAAAATAAACATCAATTACTTCCTTTTATTATTGTTTCGTTTAGCTTTTGCTTCTAAGCTATCTTCTTTTTCGCCACTTGAATCCAATCGAAATCTTTATTTTCAATCGAAAACTCTTCCTTTTTGGCGATCTATTTCAGCTTTTCTTCAAGGAAATTATAATTGGGTTCTGAGTTGAAGTAAAGTCCCCTGACATAAGCCAACATTTATTGAAGCTCCTTAGGCAGCCCTTAACACAAACAACTAAGTTAGATCGTCAGCTTTTTTTCCATTATTTTATCATATTTTTCCTTTTTCGCCTGTCCTTTCATAGATTGCCATGGCAGAGATCCTTTCAAAAAATAGATCAGTACATACATAAATGACTCCAAATCGTCTCTTCTTCCTTGTTAGATCCCTAAATGAGTATTTATGGAAGCATATCTTGCAGTCCCAGTCAGATCTTTGTTGTCCCTATAGGCGATATGCTACTTTTCTTTTCCAAGATAGCGTTTGGCCAACCCAAAATCAATCATATAGATACGCGAAATGTTCTGCTTTCTCCCGATCAGGAAATTATCAGGCTTAATGTCTCGATGAAGCACACCCCTTGAATGAATAAATCTGATGAGCTTAAGCATTTCAAGACCTATCATCACTGTGGTCTTCAATGAGAAGTGCCTATCACACAAATTCAATAGATCTTAGAGAGAGTTACCTAATAAATCCATGACCATTACATAGCAGTTCCCTTCCTTTCCGATGTTAAACACATTAGGGATATTGATTTCCTCACCTATTTACTTCGACTTAGCCAAATCGATTATGAATTTGCTTTAAAGCAGCAATTGAGAGCGTTTCACCACAGCACTTTCGATTTTTAATGCCACTTATGAACCATCTCGCACATTGCGGCCCAAGTAAATCTAACCAAAAGCACCTTCACCTAGCTTTTTCACAATTTCATAGTATGTCAGAACGCGACGAGGCCTTTAGCCCGCTATGTTTGAACTCATTCGATCAAAATAAATGTACAGTAAAATTAAGTTCTGATAACTTGAGTTAAATAGTTTAAAAAACCTCTCAAAGCGCTTTCATGAAAACTGGATTTAATTTGTTAAATAGTGAGTAAAAAAGTTGAGCTTAATACTGCTTACAATCTTAACAAGCACCAAAATGAGCATTTAGCCAAATTTCGTGTTAAAAATGTTTAATAGAGATTGCTTCAATCATCTTCCTGCTTACTTGAAAAGCCATATTCTTTTTTCTCCTTTTTGCCCTTCAAAGTAGGTTTGGTTTGCGGCTGAGGATTCTACTAGATTATATCGTCGTCATCACCACCTTCCATTTTGGGAGCCTCTCGACCTTTCTTATTCACCACTCTCTTCTACTCTTTATTCTATTTCTCACGCGGCTACTAATTGCCTGAATTCACCAAACGCAAGATCTACTTATGCTTTAGTTGATTCAATCTTAATTCCTTTTCTTTTTCTTACAAAATCAACTTTTTTCGTTACAATTCATTCTTTAGCTATTTCCTCTATCGCTCCAGAGCTCTAATTTTTTAGTTACCTTATTTTTCTATTTCAGCCCTCTGGTTTTCTAACTGTTTGACTTCCTACTAAAGCTGTGCAATCACTTGCTCATTGATTTCTTAAGTCTGTGGTTTTTTCTCTTTGAGCTTAGTTTAAATTTCTCTGACTTTCTCCTCTTTGATGATGTAGGCTTAGTGTAACTTACGTATCTGTTTCTCTTTGTCATTGATAGCCTCAACTTGCTTCTTGGTTTTTTGAGTAAGCTGCTTTAATTCTTCTTCCATGCGTGCGATTTTGTTGGCTGTTTATTTGTCTTCATTATTCTTGAGTGCCTTTTCTTGTGCTTTTCTAATTTTCTCCAAAGATTCTTTTTACTACTACAAAGCTTTTAATTGTCCTTTGAGATGCTTCAGCTAATTCTATTTTTCCACAATTTTGTTTATATCATACTTACTATCCAAGTTGCGACGAAGCTTAGCTATCTCAGCTTTGTTCTTTTGGATGCGTATCTATTGGTCTTTCAACTATTTTTTCAATTAAACCACTCTTTCGTCTTCTTCCATCTGACCTGAAGTTTGCTTCTTTTTCTTACGCTATCGCTCCTTTTAGGCAATTTCGTCCATTTTAGTTGCCAGCTCTTTCAACTGACCTTTCAGTTTAATGTGTTGTTCAATAAGTTTGGCTTTACTTTATTAATAAACAGTTACGCTCCGTTTTCTGCCATCGTATGTTATATTTAATTTATCACATATTTTAGGAAACAAGTCACTCAAAATCTTGTAGATAAGGTAGTAAGAAAACCTTAATTCGGTTCCAAAGTTTTTGAGAAGACTAATTTCGCTTTCAAAAATAGAAAAAGTAAATAAATCGAGAAAAATACAAAAGGAAAAAAACAAGGAAAAGGTCAAATTTTTAAATGAAAATTGGGAAAGACATAAGAAGTTGAGAGAAAGTCAAAAACAACTTGAATGCTGAAATTTGTATGCTTTCTGGTTCAAAACTGTTAGTTTTTTACAATCAAGAAAGCTAAGGAATTCCTTTCCAATCAAAGCCTTATCTTTTTTCTAGCAACTCTTATAATTTATTAACTTACAAAGCCCTCTCAAAGATTTTATTGCCTTTCAGATATTCCTGAAAACCGAAGTGATACTTTCCTTGGATCTAAAGCATTCTCTATCTATGTTATTGTGTGTAGTAATAGCTGAATAAAAAGAAAGATACTCAACTACCTTGTAAATTGCTGTAGGCCACAGCATAAGCTTGATAATGTTTGCTGTTAATCTCCATTTTTGGAAACGAATGCTAGGCAGCCATCGGTTAAGAGCATATCTATCTACCAAAAAGACTCCAACCAAAGAGCAAATGAAGACATTTGCTTGCTTGTTCATCATATCAACGATTAGGTAAGAGTAGTATTCGAAGTCTTAGGTATCAATGAACTTGAAGACATCGTTGTTGTTATAGAAGTAGTTAAACATTTGGCAGCTGTCGTTGGAAATCTCTCTAAATTTCTCCTCTTTTTGCTATCTCCACAGCTTTTTCTTTTGACTCAGAGAAATCGCACTTGAATTAATCATCAGAAATACAATTATACTAAATCATCAATTGCTTCAACACATCCCCATCCCATATCATAAACGACTATCACTTTGTCTGCTGCGTTCACCTTCCCCTCTCTCTATATTTGACAATTCTGTTTGGTTGCGAGCTCTTCTTTATTGGATCCATCTTTTGAGTTCTTACTTGCGGTCAACGTTCACGTAGATGTCATAGTAAAGATACGCTGTGATCCCTGCGTAGATCATAGCTGAAATGAATAAAGCAACTGCCGATGAGGCAGGACTATGAACTTAGATGTATATGGTCTATGAGTGGAAGGCGATCATTGCGCAGAGGTAAAGCTGAGTAGTTTTGGAATTACTAGGAAGAAGGTTGAGAAAGCTGAGAGTCCAAGGCAATAATATTGACCTAAATATTTTGTGAGTTACAGCAGGTGGCCATGATTCAATTTATAATTGCTCAGAAATAAAAATGCATTAAATCAGGAATTCAATTAAAGTCGCTCCCTTCTTAAACACTGAAAATTTCTTTTTCTATCAAGCGTTGGCATATCCAATCCTTTTTCTAGGCTGCTTCTTCTTCATCCCTTTCCACTTTGAATTTGCTCGAACTTTTTGACTTCTTTTGATCCAGTATATAGGGAGAGATTTATCCCTTACGGCGGCTTATGACTTATCTTTACGTAATGTGAGTTGACTTATTTCGAACAATCAATGGCGGTTAATCGTAAAAACTAGTAACTTTGATGAATCCGCTCTCCGCTTTCTTAGACTTGCTTCTTCGGTAATAGGTCTTGCGCTGAGGAGGGTTATAAATCATCACTGCTTCAGTAGTATTCATAGGATACAGATGCTTATCAAACACTATGTCAATGCTTTTTTTTCTTAACATGTCTGAAGTGGCGTTTTGCTGGGAATTAGACGGAGGAAAGTAAGAGCCGATTTTACTTGGTGGTACTACAGGGAGAGACTGTTTTTTGCTGCGATAAATAAGATGCATATTTTTATAAAATACAAACAATCAATCGTTCTGATGTCTGTAATACTGCATAGCGGCTAAGGTCAGCACAAAGACCAGGATAAGAAGAATAAAAAGTAAATCATCAATGTAGCCCACCACTCCGAGCATCTTTTAAGGAATTAAGTCCAAAGGCATAAGAATGTAAACGATTATGAGAATTACCCACCGAGTTATCTGCAAAGTTCGCAAAAAGAACACCAAAAACGCTAGAGAAAAGAAAGTTTTCCAGAGTCGTTTCAAAGTGTAAGGTAATTAAACTATTCTGCGATATAAGGTGCGATTGGAATCGTCAAAAAGGCTGTTGTAATAAGTCAGATCTCTCTAAACTTGCTGTGTGTTCTAATTGCTCTGAAATAGTTTGAACAAAAGTGTGATACTTTACCTGCAAAGAGGACATTTGATCTGCTGACCATTGCGCTGATAAAGGGAAAGAATGCACTCTCCACAGAAAGAGTGGCTGCAGGTGGAAGAAACCTAGTGCTGTTTGGGCTCAGATAAACAAATTGAGCATACTCTGTCATCGATATGATTGCGTCTTCTTTAGCGCTCTTGTTAATTTTACTCGATTCTTACTGCATCATTAGTGAAGGAATCAATGAACTTACGAATGTCCTACCTGTAGAAGATAGCTAGAAATGCCAATGCGAAAACTGGAATCGAAATGACCACAAAAACCTCCCCTCCAACTGCCTACATTTATATGCTATGAATATTACTTAATTTAGTGAAAATTATGATAAGTTATGATAGCGATAGCAGTGAACGAAAAATTAGAAAAAGAGATTTTAGGGGTCATCAAATCGAGTCGTTACAAAACAATCAAAACTACTGACAGGCATCCCACTGGGATATATGTAACCAAAATAATGACTTTTTCAGCAGAATAAGCTTTGGAATGGCTTGAGAATGAGCTTCATTAGAGGGTAGACACAATACGTGAAATCTAAAAAGCTGGATACATACACATCCAAATGGACTACATTTTTGAAGCCATTCTCAAGTTAAGCTAAAACATAAAAACCTTGTACCTTACCAAAAGATACGTTGCCGGCATAACTTTGGCTGATATACTCCATCGTAAGAGCTAGCTTGAAATAATAACCAGACCTCAAAACGCAAAAGAAATAGTATGGGAAATGCTTGCCTTGTTGTTGAGTGGTGGTGGGTTTAAGAACATAATTGTCACCAACTAAAATCTAATCTTTCAAATATCTGGCAACTAAGGCTATAGGCCTACACTCAACTACCTGTCTTTTGTTGGCTTAAGGTTCATCAAATTTTAAAAAGATATCGATCGCGATTAGTATAGATAAACAGCCATCTTTTTCGATGAAGAAGCTTACATAAGTAAGAATATCAATCGATTTGAGTTCAAAGCTAGGAATTTCGCCATTTTGGTGTTGTCCCTGGTTTGTGGCATAGATATTTCTGAATTCGTATTAAAGGGGCTTAATATATCTTCAGTAATATCTTTTTAGTAAGCAAAAACAAACCATTAATAACATATTCAACCAAAACTGCTCAAACTCCTGAATTATCCAAAGGTTCAGAAGTCAATTCAAGATCTTGAGATACCCGGCCTTCTTGAATTCATAAACACAGCCTTCAGCTTAAAAAAGGACACAAAACTTAACTGGGCCGAAGTTCAGAGGATGCTTCTAAAGGATGCAACAACATAAACTCATAGTGCTAAATTTTAGAGATTGGCCAAATAATTTTGGTAGTGTGAGCCTGAAGATATGAAAAAAAAGTATGAAAGGTAAGGATTAAATTATGTTGACAAATCCCCTTGGGTTTATTTGGCTATCAAGATTGGAGTTCGCCTCTAATATCTACTAAAGAGCAACGATTGGGATAAGTTGTTCAATGATTAAAGGTTCAGCCGATGGAAAGCTGAGTTATGGCACCGAATGCTAGCCATTTATAACAAAATCAAACGAAAAAACTACAATCAACTAGCTCATCTCAAAAGTTTAGGAGATTAAATCCTTAATGAAGTCTATGAGATCGAACAAAAGAAGGTATTTTTGATCACACATCAACGAAAAACACTTCTTATGTACGATCTTTGATTATATTAATTAGTTGCCATAATAATCAAATGCAATATCAATTCTACCAATCATATAATTTAGTCAATACTTACTTACATTCCTTCAAACCACTATATTCGCTTAAACGCATTATTGAAGCATTCCTTTACCTCAAGTTTTGAGTGGTTCCTAAACCTTTGATGTATCCTACCAAAGATTTTAACTATAAATCTGCCTTATTGTCGTAAAAAGGTACAATAGGTACTCCATTGTCTAGCTGAAAGCAATAACTATAAGCAGCCTAAATAGAAAATAGCTTACATTATCGATAAGTAAAACATTTCTTAAGTCTCTGTCGATTATTCTTAAATCTTTGACGTAAAAACCTTCTTCACTACGCCAGCAGCTATCTCTGAAAAATCTATGACTGATCAGTCTTTTAGGGTCAATATAGTCTATGATGACGTTTGCGTAACATTAGTGGCTTGCTGTAAAGACTATTAGCTAATAATCCCTGGAGAGTTCTTAGAGGCATTATCTTGCCCAAGGACGAATGTTTACTCCAGCCTTTACAATAGCACCATTTGGGAACTTGATTGGCAAAATAATATCACAAGGCATAGAAGCATGTTAGTTACAATGAATGAGTGTTTAGTCTAAGTCAAATATGAGAGTCATCTTTTGAGTTTGTGGAAGGATTTTTTTGATTGGCATTGGAGGCAATGGCTTGTTAGCATTTTTAATGAAATTTAGGATTTCTACGGAAGAATTGAGATGGCTTTTGCAAAGTTGCTCAAAACTTGTGGGCTTTGTAGCTGAAAATGCATTAAAAAGAGCATTAATGTAGTATTTTTGAGTATTTTTGATTTCCTTTGTCAGTTTATGTGGCTTAAAGAGATTAGTGTCGGAGGTGCAGTGAGAAAGCATAGTTGGAGATTGACATGAAAACGTAGTCACATACTCTTGAAGCATATTGTCTGCTTTTTAACCTTTCAACTGAACTGTTTTACGCTTTAAGGAAAGCTCTTTCTATTTGCTTTATTTTCTCTTTGTTGCATCATTTTCATTTTTATCAATTTTATTTTATTTTTTGGCAACTGATAATTTACTTCCTTGCTTTTCACGAGGAAATTCTATGTTTTCTTTGCCGAATTGACTCTTGCCATTTCTCTTTTGAAAGGAAAGCTAGAAATTCTTTTTGATCTATACTAGTCGACCCTCAAGACTTGTGATCTTATTCTTTAATTGATCATAAGGCCTACTAGATTCTCCCAAAGGGCTTGTAGGCAAAAAAGGCACGTTATTCACAACGCTCAGATTCTAGTTGTTTCCAATATTTTTCGAACTTGAGAAAATCTTTTTACTCAAAGCATTTTAAGGAGGTGACTTTGTGGTGATAGGTATCTGATAGTCTTTATTCTAAATGAATTACTTGGCGACTGCTGATTCTTATATGAAGGAAGGTCTAGTTGCAAAGGTTTTTTTGCTATTGGCTTGATTCCAAGATTAAAATTAGTGAGATTAGTTCTGATGCTTTTGCAGCTTGCATTTTTCTTCATAAGTCGTTAAATTATATAAAATTTCTAAATCTAATAATATGTAAGCTTAAAAATCAAACTTTCCGCGCATGACTTCTTCCCATTTCAAGCAAAACTTCAAAAAGAGTAAGAACAGCATTAGAACCATTGATAAATATCTTTTAGAAGCAAGTTTAGAGCACTAACTGATGTAAAAAAGCAATTTAAATCATTCAATCTTAAGCAAAAAAAGTTAAGTTTAGAAATGGGCACTCAACAAAATTGTCAACCATTGTCACTGTAGTCATTTTCCAGAGTTTAAAAGGTTTTTATGCTCAAACGATTTCAGTCAAGTTCATTCATGTCGAGATTGCCATAACTAAGAGTATGCTTCCAAGCTTAATAGACTATAGAAATAAGCAGAAGAGCAAAAGACCATCATAGCTTTACAATAAGAGTTGATAAATAAGCTTTTTGCTAAACTTTAAGGTACAAATTCTGAAGATGCTCAGTAAAAAAAATAGCCTATTTTTACCCCAGAAAGGTATTAACTGAGTAAAATTTAGCGTTTGCGCAAAGTAAGATAACTTTTAGAAAGTTCCATTGAAAAACTATGATATTTTTAATGATATTTTGCATATCCCGATGAAAGAATTTAAAGAAATAAGAACAAACTCCTGAGAAATGAATAAAAGTAAGAAAACTAAAACTATAAGTAACAATATCGATGAGATACCTGAGATAATAATTGAGTAAAAAATATACACGCTTATGTTTATTAACAATTGATAATATTCAAACATATCATGAGCGGAAATACTTTTGCTTTTGCTAGCTGAAGCTTTGAACGTTTTGCTCAAAGTTGAATACTTTACTTTAATGTTCAAGAACTTTAATTATATGAGTTTTTTAGCCCAAACTGGAATTGAGATTTTGAGGTTTTTGCCTGATTGTTGTAGAACTCAGAGGTATGGAAGATTGAAGCCTATTTATTTCTCTTCCGAAATTTGAGTTCTAAGATCTTTTATCTTAAATGAAGGCTCTGAGTTTTTATAGCTCTCTTTGCCTTTCATTCAATAAAATGATTTTTTTCTCTAAAATCTGTTTTAGTTTCTCAACCTCCTTTTCCTGGTTTTTAGATTCATTAATCTGGCTAATAGACTTATCTTGAATGTCTTGTGCTTGAGATTTAAGCTAATTGTTTTCTTCCTCAAGTTAATCAATTACTTTGTTGTCCTAGTTAAACTTAGATTTTAACTAGCGAAGTGCATTTTCACTATCTTTTAGTTATTTCCTTGTCGAATCAAGCTATTCTGTTACTCTCTTGTGCTCTTTTTGAAGCTGGGCAGCTGCTTGCTAGATTCCTACACTTTTTCTTCTTTCGTTTTAGAATATATTTTTAGCCTCATTAAGCTAATTCTCATCAGATTTGCTTTTATATTTTAAATCACCAGCTGCTCTTTAGAGCTGCTTTAACCTTCTTTATTGCTATCTTGCTTAGTTTTTGATTCTTTACACTGCATTTTCATCGTTTTCAACTTAAGACCTCAATTTTTGGTTTTACTTCTCCATCTCTCTCACCATTCTATTGAGTTGTTCCTTTTAATTTAAAGTTTTTCTTCTTTATCTTTCTATTTATTCCTTGACTCTCTTTATTTACTCTGCAGTTAACTCTGACTTTCTTTGCATAGCAGCATAGTTTTAGTAATTTTCACCTGCTTCATTTACTCTTTTTTGAAGTTCTGCCTCCAGCCTTTTGATCTTTTCAATATCAAGCATGCTTTTTCTTCTTTCATCTTCTAAAGCTTTTTATAAATCTCGGATATTACTATCTCTTCTCAGATTTTATTAATCATATTCTTCAAGTTTCAATTACTTTTAGTTTAACATTTCTTCAAATTTTTTTAGCCTGTTTTGATCTACTGAGCTTTTCCTTCTCTAGTTATCCAGTTATCCTCTAAGAAAACCAATTTCGTTTTAGGTTAGTTTAATTTGCTCTGCAGCTTTGTAAAACTGTTCTTGTTTTTTATTTGCTTCATCAGATTTTTTTTTTAACTCAGTTTCAAGTTTTTTAATTGTTGCCTAATCTGCTAAACTTTTCTTTCTTTCTCCATCTAAAGCATTAGCTAAACTTCTTAAATCATTTTCCAGGTTATTTTCTTTATTTTTACTTTAATCAATAATCTTAAGCTTTTCAGCCAAAAGGAATTAAAGCTTTTTAACCAAATTTTCGTCAGCTGAACTTTTTCTTCTTTCTTTTTCAATTTACTCTCTTAGAAATCTTACTTCTTGATCATTCATATCACTTTTTCTAGACATATCGTTAAGTTTCTTGTTAAAATCATTAGCTTCTTTAATTTTTTAATTCAAAATCTTTTGGACTTGCTGAATTTTTCCTTAATCAGCAAGACTTTTTCTACGTTATTCATCAAGAATTTGTCTTAGCTCTTGGATAGCATTATCATTCTTATCTCTGACTTGCTTGTTCCCATCAAGTTGCTTTAATTTCTCCTTGAGTATACCCTCAAGCTTTCTGATTGTCGCTTCATCTGCCATACTCTTGTTTCTTTCTTTCTAGATCTCAGATCTAAGAAGATTAAGTTCTCTTTAATCCTAAGATTTTCTTTTTGTTAGCTAATTTAAAAAGTAAACTTTTTAATTCAAGGCTTTCTCCAATTATTTGCATTTATGTTCATCAGCCATACTTTTTCTTCTCTAGTTTTCAAGTTCCTGTTAGATCAATCTAATTTTATCGGCTGTTTTTCCAGCATTTTCCTCAAGAACCTGTGTTAATTTGGCTAATTTTTGCTCATCAGCAAGTGATTTTCTTCTTTCTTTATCAATTTAGTTTTTCAAGAACAAGAGTTCATCTTCATTCAAGTTTGATTTCCTAGTTAGTTATTGGATCACTCCTTGTAGCTTCTTCTATTTATCTCTGATATCAAACTCCATATTCCTTATGTATTACTCAGTTTGGTCTTTTTATTCCTCTTTTCTTTGCACCATTCTTATCAAATCTTCTCTTTCTTTATTTAGCTTATTGAGGTTTCTTAGAACTTGCTCTTCATTCATCATAGTAGTTCTTCTTTCTTCCTCAATCTCACCTTTTATTTTGCCTAAAGTGTTTTAGTAAGTTTTGCCTTTGTCCTCTTATTCTCTGGCTTTACTTTATAATCTTCTTTTTTCTTCTTCAAGGGTTCTAATCTTTCTATTGTAACCCTCTTATTGAGCCAATGTTTCCCTTCTTTCTTGATCAGCTATACTCTTCATTCTATTGAATTCTTCTTGTTATTGCTAAGTTTGATGCTACAAATCCATAATTATAGCCTCAGCTTTATCGTTTTAAGATTTTATAGCCTTTAATTGGCTTATTTTGTCTCTAAGTTCAGCTTAATTGTCTTTAACCTTAGTTGCAAGCTACCTATTTTCATATTCCACATCATTTGTTTTCTTTTCCAATCCTTGCAATGTACGCTCTTTAGTTTGTTTCTCTGTCTAAAGCTCCCTAAGTAAGTCTCTAACTTTTTGTTCAGTTTAATAATTCTTAGAGTCATAGTTAACTTTTACTCTTTTAAGCTCTTCTAGCTGATTTTTTTCTTCTTTTAGATTTCTTTAATACTAATTATATTTCTTTTTGGCATACTACTAAGCCCCCATACTTCTTTTTCTTTCTTCATCAAGCTAGCTTTGGAGAGCCTAAAAATCATTTTATTGTCTATAGCTTTCAAGCTAGTTGTTTCTGTTGATCAATTGAGCACTGTCAGATTTGATTCTATCTAATTGCTAAAATATCTTTCTGTTTTCTTGTTCAATTCTTTGAAATTACCCCTTCAAAGAGTAATCTTTTTCTTTCAAAACATTGTTTTATTTTCTTAAATTTTAGATTTATCTTTCAATCTTTCTTGTAGCTTAGGTGTCTTCAACATAGACTGTTTTGACTTGAGCCTCAGTCTTCTTGAGTCTATTTTTTAATTCATTATTTTCACTTTAGTTCTGATCAAGTTAGCGCTCCAAATCTCCAAAAGCAAAGTCCAAGCTCTCCTTGAGACCAATGAGCTTGCCAATGACTTGATTGGCTCTAGAATCATTCTGTCCCGCCATTTCTTAAAGAATAGGGAAGAGTGCTTAAATTTTTTGAATGATAGCCGAGTTGGCCTGAGCAGGCGCAGGAATATCTTGTGAAACTCTTGGTTGTTCAAGCCTGAAAGGGGAAGGCCTAGTTATGGATTCAGAGCCATAACCTGAGGTATTGATCCGTTGACCGTATTGGAAAAGATCGTTGTGCATGAATAATAGAAATTAATAAACGACTCAAAGCTTTCGATTTCTAATATAGATTTAAAAAAATATATCCAATCTTATATTTAAATCGATTTTTGTCACTTTACTGAAACCAGTCATCTTTGGCTCTTGAGAAATAATTCTCCCACTAAAGCTCTTATTTTTCACATTTTTACATGTTCATTTTTTTTTTCATTTTTTGAAGATGCTGTTCTAAAAAAAATTCCAGTCCAAGAGCATTTAGGCTGGGATTATTTTTTTGTAATTCACTTAAATAGTACGAATCATCTAAAAAGTGAACTATAAATAAAAATAATATAGTGTAATGAGTGAACTAACAGGCCTAGAGTCCATTCTAGAAAGATCGCATTTCAAGACCTAACGAAAACACAAATATTCCTTTGGAAAGTGTCAAAGATTCACTCCTATGAAATCATCGTAAACTTGA
>Ga0316217_10005226_pt1 | contig 13581 bp, 9 predicted proteins | sample 1anoAmetaG_FD_203633 | JGI IMG/M metagenome (GOLD analysis project Ga0316217, IMG submission 203633) | Freshwater microbial communities from Trout Bog Lake, Wisconsin, USA - 1anoA | ecosystem: Environmental > Aquatic > Freshwater > Lake > Hypolimnion/Profundal zone | place: USA: Wisconsin...
AACTACGCGGAGCGTCCGCGATCAGGCCATTGCCTAAGATTTGGTAAGGCCATCGGCTCCGCCTCGGCCCCTTAAATGCACAAAGTTAGTTGTCGCTGACGCACAAGGATCCTTGACGTCGCCCAGTTCAGGGAATATACCAAACCTCTGCGTTTCGGCCGGCCCGCCCCGCCAGAACCGTGCCTCCGCTTCGCTGCAGCACGGCGAGCCCTTCGGGTTCTGGCACACGGGGCGTCCGTGGTATATACCTACCCACCCAAACCTTTCCTGACCGCACAGATTGGGCGATTCGCTCACGTCCATCGACCGAGCCCTACCCCTTGCGGGGGGCTCGGGCGATGGAACGAACGGCGGCAAGGAATTCAGGGGGATATTCCCCTGAAGACGCCGAAAAGAGGGAGGGGTCTGAGCTCGGAACCCCGGCTGGCATTGAAAAGGCCACATTTCCATCAGCCTACACCCATCCCAGTGCGCCGCCGGTGTGGGGCGGGTGGAGAAGCAACAGCCAACGCCAAGGCGGCTCGATCCCCCACCAGCACGACCTGCTCGGTGGCGCGGGTTAGGGCCGTGTAGATCAGGGTCCGATCCAGGAGGCGGCTGGGGAAGATCGGGATCACGACTCTGCGGAACTGGCTCCCCTGGGCCTTATGGACGGAGATGGCATAGGCGAGGTCCAGCGCATTGCGCCGGTCTTGCCGGTAGGTGAGGGGGCGTTCGTGGCCGTCCCACAGGATCCGGACACCATCCGGTAGCGCCTCTTCCACCTTGCCTAAGGTGCCGTTGAAGACCATGTCCTCGTAGTCGTTCTCCAGGTGGATCACGGGGTCGCCCACGGCAAGTCCTGACCAAGCGGTTTTCCCGGTGACCCGGAGATCATGCAGGGTTCCGTTGATGCCCTGGGTCCCGGCCTGGCCGCGCTTGATGGGGGAGAGCACCTGTGTTTCTTCAATCCCGCCAAGCGCCCCCAGGACCTCGATGACCACGGCCTGGACCTCCTCCGGACCGCAGGCAAGGAACGAGACCCCCGGTCCCAACCCGGCGAAGCAGGGCAGATTCGGCACCACACCCTGCCGAACCAGCCTGGAGAGGGTGGGGATTCCTGTGGTTTCGGCTTGCCGGTGGATCCGGGTCAGCTCTACCTTGGGGACAGCGGCATCCTCGGCCAGGACCGAAAACACCAACCCGAAGCCAATGGGCGGAAGCTGGTATGGATCGCCCACCAACAGGACACGGGTCTCCAGCGGTAGACGGCGCAGAAGTGTGTAGGCCAGGGGTAGGTCCACCATGGACGCCTCGTCGACCACGATCAGGTCCCCACCTCCAAGGTCCAATTCTTGGCGCTCCAGTGCCCCCAGGAAGCCCGCTAGGGTCCGGGCCGGGCATCCGGCGGCTTCTCGGAGGCGCTGGGCGGCACGGCCCGCCAGGGCGACGGCGTGCATGTTCCCGCCCGTCGCCTCCTGGGCGAAGGCAACGGCCTTGAGGAGGGAGGTCTTGCCGGTCCCTGCACCGCCCAGGACCAAGGCGAACCGCTGGGTCAGTGTCAGCCAGACGGCATGCCGCTGCTCCTCAGTCAGGGGGAAACCCTCCTGGGCTTCGAAGGCGGCCACCAGTTCGGCGACCTGGTTGTCATCAGGCCGGGACCAGAACAAGCTCCCCGACGGGGCATATTCAGCCTTCACCCGCTCCCGGATCCGTTCCCTGACAAAGGATTCCATTACCCAGGGGCCGAACGGCTGCCAGAGCCCGTCCAGAATTCGGACCAAGGCACCGTCTCTCTCAGCCAGAGTCAGGGCCTCCCGGGCAACCTCGGCTGAGCACCGAAGGAGAATCTGGACCCCGGCCAGAATCCTATGTTCAGGGATGACGGTATGTTTATCGGCAAGCGCCCGGTAGCAGGTGGCCTCGACCGCGGCGATCCATCGCTCTTGACAATCCGGGGGAGCTCCGGCGTCAAGGGCCGCAGAATCTACGGTGTTCCAGCCCGCCACAGAGAGCATTCGATATGGGTTTTCGGAGATCTTGTCAGGGGCGTCCGCGCCCCACAGGCGAATGACCTTGATGGCCAGCCTAACTGGGAATCGATGGTCCTCTAGCCACCGGACCACCCTGGCCTCGGCCTGGCCTTCCCTCCAAGCGTCAACCAGGGAGGCCGCGAGGTCGAGTCCCAGCACCTCGGCCAGCCGGGGGACATCTGCACCATTCAGGATCTCATGAAGGTCTTCCCCGAAGGCGTTCCAAAGGCGGCGAGCCCTGGCCTCGCCTACGCCCTGAAATGAACGGTTCCGGGCCAGAAATCGCAAGAGCAGTTCCCCTTGGACACGGACCGGGACGGCGCGCTCGGCGTGAACTTGCGGGCCAAACCGGTGGTGGATCCGAACAGGACCCGCCACATCCCACCGTTCGCCGATCCCCGGTGGGCGGTGCAAAACCGTTGCGTCGGCCACGACCCGATGAAGGGTTCCGGCATCGTCCTGGCCGGTGAAAACTGCCCCACCCCTGGCCCCGGGCCAGACCTTGCGGACCATCAGGGAGAGGTCAGTCACAGGATCACCCTTCGCCCCGTTTCGACCATGTGCTGCTCGATATGGGCGTAGCGCCGCAACCTCTGGCGCAGACCCTCGACCTCGGCTCGCAGCGAGGCATTTTGCGCCTCCAATGTTTGAATTCGGCGATCTTTGACGTCGTCTTTTGGCGATTTTGCCTCCGGGGCGGTAATCCCCTTGATCCCGAGTTCCTGGGCCGCAGCTTCAAGCAGAGCTCGGCAGCCGGGGTTCTTGTAGAGGGACTGTCGGTCGATGCCAGCAGCCAGGGCGACCGCGGAGGTGGAGACCTTGCCGCAACGAGCCGGGAGACTCTGGTTCTCACAACGCAGCGCATCGATGTACTGCTGAAGAGCCTCCACGTATTTCTGTCCTATTTCGTGACCGCTATTTGCCATTGTTCCCTCAACTTTCTGGCAATGTTCCTCTCGCTATTGGACTGACCCGCTCGTTAAGCCCACTCGCAGATTACGCTCGACCGCCTCGGTGTTCTCGGCTCTTCACGGTCCCTCCTTCGCGTAGATCGCGAGGACGGCTTCACAGGCGGTCAGGAATCCCACTGGGAATAGATGGTCACCACGCACATTCGTGATGCTCCCATCTTCCATCGGAGTAAACCCGCATTTCCTGATGCGCTCTGGATCTGTACCCTTCGTCAGCGCCTTCAACAGAGCCTCGGAGATTACGCTCGTGGACTGGGCAGTTGCGACAACCCTTTTTTCTATGTCCCTCGCAATACCCAGTGCTAAATGGTTGTCCGTTAGAGTTAAGGAAGGCGGTTTCTGGGTTGATTGGTCTTCAGGGGCAAGTGTTGAAAGTCGTTCTTCGGAGGTGGGGATACTCAACCTGGATAAGGCGTTGCGGAGCATGGCATTCTCTTCACGGAGCTTCTTTGCGCGAGCGATTTCCTCCTTGAGCACGGTTCGCACTGAGGGATCCGAGATAAAGTCCAAAGCTTGGTCCACGTTCGATTTTGTCTTAGCGATGTACCGAGGAGAACCCATCACCGACTGGGCAAACGCCGTTATGACTTCCCGAAAATCTGCCCCTCCTGCGTTACGCAGGCTTTGTGTCTTCAGGCCGCCCTTTTCCTCCAGCCTGCGGCCCACTTCAGCTAGGGAGTAGTCCCTTCCTCCAGCCTCCCGGATTTCGATAAGCACTGACCACAGAAGATCCAGATTGTCCGCCTTGTTATTACGCACCGCTCGCCGCTTCGCGTCCATGAAAATGGCTCGGGGCGCGGTTAGCGCATCTGGCGGCTTCGCAAGTTCAACTTTTTTCATCATTGCGCTTTCTCATACTGAGGGACTTTTCCCATCGCCCTTTGATCCGAGGAGGAAATGGAGACTCCGGTTGCTGGATCTCCTTTTCGTTGGGGAGATTGGCCAGGAACGGTTGCATGGTCCGCAACATCTCAAGGAACTCGAACCGGAATCCCAACGCTTCAAGCGTGGAACGGCAATCCACCACGTCCGCGTATTCTTCATTGGTGCGGGTGCGCTGCTTGAGCCACTTCCATATTTCTAGGGCCGTCACTCGTTTTTCTTCCTCTCCCAAGGTAACGAGAAGCCCTGGAATTCCATTGTTGAACAACATTTTGTCAAGGTTGCAGCAGAGGTCCTGGTTGGCCTCGTTGGGTTGGGAGACCGCAGGGTAGAGGTTTGCGGTTTCGCAAATACGGGCGAGGGTATCGGTTGGGTGGCATCGTTCCAGTGCGAATACCATGGTCTCAATACCTCCTTGAACTATCAGGTTCAATCCCTCGGTGTTGCCCTGAGCCTCTCTGCGCGCCAATTCCCGTGCCTGCTCCCACAACTTATAGGTGGCCTGAAAACTGTGGCCAATTTCATTGGTCTTGGAGAAAGCACTGTCGTATGCCGCAATCGTACGATCCCACTTTCGTCGCCCCCCGAACGGCTTCTCCTCGCGCACGCACTCAAGAAATTCGCTTCGCAGCCGTTCATACTCTTCTTGAACTGGACTCAACAATCGCGACTCTTTCGTTAATCTCAAGGTCAGCCAGTTGAAGTGGGCAGCCAAGCCAGGCAGCCAGGCAGGACCTGTGGCAAAATACCGACATCGGACGCAGTTGCTTTTCCCACCTGGAACGGGCACGTAGATTCGCTCATTGTTTTCTCCCAAGGCTTCCAAACCCACCTGGCACATGGTTTCGCCGACCAAGCACAAACCATGGTCCATGACCATCAGCCCATCGCGGTCACCTTGAAATACCTGCTCGAGGATGGCATCGTCCTTAGCAACGATCAGATCCCTCACCTTTTCGCGGGCCACCCCCTTGAGGTAGGAGCCCCATTCAACCGCAGACATTCCCTTCCACTTGGCTATAGCCTCATCCAGAACCGCGGCCATTTTCTCGGGATTGATTACGCTGTAATATGAGGTCATCTGGAGGGATTGGTGTCCGGCTATTTCTCTCAGGTATTCCAGAGGCACGCCAGCATCGTGAAGATATGAGATGATCGTAACGCGCAGCGAATGAAGGTCCCACTTAACCCTGCAGGGCCTATTTCTAATGTCACGATTAAGAATAAATTTGTTTGGATTCGTGTTCTCCGTGGTTCCTTCCAAAATATTCAAACGGCGTTCGACTTCTTCTAACAATATGCACCAAAAATTCATCAGTTTCCCATTTGATAACGGGTGCGACCGATTGGGATTTACTTGATTTGCAGGATCACGGAACAAGAAAAAATCATGTTTCTTTTTTAATAATCGAAAATCTTTGTCCTTTCGAAGCCACTCAACGTCATTCCAGCAAACCCTCGTAGGGCTTTGATTTTCACGCTCCTGCCAATCGCGCAAATAGAGCGCGTATCCGATAGCCTCCATGTTCTCCCAAGGCATTACATAACCGTGATTGGAAAGATCCTTATGGCGATCAGCAGTTTTATTGTTATTGGCAAAGATATGACAGGCATACCCCCCGGCTCTTTTCGGAAAACGGCGAAACATCCCTTCTTGAATCAAAATTTTTGAGCTAATTGGTGCGTGTGGACCTGTATTTAGAACAAAGGACCCAGATGCTGGACCGCTGGCAAGGTCATAGCAGCAATCAGCCTCATAACGCCAGGTATCACCTTCCCCTGTGCTCAACGTGAGCATTTGTTTATTTCGCAAGGGGATACTTAACTTCATCAGTATAGCAATAGCACGTATGGGAGACCAGATATATTCCTCGGATGCGTTATTGAACCAATCTCCGCCAATCTTCTTTGGCCATTCAAAATCATTTGCAAGGATAACTTCTTTGCATGTCATAATAACATTCGCTGGTACAACTTCCCGCGATGTCTTCCCAAATGAGACTCTGGAGTTATAAGGCTTGTCTAGTGGATTAACCCAGCGCTTGGCATTGAGGCATACCATGTCGCCGTTGTCGTCCGATATGCAACACAATTTTTCGAAAACCCACTGTAAAAAATGATAAACCCCTCGAGTGCCGTCTTGTATATCTGAATTGTATAATGGCTGAATTGGAAATTGTTTGTCGAAATATTGCTGGGGAATACGCGTGATATTTTTATTTTCGATAATGTATTTAATAAATTCCCTAACGGCTTTTCTTTTAGATGGATTGCTGCTCTTATCAAATTCATAATAATGCCGTCCCAATGCCACCCATTGGTCAGTTGATCCATCACATTCTATTCCACTGAAAACATCTTCACTTGAACGAATTTTACCATGATAATCCTGGGGATCAATCTTCTGTTTAGGATCAATTGAATGGATACATCTGGCAAGCGCGGCTACTAAGGTTCCGTAAGTATTGCCTATATTTTTGCGTATTTCTTCACTGAATAATTTTTCAAATAAACCTTCATCACAATCCAATGCAGATATCGAGTTCGTATAGACACACAAATATTTATATCCACGTTGAGATTTTGTTGCAGAGTTAAATTTAAATATTTTTCGGATTACAATAACTCCGGACCCACTGCAAGGCCATGGCAATTCAATGATATTTAATTTATTCGACATAAGTAGTTCTGAATTGAACAGTGCAATGACATTATGGTGACGTAAATGGAATAGAACGTAAATTGCTATGTTATTAAAGAATTTTTCGCCTTCGCTTCCGTGTGAATTTTCGCCAAATATGGAATCACCAATAAAATCTATTACCTTCCCGATGTTATACAATTCTGGAATACCCTCTAGTTCATCTAAAATACTCAAAATGGATTTGCGTTTATTTGATGGATAATTATACGGATTAGAATCAAACTTACATTTCAATCCATAACTAGCTTCTTTGGCGCACTTGCTAACTGCATTTTTATCTATATGAGGAACGATTAGAAATCTAGTTTGAGATGTATTGATATATAAGTGATTGTCAGTGTATTTGCACTTATGAATTTCATACTCGCTTGTTTGCCACCACTTCCCCCTACTGGGTTCACTAACCGTTGAAGTCATGGCCAGTTGAGACTTGCTTAGGCGCTGCATAGATTATCTCCCCATCAGATCAGGGACCATCGGGATCAGACGTGTTTCAGCAGCTCGGAGGGCCTCGGCCACACGTTCAGGACCGATCTGACGATATACATCCTGACTAAAAATTGAATTATGATGCAAACATATCTGAACAATTTTTCGCCGAAATTCGTCTTCTACCGGCAATTCGTTGAACCATCGCCCGTAACGGTGACGCAGGCCATGTGGTGTGGTTCCGTTAATCTTGGTTGGTTCCACGCCAATTCGCCGCATTGCGGCGCGGAAGGACTCCTCGAATCCCAACACGCCCAAGGGTTCCCCTTCTTTCGTCAGAAACGCCCAGGGAGTGCGAAGCACCACGGGCCGAACATTTTTCTGGTACCCGGCCCAGCAGGCGTAAAACACTTCCGCAGCGACCGGATCAATCCAGAACACTCGGAAGGCTTTTCGCGGTAGATCATGAAAGAGGGCTCCCTTCCATCCGGCATGGCGGCGCCCTGTTTCTTGAGTCAGGGGTTTCTTCCCGCAAATCCGTATCAAATAATCTGCCCGTTTTAGTCGCACAATATTTCCAGTTCTCTCATCTCGATGCCGTATGTAGCCATCAGTCGGATGCGAGACCCAAAGCGGTTCGTCTGCCGGATCGTCCGGAATTGTAGGGACATCTGTAACAAAAAGGTGCAGAGGCTCACTAATTCGCAGACCACCAAACAGACAAAGGATTGTGAGGGCCAAGTCGCGCAGGTTGTAGCGCTCGTGAACTGTTTTCGCTGACGGATTCACGAGGAACGCCTGTTTCAGCAACGGCTCAATGAGTTCTTCCGGGAATGCCTTGGCGTCATTGAGTCCATGTAGCCGCCTGCCCACCGCCTTCACTTCGCGGACCCACTTGGCCCGGTCACCCTCCTGCTCTTTGGTTTTGAGATGGCCCAGTAGAGAGTTCTCCTTTTTGCGCCCCCAGGCGGCCCAGTACCGAATCTGGTCCGCTGCCGTAGCGAGCGGACGCTCGGGGTTCAGTGGCACGACCCCATATTTCTCTGCATACTCGTCGCTGAACCGGGTGATCCGCTTCAGTGCTAGGTTCGCGTTGGCAATGGATGTGGCTCGCCACCACAGCCCAGAAGGGTCGGCTATCTGGCCTTCGTCGTCCACAGTGATCGTTCCCGAACGCAAGTCCTCCCCAAACGCTGCCAGAGCCTCGCTCCGCTGGTCCCCTCCGAATTCGGAACCTCTTACTCGCAACCACTCCAGCAGCCTAGCTAGGGCATAGGCATAGCCGCGTTCGCCACTCAACGACATGCCCTCCTTGCGAAAAAACCAGACCAATGGGCGAAACACTTCCCCCTGAACCAGAAGCACCATACGGGGTTGGCCACCCTTCGCCGGGTCCCGCATGCAAATGGCGGCTGCCTGGGTCATTGCATCCTCTCTTCACAAAAAAGGGTAGGCATGCAAGTATTAATGTCAACCCATAAAAACGGATCGGTTCCAAGGCAGCCTTCGCACCTTCAACCCAGACCAATTCGCCTGTATTTTCAATGCTTACGTTCAGCGCTGAGACTAGGAGGAGGATCAGTCAAGAGGTTGCGAGTATATGGACCTACCGTAACTAAACGGCGACGCCCATCACAAAAGGCAGGTCATGGGCCGGGAGGTGGTGGTGGCGGTGACCCGGGGCGCCCTGGATTTCGGGCCCTGGGAGCAGATCTTCTACGGGGAGTACGACGGCCGCCGGGACAAGCGGGTGCTCATCAAGATCATCGGGGAATAGATTTCCCTGGACTTTGAGACAGAATCTCGCCACACTAGGCTATCGTGCTAGGAAGGCGCGCACCGGTCTGCGCCCTTGTCACACCTGCTGGTTCTCAGTTCGAAAATCCAATCACGCCCCGACCGGGGCCCGCGGCGACCAGAACGTCGAGCGGGTGGGCCCTTCCAGGAGCATCCATGTCATTCGAATCCCTCGGCCTCTTGCCCGAGCTGCTGCGGGCCGTGCGTGAGCACGGCTACGAGACGCCCACCCCGGTCCAGGAACAGGCCATCCCCGTCATCCTCGCCGGCCGCGATCTGCTGGCCGGGGCCCAGACCGGAACCGGCAAGACCGCCGGCTTCGTGCTGCCCATCCTCCAGCTGCTCGCGCCCGGCGCCAGCGCCAGCGCCTCGCCGGCCCGCCACCCCATCCGCTGCCTGATCCTCACCCCCACCCGGGAACTGGCCATGCAGATCGAGGAGAGCGTGCGGGTCTACGGCAAGTACCTGCCCATCCGCTCCGCCACCGTGTTCGGCGGCGTCAACATCAATCCCCAGGTCAAGGCCCTGCGAGCCGGGATCGAGATCCTCGTGGCCACCCCCGGCCGGCTGCTGGACCACTACCAGCAGGGCAACCTGAACTTCTCCCAGCTGCAGTTCCTGGTGCTGGACGAAGCCGACCGGATGCTCGACATGGGCTTCATCCGGGACATCAAGAAGATCCTCGCCCTGCTCCCGGCCCGGCGCCAGAACCTGCTGTTCTCCGCCACCTTCAGCGACGATATCCGCCAGCTGACCTCGAGCCTGCTGAACAACCCGGCCTCAGTGGACGTGGCGGCGCGCAACTCCGCCGCCGAACTGGTGGAGCACCTGGTCCACCCGGTGGACCGGGAGCGCAAGCGGGCCCTGCTCTCGCACCTGATCCGCACCCAGAAGCTGGAGCAGGTGCTGGTGTTCTGCCGCACCAAGCACGGCGCCAACCGCCTCTCCGAGCAGCTGGAGACCGACGGCATCGCCTCTTCGGCGATCCACGGCAACAAGAGCCAGCCCCAGCGGATCAAGGCCCTGGCCGACTTCAAGGAAGGCAAGATCACCGTCCTGGTGGCCACCGACATCGCCGCCCGCGGCCTGGACATCAGCCAGCTGCCCCACGTGGTGAACTACGAACTGCCCCAGGTGGCCGAGGACTACGTGCACCGCATCGGCCGCACCGGCCGCGCCGGCACCGAGGGCATGGCCCTCAGCCTGGTCTGCGTGGACGAGAGCAAGCTGCTCAAGGATATCGAGCGCCTGCTGTGCCGCCCCCTGCCCACCCAGGTGATCACCGGCTTCGCCCCGGACCCGTCCATCAAGGCCGAGCCCATCCTCACCGGCCGCGGCGGCGGCGGCATGCGCACCGGCCGCAGCGGCCCCCGGCCCGGCGGACCCGGCCGCGCCTCGTCCGGCGTCCGCCGGCCGTCCAGCCCCTCCGCCCGCAGCGGCGCCTCGCCCCGCGGCAAGTAGGCAAGCAGGAGCAGCCTGTTCCACGCCGGGGCCCGCCCCGCCCCCGGGCGGCGGCGGGCCCCGGCCGCGTCAGACGGTTTCCCGCACGTCCAGGATCTCCAGGAGGTGGGGTTTCAGAGCCTCCACCAGCCGGTCCTTGGCCACGTCCTGGACCTTCAGGGTGATCTCCCAGCGCGCGCCCCGGGCATCGGTGACCTCCAGGAAGCCCAGCCCGACGATGTCGCCGGAAACCCCGGCGATGGCCGTGGTGATCGCCGCCACCGTGCCCTTCTTGTCGGCGGTGGTGGCCCAGACCCGCACGCCCTTGCGCCGGCCGCCCAGCATCTCCATGAAGGCCCGGAAGATGTCGTTCTGGTTGACCAGGCCCACCAGGTTCTTGCCGTGCATGACGCACAGGCAGCCGATGTTCCGGTCCGCCATGATCCGCGCCGCCTCCTCCACCGGGGTGTCCTCGGCCACCGCAGCCACGTCCTTCACCATCAGCATCTCGACCGTGATCCTGGCCAGCAGGGTGGGGATCTCCCAGAACGAGAGCAGGGTCGCCGAGGACGGGGTGGCGTTGTGCAGATCGGTTTCGGAAATGATGCCCACCAGGTTGCCGTGCCCGTCCACCACCGGCATCCGGTGCACACCCTTCTCGTGCATGAGCTTGAGCGCGTCCGGCATGGTGGTGTGGGGTGTGACCACGGCGGGCTTGGGAATCATCAGCTCGCGAATCAGCATCATTGCCTCCTTGAGGTGCTTGGGTTGCCGCCACTATAGCAACCTCCCGGGGCGGCGCCGCCATTGATTTTTCCCAGCCGGCGCCCGCCCGGGCCACGGTGTCCGCTTCCTTGCATTGACGGTCGGGCCGCTTTCGGTTCTCCTTGGAAGACGGAAGGACAATTCATGGAAATTCTCAAGCGGTTGAAGATCAAGCATCGGCTGCTGATCATCATCATCGGCTGCAGCCTGGCCCTGGCCACCCTTGGGCTGGTGGACGTCTGGTTCCTCGGCGCTTTGGCCGGCGGGGCCCCGGTCTACCGCCAGGCCATGACCGCCACCCTGGGCCTCCTGGGCTTCTTCATCGTCTGCGGCGCGGGGGTCGGCCTGGTCATCAGCATGAGCATCAATTCCTCCCTCACCCGGATCACCCGGCGCATGCGCGACCTGGCGGAGGGGGAGGGCGACCTCACCCAGCGGATCAACATCGGCGGCGCCGATGAATTGAGCGAGATGGCGGGCTACATCGACACTTTCATCCACAAGGCCCACGACACCGTGGCCCACTCGGTGGCCACCGCCAACGAGACCGCCCATTCCAGCCGGGAGCTCTCAGGCATCTCCAGCGACCTGGCCCAGAACGTGGCCAGCCAGTGCACCCTGGCGGAGAACAGCAGCACCCTCATGGCCGACGTGGCCCGCAACCTGGACGTCACCGAGGAGATGTCGGTCACCACCACCGAGACCCTGGAGGCCACTGAAAAGGTCCTGGCCGGGTTCGTGGCCAGCCTCAACCAGATGGGCGCCATCGTCATCGCCGAAGGGGAGAGCCAGTCGGTGCTCGCCTCCCGGATGCAGATCCTGAGCCGCGACGCCGAGGGCATCAACGAGGTGCTGGGCATCCTGGCCGAGATCGCCGACCGCACCAACCTGCTGGCCCTGAACGCCTCCATCGAGGCGGCGCACGCCCAGGAGTCCGGCCGGGGCTTCGCCGTGGTGGCCGAGGAGATCCGCAAGCTGGCCGCCCGGACCCAGAACTCCCTGGCGGAGATCGGCGGCAACGTCAGCTCGGTGGTGGACGGGATCTCGGAGATGTACGGGGCCACCGCCCAGGCCTCGGAGCACATGGCCGACGTGTCCGGCCGGGCCCGGAGCCTGATGGAGGACGCGGGCGCCACCGGCGCCAAGCTGCGCGGCTCGGTCGAGACCTCCTCGGACCTGGTGAAGAAGACCACCTACATCGCCACCCGCACCAAGGACCTGATCGAGACCATGAACAGCCTGGTGGAGCTCTCCAACCAGAACAAGGACGCGGCCATCGGCGTGGGCAGCGTGTCCACCAGCCTGGCCAACAAGTCCGAGGACCTCCGCCGGAGCCTCGGGCACTTCAAGGTTGGCTGATGCTCTCGCGCCAGATCAGCCCGTTCGCCCGGGAGCTGACGGCCCTGTTCGTGGAGGACGACGGCCCCACCCGCGCGATGGTGGCGGCCCAGCTGCGCGGGGTGTTCCGGGAGCTGATCCTGGCCTCGGACGGCCAGGAGGGGCTGGCGGCGTTCCGGGCCCGGAGTCCCCAGCTGGTGCTCACGGACAACTGGATGCCGGTCATGTCGGGCATCGAGATGACCGAGGCGATCCGCAAGGTCGATGCCCGGGTCCCGGTGATCTTCATCACCTCGTCCATGGACATCGAGCTGCTGGTGCGGGCCATCAACCTGGGGATCTCCGCCTTCATCTCCAAGCCGGTGGCCCAGCCCAACCTGCGCCACGCCCTGACCCTGGTGGTGGGGATGCTCGAGAACGAGCACCTGCAGCGCAAGGCGGTGGAGCAGGAGCTGGCGCTGCACGCCTTCCGCGAGAAGTACCACGAGCACCAGCAGGCGCTGGCCTTCCGCAAGGAGCTGCGGATCCTCGAGAACGACTTCCGCTGGCGCTGTTTCAGCGGCGCCGCCGGCAGCGGTCGCGGCGACTGGATCGCCCAGGTGGTCTATTCGCCCCATGACATCATGTGCGGGGACAGCTACGCCCTGCGCCGGCTGCCGGACGGGATGCTGGTGCTGATCGCCGACGCCATGGGCAAGGGCCTGGGCGCCGCCCTCACCACCGCCCTGGGGGTCCACGGCTTCAATTTCCTGGTGGACGGCCTGGACCCGGCCGCGCCGTTCCGGTTCGAAGCCTTCGTGGAGCGCTTCACCGCCCTGGTGCGCAAGCACCTGCTGGAGGACGAGGTGTTCCCTCTGTGCCTGGCCTGGCTGCCGGCCAGCGGGCCGGAACTGGTCCTGGCTGCGTTCGGCATGCCGCCCATCCTGGTGGACGACGGCCGGGAGGTGCGCCGGGTGCGCTGCAACAACCCGCCGGTGTCGCCCTATGCCGTGGACTTCAGCACCACCGCCCACGACCTCGGCGGCGCCCGCGCCATCCTGCTCTACACCGACGGCCTGAACGAGGCGGTGACGGCGGAGGGGAACCTGTACCGCGACAACCTGGAGGCCGATTTCGCCCGCTGCGCCGGCCAGTCCCAGTTCTGGAAGGCGTTCCAGGCCCGGGTCGGCACCCCGGATGACGACGTGACCCTGCTGCTGCTGTCCCGGGTGGACGCCGAGCCCCTGTGGCGCGCCACCCTGGC
>Ga0316217_10005227_pt1 | contig 13578 bp, 11 predicted proteins | sample 1anoAmetaG_FD_203633 | JGI IMG/M metagenome (GOLD analysis project Ga0316217, IMG submission 203633) | Freshwater microbial communities from Trout Bog Lake, Wisconsin, USA - 1anoA | ecosystem: Environmental > Aquatic > Freshwater > Lake > Hypolimnion/Profundal zone | place: USA: Wisconsin...
TGACCGCGCTCGCGGCCGCCGCGACCCCCGCCCTGGCCGAGACCCGCGCCGTCCGCGCCGCCGAGGTGCTGTTCTGGTCGCAGGCGCAGAAGGAGAACGGCTTCCAGCACATGGAGGACCAGTTCGCCTATCGCACCGCCCACCACGGCGATCACGTCACGCCCCTGCCCGACGGCGCGCCGCTCAAGCTCGCCCTGCCCGCCGCGACGGCTGGCGCGGACACGGTGCCGGGCTTCATGGCGGCGCAGAAGGCGGCGGGCGTCATCGTCGTGCACAAGGGCAAGGTTCGGCTTGAGGCCTATAATCTCGGCTTTGGCCCCAGGGGGCGCTGGACGTCGTTCTCGGTGGCCAAGTCCTTCACCTCCACCCTCGTCGGCGCGGCGGTCAAGGACGGCTATATCAAGAGCATCGACGACCCGGTGACGCTCTATATCAAGGGCCTGAAGGGCAGCGCCTATGAGGGCGTGTCGATCCGCCAGATCCTGACCATGACGTCCGGCGTGAAGTGGAACGAAAGCTATACGGACGCGCATTCGGACGTGGCCAGGTTCGTCATGACGACGCCTGAGCCCGACGCCGACGCCACCGTCGCCTATATGCGCAAGCTGACCCGCGAGGCGGCGCCGGGGACCAAGTGGGTCTACAAGACCGGCGAGACCAATCTGATCGGCGCCCTGGTGATGCAGGCGACGCACAAGACGCTGGCCCAATATCTTGAGGACAAGATCTGGAAGCCTGCGGGGATGGAGACCGACGCCGCCTGGATGACCGACCTCAGCGATGAGGAGATCGGCGGCTGCTGCCTCTCCGTCACGGTGCGCGACTACGCGAGGATGGGGGTGTTCCTGATCGGCGGGGCCAAGGCGAACGGCGTCTCCATCCTGCCGGAGGGCTGGCTGGACCAGGCGACGCACAAGCAGGCCGATATCGGCGAGCCCGGCCACGGCTATGGCTTCCAGTGGTGGACCAATGACGACGGGACCTATGACGCGCTGGGCATCTTCGGCCAGCGCATCCACATCGACCCCAAGCGGGAGCTGGTCGTGGTGTTCGTCAGCGCCTGGCCGACGGCCGAGGACGACCCGCGGCGGGCGCAGCAGACGGCCTTTTGCGAGACGGTCGCGGCGGCGGTGGACGCAAGGCCCTGATCCCCGGCCCGACCCATCTTGGCAGGACGCGCAAAAACCAACTATCTCGGCGTGACGAGACCCTTATCTCTTTGAGGCCCGCCCGTGACCGACCTTCCCGCCGACATCCACACCGAACAGGACGATATCGACGTCGACACCCTGGCCAATCTCGGGCCCCTGCGAAGGCTCGCCGGGATCTGGACCGGAGACAAGGGCCTTGACGTCAATCCCAATGTCGACGGCTCGGGCCGCCAGGCCTATGTCGAGCGGATCGAGGCCCAGCCCTGCGATCCCCAGTCCAACGGCCCGCAGCTGTTCTATGGCCTGCGCTATCATGCCCATGTGAAAAAGCCCGGCCTGCCGGAGACCTATCACGATCAGGTCGGCTACTGGCTGTGGGAGCCGGCGACCGGCCTCATCCTGCATTCCCTGACCATCCCCAGAGGGCAGGCCTTGCTGGCCGCAGGCCACGCCGCGGCGGATGCGGACAGCTTTGAGGTGACCGCCACGCGCGGCGCGACCGACTACGGCATCGTCTCCACATGGTTCCTGGAGCAGGCGTTTCGCACCGACAGTTTCCGCATGAAGGTGACCTTCCACGCCGACGGGAGCTGGTCCTATGTGGAGGACACGGTGATGACCGTGCGGGGCCGCGAGACGCCCTTCCACCACACCGACCGCAACACCCTGCACAAGATCGCCGAAGCAACGCCCAATCCCCTCGCCCTGGCCAAGAGCGGCTGATCCGGATCAAAGCTGACCGGAAGACAAAGGCTTACACTGCGCGCGGAACCGTCGCCCAAGGAGCCCTCCGCCGTGAACGCCCCCGTCGCCGCCAAGGTCTTTGACGCCCAGGCCGTGCTGGCCCGCGCCGCGCGGGCGCCGCGCTATACGAGCTATCCGACCGCCAATCACTTCTGCGCCGCCGTGGGGCCTGGGCCCTATGGCGACTGGCTCGCCGCCCTGCCGGAAGAGGCGTCCCTGTCGCTTTATCTGCACGTGCCGTTCTGCGCCGAGATGTGCTGGTACTGCGCCTGCACCACCAAGGCGACGAAGCGTTACGCCCCCATCGCCGCCTATCTCGACACGCTGGACGCGGAGATGGAGCGCGTCGCCGCGCGACTGCCGGCCTTCCACCAGGTGCGGCACCTTCATCTCGGCGGCGGCTCGCCCGACATCCTGACCCCTGAGGACATGCTGCGTCTGGGCGAGCGGCTGCACAGCCGGTTCCGCATCGCCCCCGACGCCGAATTCGCCATCGAGATCGACCCCCGACTGATGACGCAGGCCAAAGCCGCCAGCCTCTGCGCCATCGGCGTCAACCGCATCTCCGTCGGCGTGCAGGACTTTGACGAAACGGTCCAGGCGGCCATCGGCCGGCGGCAGAGCTTTGAGGACACGCAAGCCGCCGTCGCCATGTTTCGCGCCCGCGGGATGGCGTCGATCAATCTTGATCTCGTCTATGGCCTGCCGCACCAGACGCTGGATACGGTGATGGCGACCCTCGACCGCGCGCTTTGTCTGGCCCCCGACCGAATCGCCCTGTTCGGCTATGCGCATCTGCCGGAGCGGGCGGCGAACCAGCGGCTGATCGACGCGCGCGCCCTTCCCGACCTTGCCGCCCGCTACACCCTGTCAGGGGCCTTGAGCCGCGCGCTGACGGATGCGGGCTTCGTGGCCCTGGGCGTCGACCACTTCGCCCGGCCGACGGACAAGCTGGCCAGAGCGCCGCTGAAGCGCAACTTCCAGGGCTACACCACCGATGACGCCGACGCCCTGATCGGCCTCGGCACCTCGGCCATCAGCCGCCTGCCGCAGGGCTATGCGCAGAACGCCGCGGGGGCGCGGGACTATGCCGAGCGCATCGCCAAGGGCGGCCTCGCCACCGTGCGCGGCGCGGTGCTGACCGCCGACGACCGGGTGAGAGCGGCCGCGATCAGCGGGCTGATGTGCGATTTCCGCTTTGACGGACGGGCGCTGACCGAGGGCTTCGGCGACGCGGCGGCCGGCGTGATCGCCATCGCCGAAGACCTGCTGGCCAGGGACGACGAGGGCCTGCTGGCGCGCACGAACGACGGATTTCGCCTGACGGACGCAGGACGCCCCTTTGTGCGCATCGTCTGCGCCGCCTTCGACGCCCACCTCCGCCCCGAAGCCGCCCGCCGTCACGCCCCGTCGGTGTGAGGCGCGCCGCTGCCGAGGCAGTCTGAAGCACGAGGGCTCAGCTGGACAGGTGCGCCGACTTGATCGCGGTTTCGAACATGTTCTTGATAGCCGACTGAATATCCGTAGGCGAACTGGCCGAGTAGGCGAAGCTGACCTGACTGGCGCACTTGCTGAGATTGGTCAGGATCTGCGGCTTCAGCGAATTCTGGATGACCGCATATCGGCTGTCCGGAATGGGGTTGGGGATGACATATTCCAGATCCAGCGTCATCACGGTCATGTTCTTGGTCTTGAAGGGATCGCAATTGGTCGGATCAAAGCCGGTGAACAGCTCGCCGCCGGCCCCTTGCCCGACCAGATTGCCATAGTCGTTATAGACCGGCGCATAGTACTGGAAATTGGGATCCGCGCTCCAGTTGCCGTAGGCTTGGCCGATCGCCCACACGCTTTCCTTCACATTGCCGGCTACGCCGTCGGTCATGATGAGGACGAAGGTCAAGGGGTGGTCGGGCGTGGACCCGTCCCCACCCGCGGGCAAAGACTGGGCGTACTGGGCAAGGCTGTAGCGGAACACGCTGCCCATGCCCTTGTCGATGCCGACCGGCCCGTCGAGGGTCATTCCATTCACTGCCGCAATCACGGCATTGGCGTTGGTCGTGATCGGGCTGACCACGGTCACGTCATTGCTGAACTTGGCCACGCCAAAGCGGAACTGGCCGGTCATCAACTGCTTGCTCTGGGACGCGGTAATCATCTGCGACAGCACGCTCTGAACAACGTCGAAGCGCAGTGTGGCGCCGATCTTGTGCGCATTGGTGGGGGAAAACGGCGTCGGCTGCGTCGGCGTATCGGTGTGGCAGGCAAGGGTGCAGCCGAGCTTTTGCTGCATCAACTGCTGGTCGGCCGAGGTGGCGCCGATGCCCATGGAGCCCGAAGCATCCACCAGGGCGTAGATGTCGACATAGACCGGCCGCGCCGACTCCGACGATGACGTCCCCGCCGCCTTGATCGTGTAGATGCCGATCAGTCCGGAGAAGGTGGTCGCAGTGCTCGCCGTGAAGTCGATCTTCGCCGTCAGATGTCCGTTCAGCGCCGTCACGGTGGGCGTGTAGCTGACATTGTATTCCGGGTACTGCGAGATCGCCGCGTCGAAATACTTCTTCAGCACCGCGGTCGCACTGGTCTGCAGGGCTGAGTCCCCCGCGCCGCCGAAGGACACCGGATTGGACACCGCCGCCAGAACCGCGCTGTCGGCCGCCGCCTGGATCCGCTCGTCCGCCTGACGGTTCAGCGAATAGTCGACGGCAAAGCCCGCGGTGAACATCAGCACCACGGCCATAATGGCGAACTGCATCGCAATCGCGCCGCGGCGATCTTTGAAAAACGCCTTCAGTCTGCTTGGGACGCTCATCACAAACCTCTGCGCCTGGCGCAACGCTCAGATCGACGCCCTCCCGGTTTTCTTGTCCTTTGGCGCGGCCAAATCAGAAGAAAAACCTATATCAGGCAACGAAATCTGCTTTTCCAAGCGGCAGAGTAGTCGTTCGTAGTTTATATTTTGTTTATCGCCCGCGCTTTAACTCGAAAGGTGCGCGGACTTGATCGCCGTTTCGAACATGTTGTTGATCGCCGCCTGGATGTCGGCCGGAGAACTGGCCGAATAGGCAAAGCTGACCTGTGACGCGCACTTCTGCAGATTAGACTGAATCGTTGACTTCAGGTTGTTCTGAATCACCGTGTATCGGTCATCGGGGATCGGGTTCGGGATCACGTATTCCATGTCGAGGGTCATGACGCTCCTGCCCTTCTGCTTGAGCTGGTCGCAGAGCGCCGGATTGAAACCCGCAAACCGTTCGCCGCTGCCATAAACGGTGGGGAACCAGTCCCAGTTTGGGTCTACGACCCAGTGGCCTGTACCCAATCCGTTTGCGCCGATCTGTTCATCCACATCATCGCTGACGCCATCGGTCATGATGAGGACGTAGACCAGCGGGGAATTGGGCGAACTGCCGTCGCCGCCTGCGGGCAAGGTCTTGTAGAAGTTGTTCAGCGACTGGGCGAAGTTGGTGCCCATCCCCTGAGCCGGTCCATATTGCGGGTCGTCAAGATCCATCCCGTCCACCGCCTGGGCCGCCTTGGTCGCGTCCGACGTCACCGGCGTGATCTGGGTGATGTCGTTGCTGAACTTCGATACGGCGAAGCGGAATTGACCGGCCATGATCGCCTTTGACCCCGACGCCTTGATGATCGAAGACAGGGCGTTCTTGACGATGTCGAAGCGCAGACTGGCACCTAGGTTGTGCGCTATGATCTGGGTGCCGTCAATATGGCAGGCGAGCGTGCAGTTCATATGTTTTTGCATCAGCGCCTGGTCCGCGCTGCTGGCGCCGATGCCCATGGAGCCCGAGGCGTCGACAAGGGCGTAGATCGCCACAAACACTGGCTGCGCCGACTCTGCGGACGCTGTGCCGAAGAGATTGATCTTGCTGATGCCGATCAGGTTTGCAAACGTGGTGGTCATCGACGCGCTGTAGTTCAGGGCGGCGACGATATGGCCGTTATGCGCCGTCACGTTCGGCGTATAGGTCACGTGGTAGTTCGGAAACTGGGTGATCGCCGCTTCGAAATACTTCTTCAGTTGCGCAGAGGCGGCTTGCTGCAAGGCTGCGTCGCCGGCGCCTTTGAAGGAAGACAGGTTGTCGACCGCAGCCAGAACCGCACTGTCCGCCGCCGACTGGAGTTTGTCGTCCGCGCTGCGGCTCATCGAATAGTCCACGGCAAAGCCCGCCGCGAAGGTCAGCACCACCGCCATGGCCGCGAACTGCATCGCGATCGCGCCCCGCGTATCCGCTGTAAAACGCCGCGCATTTTGTAGAATGGATCTGATCATCTGCTCACGCCGCTTCGTGTCAAATTTGCAAAGCGCCGCTCTGAAAGGGGCGGCAGGTCGCCAAGACCTCGCCAAAATCAGAGATTTAACGCCGTTGTTACAAAATATGACACATTCACGGTTTGCAGCTTCTTAAGTTAACCATAAATAAAAACGCACACCTCCCAAGATGCGCCAATATGTCGCAGAGCAAGCCGGTAAAGTATTCAGGCCAGCAAATCGACCAGTATTCCCTGCAACTGGTCGGCGGCAGCGGCGACGTTTACGGAAGACGAGAAGGCGACCTTGGACTGGGTCAAGGCCACCGCCGCCTGTGCGAGCCCATCGCCGGTCGGATCGCTCGACACCGCGGACGCTGCGGCGTCTAAGCGCGCCCCCGCCGAGGCGACGCCCGCCGCTGCGATCGACGGCGCGAAAGCCGGCGCGGCTGAACCGATGACGCTCATGAGCGCTCCCCTGCAGACCTCGCCTGCAGGAACGGTGCTGCGTCTTAAGATTTCGTTGAGAAAGACGGTTGGCGGCTCATTTTGCATGCCCGTCAGGCGGCGAAGCACGCCTCCACCAGCGCGTCGAGCCCAAGGCCCCGCATCGGGTCCGCCGCCGGGAGGCCAAGCTCGCCTTGCGCTTCGGCCAGCGCCCGTTGAGCTGAAGCCGGATCGAGCGCGGCAGTGTTGAGGCTCACCCCCGCGATGCGGGCGGCGGGCTGGGTCAGACGGGCGGCGCGGAGATAGGCGTCCGCCGCCTCGGTCAGGCTGGGGATCGGATAGCCCTCCAGCCCGTCGATCCGCGTCCGTCCCGCCTCGTGGCAGAGGACCATCAGGTCGGGCTGGGAGCCGTGGACCAGACCCAGCGTCACCGCCGCATAGGCCGGGTGGAACAACGAGCCCTGCCCCTCAATCACGTCCCAGTGGTCGGCTGCCGCGCTGGGGGACAAAAGCTCGGCATAGCCTGACAGGAAGTCCGCCACCACGGCGTCCAGCGGCACGCCCTCTCCGGCGATCAGGATCCCGGTCTGGCCGGTCGCGCGGAAGTCGGCGGCGACGCCCCGCGCCCGGAACGCGCGGGCAAGGCAGAGCGCGGTGTATTTCTTGCCCACGGCGCAATCGAGACCGACGGTGAGCAGCCGCCGGCCGCTGCGTTTTTCGCCGGAGCCGGTGATCGTCGGCGGCGCAGGGGTGCGGATATTGATGAGCCGCCGACCGAGCCTGGCCGCCGTCTCGGCGATTTCGGCGCTCTTTTCCAGCCGGTCATGCATGCCGCTGACAAGATCAAGCCCGGCCTCCAGCGCCTCGACCAGAGGCGCAACCCAGTCCGGCTGCAGCTTGCCCCCCACGGGCGCGACGCCGATCACCAGTGACTTCGCCCCCGCCGCCACGGCGGCTTTGGGGTCAAGATGCGGCAGGCCCGTGGTGACGCTCGCCCCCGGCAGCGTCCACTCCGCCACGCAGTCCTCCCCCGCCCAGTCCTTCAGGCCAAAGGCGGTCTTGGCCAGCACCGGATTGGTGGTCGCGCCGAGGAACAGCAGATAGGGCTTTTGCAGCGTCAGCACGGACATGGCCGGGGCTCCTTCCAGGCGAAGGCGCGCGGGTGTCCTTACGCGCCGAAATCAGGCGAAATCGCGCGCCAGTTCCGCCCGCGTCGCCGGCGACAGCACCGCCATGTGGGCATAGGACTCGTGATCGCAGCCCACCATAATCGTGGTCGACGGATCGCGGAACTTCGACATCTGGTCCGGCGTCAGATCAAAGTGGAGAAAGTGGACCGAGCTGGTCTTGCCGTCCTCGCGGGTGCGCTCGACATCGTCTTCCGGGCGCGAATAGACCCGATCGTCGCCGATCTGCACAAAAAGGTGACGCTCCACCCCGCCGAGGCGGGCGAGGATCTGGGCGCGGCGCACCTCGTCCTCGATTTCGAACAGCACCGTGGCGACCAGCTCGCGCCCCTGCGGCACCAGCGGATTGTAGGCCGCCAGCTCGTCGGCGACCTGCGCCTCGCCGCCCTTCTCGATCAGCAGCATCTCCTGGACCTGAAACAGCATGGTCTCATAGGTTTCGAACAGGAAGGTGCAGTGGGGGCCAAGATGGATGCGGCGCAGACGCTTCATCGGCAAAAGCGCAGCGCGGCGCTCTTTGCGCACCTTGGCGAAGTCGGCGTCGGGGATCAGGTCCTGGCGGGTGATCTTGCGGGTGGCGACGGGCATGGCAGGTCCCTCTTCTTCTGATTAAATCACGCCATAGGCGCGGGCGAGGATCTCGATGGGGTGCGACTGACGGGGCTTTTTCGTCGCCTTCTCGTCGTCTTCGATCAGACGGCCGATGTGGCGGCAGGCCAGAGGGCAGTCGGAGCAGAACTCGGCATTGTCCTTCTGCACCACCTGTCGCTCCGTCGGCTTGCCGACCTTGACCGCCAGCGGACGGGTGGCCTTCATCACCCCGAACGTGCCGCCGTGACCGGAGCAGCGCTCGACCAGATCGACCTTGGTGTCCGGGATCAGGCGCAGCATGTCGGCGGATTTGGGCCCCATATTCTGCGCGCGGGCGTGGCAGGAGTGGTGCACCGTCACCCCGCCCTCGACCGGCGCAAGACCGGGGGCGAGGCCGAAGGTCTTGGAGAGCTCCACCACATATTCGCTGATATCCCGCGTGGCGGCGGACAGGGCCTTGATCGCCGCGCTTTCTGGCATGAGCAGCGGCCACTCGAACTTCATCATCAGGGCGCAGCTCGCCGTCAGGGCGACAATCTCGTACCCCTCAGCGATCATCGGCGCGAACAGGTCGGCGGTGCGAACGGCTCTGGCCGCCACGTCGGACAGATCGCCAGCCTCGAGCTTGGGCATGCCGCAGCATTCGGGATAGACGAGCTTTGCCTCAACGCCCTGTTTGGCCAGCACCTTCGCGGCGGCGACGGCTGTGTCCGGGGCGTTGTAGTCGACAAAGCAGGTGGCGTAGATCGCGACCTTCTTCTGGCCGAAGGCGGGGCCGGACGGGTCCGCCGGGATGGGCGTCTTCAAAAGATCGGTCGCGGTCTTTGCATGAAATTCCGGCAGGTCCGCCTCGGCGTCGATCTTGGCGACGGCGTCCAGCAGCTGGCGCAGGGGCGTGTTCTTGCGCGCCGTCACCCAGTTGGCGATCCCGGCGACGGGTTTGGCCATCTTGCCGTTGCGGTCGGTCTCGCCCAGCTGGTCGCGGATCATGTCCTTTTGCCCCGCGTGCCGCTTGGCGGCGCGGTAGCGCAGGATCAGGTGGGGAATGTCGATGTCGAACTCGTGCGGCGGGACATAGGGACACTTGGTCAGGAAGCACATGTCGCACAGGGTGCAGGCCTCATCGACCTTGGCGTAGTCCGCCTTGTCCACGCTGTCGAGCTCGCCGGTCTTGCTCTCGTCGATCAGGTCGAACAGGCGCGGGAAACTGTCGCACAGGTTGAAGCAGCGGCGGCAGGTGTGACAGATGTCGAACTGGCGCTCCATCTCCTTCTCGACCGCGGCCAGGTCGTAATAGGCCGGGTCCTGCCAGTCAATCGGATGGCGGAACGGGGCGTCGAGGCTGCCCTCACGCGCAGGTGCTTTCGGGGTGTCTGTCACCGGACCCTCGTTTCGATCAACGTGCGGAACATCATGCGGAAAGTGCTATAGACGTCGGAGCCGGACGACGCGCAGCGCCGCCCGGTCCGTAACGCCTTGGGACTTAGCCCAGGGTGTCGAGGGCGCGCTGGAAGCGGCCGGCGTGGGACTTTTCAGCCTTGGCCAGGGTTTCGAACCAGTCGGCGATCTCGTCGAAGCCTTCTTCGCGGGCGGTCTTGGCCATGCCCGGGTACATGTCGGTGTACTCGTGGGTTTCGCCGGCGATGGAGGCCTTCAGGTTGTTCTCAGTGCCGCCGATGGGCAGGCCCGTCGCCGGGTCGCCGACGGCTTCCATGAACTCGAGGTGGCCGTGGGCGTGGCCGGTCTCGCCTTCGGCGGTCGAGCGGAACACGGCGGCGACGTCGTTATAGCCTTCCACGTCGGCCTTCTGCGCGAAGTACAGATAGCGGCGGTTCGCCTGGCTTTCGCCCGCGAACGCGGCTTTCAGGTTTTCCAGGGTCTTGCTGTTGGCGAGGCTCATGACTGTCTCCGTATGGATGCTGTCGGCGCCGACCGGGCTTCCCCGACCGCGCCGCACGCCTTCTCTACCCCCTGACAGGCGAAAAGGGCCAATCGTTTCTTTTTGTGCGTTGGATAGACAAAATCTTTGGCGGAAGCGCGCCTCCGTTTTCCTTAGAGTCTGATTCATAATTATCCTTCGTGATTTCATGGTCTTGCGATGCGCCGTGCGAAGAGCTGGATTGAGGCGATGAACAGCCACGCGGTTGCAGAAGCAATGGTCTGCTCGAAGTCCTTGGCGAGGCGGCGGTTTCGATTGAGCCAAGCCAGTGTGCGCTCGACGACCCAACGGCGCGGGAGAACCACGAAGCCTTTTGCGGCATCGGATCGCTTGATGATTTCGATGGTCCATTTTCCGATCCGGCGTAGCGCGTCCTTGAGCTTGTCACCGGCATAGCCGCCATCGGCGAAGACATGCCGCAGCCACGGGAAGCGGCGGGTGATCTCGGCCAGCACCAGCGGAGCGCCGTCACGGTCCTGGATGTCGGCGGTGTGGACTACGGCATGGACGAGATTGCCGTCGGTATCCGTCAGGATATGGCGCTTGCGTCCCTTGGTCTTCTTGCCTGCATCATAACCCCGTGGCCCGCCGCTTTCCGTGGTTTTGACGCTCTGACTGTCGATCACCCCGGCGCTGGGCGAAGCCTCGCGGCCTGCCGCTTCGCGCCCGATCAACAGCAGGGCATGGTTCAATGACAACCACAGCCTGTTGTCCCGCCAAAGGTAGAACCAGCGCCGCACTGTCGAGACCGGCGGGAAGCACGGCGGCAACATCCGCCACGGCAGGCCCCCGCGCAGCAGATAAAGAATCGCCTCGACAATCCGCCTGAGCGGCCACTTGCGCGGACGCCCCACATGCGATGCTGGCGGAAAGAATGGTTCCAACAGCGCCCATTCGCCATCGGTCAAATCGCTTGGCAAAGCCAAGTTCGCACGGGCATAATGCGCCCGAGTGGTGTCGGTCCACATCGTTGATCTCCGGAAGTTTTCGCAAAAACCCCTGAATCAATGATTGGTCAGAGCGTCAAGCTAACCCGCTGATACCACTCAACTTAATTTCGGATCAGGCTCTTAAGGCTTAAGATGTCCGGTGGCGATCAGGGCCCGTTCGATCCGGTCGAGGAGCGGCTTGTCGAGATCGGTCTTGAGGGTTGGCGTCGCGGTGATGTCCAGCGCCACGTCCATGTCCGTCGTCACCGGCGTCCAGGCGGGACCGCCTTCGCAGGCCGGCGCGCCGGTCTTGGCGAAGCTGACCCAGCACGAATGGGTAAAGGCGATGGCGGCCTTATCCTGGGCCGTCAGCAGCGCCGAATAGAGGGGGACCTTCCACAGGCTATCGAACACGAACGGCACCTCATAGCCGTGCGGCACGCCGGTCCAGGTCGTGCGCAGGCGCTCGGGCGTATAGTCAAAGCGATAGCGATAGACGCTCGACCCGTGCGCCGCCAGCGTCCGCGCGGCCCAGCGGGTCGGCGCCGTGAAGGTCCAGTCGCCCCAGAGTTTGCGGGCGAGCAAGGCGTCCTTGTCGGGGCCAAGGCCATAGTGACTGCGCGCGGCGGCGACGAGAGCCTCGGGCGCGCGCTTCAGCGCCCCTTCGGCCTTGCCGCCATTGACCGAACCCTCATCCGAGTTCGAGCCGATCATCACCGGAACCTTCAGCGCCGCTCCGGCCGCCAGGGCGTCTGCAGGACGCCGGGGCAGAAGCCGCCCGTCGATGATGGGACCAAGCTCCATACCCTCCTGCGCCGCGATCAGCGCCTCTCCGGAAAGGCCGCGCAGATCCGCCGCGGTCGCGTCCGCGCCCTTCAGATTGAGCTTCGTGGCGATGCCGGCGCCGGTCGCCTCCGCATCGGCAAGGGTCGGAAACGCCCCGCCGATATAGGAGGACTCGACGATGGCCCTGGCGAACAGGCCCTTGGCGGCGGGCACGGTCAAAAGGGTCAGCGTGCTCTGCGCGCCGGCGCTCTCGCCGAACAACGTGACATTGGCCGGATCCCCGCCGAACGCCTGGATGTTGCGCTGAACCCAGCGCAGGGCCTCGATCTGGTCGGTCATGCCGTAGTTGGCGAGGGTCTCGCCCGCCCCGGCGGCCCTGGTGAGGGCGGGATGCGCAAAATAGCCGAGGAGACCCAGGCGATAGTTGATGGACACGAGGATCACCCCGTCGCGGGCGAAGCGGGTCCCGTCGTAGAAGTCGAGGGCGCCGGAGCCTGCGGTGTGGCCGCCGCCGTGGATCCAGACCATGACCGGCAGAGGCTTGTCGGCCTTGGCGGGCGCCCAGACGTTCAGGGTCAGGCAGTCCTCCGAGGTCGCGGGCGGAACCGCGCCGACCGAGGCCATTTCCTGCGGCGTCAGCTTGGTGCGCTGCAGGCAGGCGGGGCCCGCCCTGGTCGCGTCCTTCGCCCCGGTCCAGGGCCGGACGGGCTTTGCAGGGGTCCAGCGGGCCTCGCCCACCGGCGGCTCGGCAAAGGGCACGCCCTTGAAGCTCATGATCCCGCCCGCGTCCGTGACGCCGTTCAGCACCCCGTCGGCGATGCGGATGGCGGTCGCCCCTACCGGCGCGTCCGCCGCCTGGGCGACGGTCATGCACAGGCTGGCGGCGAGTGCGAAAAGACCAAGACCTATCGAAGCGCTGCGCATCTTAGCCCCTCCCCCGTGGTGACTGACATCGTTGGTCAAGACTAATGACTGAACGGACGGTCCTTCGCAATCGCAGGCGCGGGGCGTAAAGCGTCATAATAACGGCGTTGCGTCGGCCGGGATTTAAGTCACTAATCCGATCGAAGTCGCACTGGAATCGCGCGCAAACGTTTGGTCGCGAAACGGCCGATCATGAGCAAGGGCGGACGGACATGGTCTTTATCCTCGGCGGCGCACAGAGCGATTTCGCCCGCAACTGGGCGCGCGAAGGCGTGGACCTCGCCAGCGGCTTTTCCGACGTCGTGCTGGCGGGACTTGCCGCCACGGGGCTTGAACCCAAGGACGTCGAGTGCGGCCATGTGGGCAACTTCGTCGCCGAGCTGTTCGCGGGGCAAGGCCTGCTCGGCGGCTTCTTCGGCCTCGTGCATCCTGATTTCGACGGCCTGCCCACGGCGCGGCATGAAGCGGCCTGCGCGTCGGGCGGCGTCGCCATCCTCGCCGCCGCGGCGGAGATTGAAGCCGGACGCTATGACCTTGCCTGCGTGGTCGGGATCGAGCTGATGCGCAATGTCTCGGGCCTCGTCGCGGCCCAGAACCTCGGCGCCGCGGCC
>Ga0316217_10005228_pt1 | contig 13575 bp, 15 predicted proteins | sample 1anoAmetaG_FD_203633 | JGI IMG/M metagenome (GOLD analysis project Ga0316217, IMG submission 203633) | Freshwater microbial communities from Trout Bog Lake, Wisconsin, USA - 1anoA | ecosystem: Environmental > Aquatic > Freshwater > Lake > Hypolimnion/Profundal zone | place: USA: Wisconsin...
TGCTGTTCGTTTTTGCCCTGAGCAATCTTGGGTTTTATCTCACTTTTTGCGTGCTGCTGGCCAAAGGGGAACTGTTAAAACCAGTGCTGGCGTTATTTTTCGGCTTGTTGCTGAACAAATTGATTGCTACCTTCAGGGTGTACAAAAAACTAGGGTCGGAAGATTTACGTTTTTTATCTCCGGTTTTAGATATAACTTACACAGGCTATTTGCTGATAATTTTTTTCTTATTATTGCTGAAACCTAAAGACAGTTGGAAGACTTAAACGCAAAATTTTCATCCCGCGCACAGGAAGACCTTGAATTGGTAGCTAAGGCCAAAGAAGGCGATCAGGCTGCATTCAGCAAGCTGATGGTGCGATACCGTGATTCTATTTTTTTCATGGTACTTAAAATGGTGCACAACCGCGATGACGCCGAGGATTTGACCATTGAAGCTTTTGGAAAAGCCTTTAATAACATAGGTAATTACTCAGCCGACTTTGCATTCAGCACATGGTTGTTTAAAATTGCTACCAACAACTCTATCGATTTTATCCGTAAAAAACGTTTGCAAACAACCTCGCTTGACCAAACCAGCAAAACGGATGATGGCGAAACAACCCCAATTTCGGTTCAGGACCATGCCCCAGACCCGGAAGAAGCAGTTATAAAAGAGCAACGCGCCCAGAAGATACGCGATGCCATAGAGCAACTTTCGCCTAAATACCGCTCATTGATAGAGCTGCGCTATCTGGATGAATTATCATACGAGGAAATAGCAGAAAAACTTGACCTGCCGCTTGGAACCGTTAAAGCACAGCTTTTCAGAGCCAAAGACATGCTTTACAATATTCTTAAAGTTACCAGGGAAAAATACTAGTGCTTCCCTCCTGTTTTACATCATGTAGTTAAACCGGGCACCCAAGCAGAAGCATGGATATCATTCTTAAATATTTCCCTGACCTTACCCAGGAGCAGATACAGCAAATAGCAGCACTGCAGGCAATTTATGCCGATTGGAACGAAAAAATAAATGTCATCTCGCGCAAGGATATTGAAAACCTGTACGAGCGGCATATACTTCATTCATTAAGCATAGCCAAACTGGTTCAGTTTAAAAATGCCAGCAAAGTATTAGACCTGGGTACCGGGGGCGGCTTTCCGGGCATTCCATTAGCCATACTTTTTCCTAACTGCAGGTTTCACCTGGTTGATTCGATTGGTAAGAAACTGAATGTCGTTGACGATGTAAAAACACAGCTGGGCTTAAAAAATACTTTCATTTTTCACTCACGTGTTGAGGAAATGGATTATCAGTATGATTTTGTGGTATCGCGTGCTGTAGCCCCGCTTTCGCAGCTGCTTACGTGGACCAAGGGCAAGTATCTGCCTAAAGACCAAAACACTTTTAAGAACGGCTTAATATGCCTGAAGGGCGGCGATATTGAAGCGGAGCTGGCCTTGGTTAAGAATGCAAAGAAATTCCCTATCTCGAATTACTTTAATGAGGAGTTTTTTAAGGATAAGTTTGTTGTTTACACCGAGCAGTAATACTATGCCGAAGTAGACGCGCTATCTGTACAATCATCAAAGCACAACTACACTGGCTTAATACCCACCCAAATACTTCCGCATAAACCACTCAGCCGAAATGAGGGTCAGAATAAGGATGAATATCCATTTAAGGTTAATGGCATTTTCAGTAACGAAGCTATCGTATAGAATTGGTTTCAACTGATTTTTAGAATCAATTTCATCCGATATTTTTTCAATATCATTGAGATGATGCATCAAACCATTATGCTGCGATGCCAGTTGAAATAACACCTGGTGGTCGGCCCGGGTACGCATTTCTTCCAGCTGCAGGGGGCTTACTGAAAACTTACCACCGGCGGTATAATTTCCATTGCCAAGTTTAACTGACGCCGTATAGCTATAGCTGCCAACTGGTAAAAATCCGGCGTTCAGGTTATAGGCGTTGTCGCTTTTATTAAACTTGTAGTCGTACTCTTTGCCGTCTTCGCCTTTAATTTTCATATCCACATCAGGCCCGTTCACCAACTCAAAATTGGCGTTGTAAAGCTGTGCATCGAAAGTAATTGCCTCGTTATCCTGAAAAATATTCTTCTGCAGATTAACCCTAAATGGGCGCTTATCAGTTTTTACCGACAAGTACTGAATCGTTTTATTGATCAGCTCGTTGGTGGCATCCTGGTTCTTATTCATCATATTATCGTAAAAGCGCCAGCGCCATAAACCTTCGCCGCAGATAATACCAAATTTGGTATCGCCGGTCTCATTAAAAAGCCAAAGCGGAAAATCAGTTTCTACGTTATTTATTCTTTGATGCAGCAGCACCTTAGAGGATGGGTTAGGCGTAAAGTTGCCAAAGAAACAATAAAACGGAGGTAGCTTTGCAATAGTCTGTATAGTTTTATCAGACAAAGTGAACAGAGAAAAATCTTTGGCAACGGTTGCCGTAACCTCGTTAAATTTATCGGCGCTGGCTTTTAGCAGCAAACCGTTTTGCGATTGCTGAAAATCTGCAATGGAAGTTTCAGAACCCAACACAAAAAGTAAGGGCTTTTTAAGATCCCGGGCTTCTTTAAGGATGTTGCTTACTTTGTTGTTGTTAGACGGCAGCTGATGAAGGATAACCAGGTTATAGTCGTTCAGTTTGCGCGAAAATGTTTCGGCATATTCAACATCCAGCTGGTAATTCTTATTGCTTTCGATTGCGGAACGGAATGCAAAAATATCGGGGTGAGGTGAATTGGCTACCAGCAAAATTTTTTGCCTGCCATCCATAATTTCAACAAAAATATCGCGCACGTTATTTTTATAAGAAGCTTCGCCTTCCAGATTAGAAAGCGACAGGCGGTAATGAGCAATACCAACTTTATTGGCAGGCAAGGTCAGATCGAAAGACTGAAAGAAATTATCGCTGGTGTATGTAATGTCCTTTTGCAACATCAGCTTGGGTTCGGCACCTGCTTCAATTTCCTGTATGCTTAGTTTAACCGGTTTACCGGCATAGTTATTAGCCTCAACATCTACCCGTAAACCAAACTGATCGTTTAGGTAAGCAATATTGTTGTAATAAACGTTCGAAAGTTTTTGATCTTTCTGAATGGAGGTATCGCCTAAAGCAATGGTATATATTGAGTAGGCTGATTTAGCCGCTGAGTACACCGGGTTAATTCCGCGGTTATAAATACCGTCGGATGCAATAATAACGGCACCCAGGTTTTGATTGTAATACAAGTCATTTATCTCATCAACTGCACTACTCAGGTCGGTAGATTTATCTTTAAAAGAAAAATCAATGCCTTTACGTAACTGATCGCCGGCATTAAAACGGGCTACTTCATATTTATCGCTCAGTTTATCGGCCAGGGCGTTTATTTTCTTTTTGTATTCGGTGGTGTCCTTACCTAATCCATTTTTTACCGATTCGCTGTTATCTATTACAAGTGCCACAATAGGCTTAAACTTCTGGGTGCTTCTGTTGCGGATAAAAGGCGACAATAAAAGAATGGCAAGTATAGTAACCGCCATAAACCTGAAACCCGCCATAGCACTTTTGCGAAACTTGCTACCTGCGGCTTTCTCATCAAAAGTTTTATCGTTGTAATATAATAGCAAGGCATACAATGCCCCCAGCAAAATGCAGAATATTAAAAACCAGGCAGGATATTGAAATGAAAGACCAGCGTTCAATGTAGAAATTTGAGCATGAATGAAATCTAAAACAAGGGCAATTTAGGAGGATTAAAAATTCTGCGCGGGTTTATTTAACCGTTGTTCACAAAACTTACATTACCTGCTCATTGCACCGCAAACACTTATTACTTGTCCGGATACATAGGTTGAAAGATCGCTGGCCAGAAACAAGGCAACGTTAGCTACTTCTTCAGCCTGGCCCATACGCTTCATAGGTATTTGTGCCAGTATGCCTTTTTTAGTTTCTTCAGGCAGCACAGTGGTCATATCTGTTTCAATAAAACCGGGAGCAATAGCATTGCACCTGATACTTCTTGAACCAAACTCATCGGCAATAGATTTGGTAAACCCGATGATACCCGCCTTTGAAGCCGCATAGTTAGCCTGGCCCGCCTGGCCTTTGACACCCACTATAGAGGTTAAATTTATTACCGACCCCTTCTTATTGCGCAGCATAACCTTTGAAACATGCTTGGTTAAATTAAATACCGATTTAAGGTTTGCATTAATAACTTCGTCCCATTGCTGTTCGCTCATTCTTAAAATAAGGTTATCGCGGGTAAGGCCGGCATTATTTACCAGTACATCAATGCTGCCGAATTCTTTTATCACCTCTTCAACCAACTTCTCGCTTTCTGCATACGAACCTGCATCCGATTTAAAAGCTTTGGCTTTTACACCCAAAGCATTCAGTTCAGATTCTAACTGGCGGGCTTTATCTTCCGAATTTAAATAAGTAAAAGCTACGTTACATCCCTCTGCAGCAAATTTTAGTGCCACAGCATGACCAATGCCTCTGGTTCCGCCAGTTATCAACGCTGTTTTATTCTTCAGTAACATGTATCTTGTTTCATTTTATAGTTAACGAACCCGACAAAGAAAAAATTTTTTAGCCAGCAATCATACTCCAATCGCCGGCAGGCTTGGTTTAACTATTAATCGGGCCGGTTCCAGCTTTTGATAGCAAGCTACATCTATAACCCGCTGGTTACCATTTAAAAGCAGCCGGAAGTAAATCGAAACGTATGACCCTAAGGGTGTCATTCGACAGGATGCAGATTTTGCCATAGCCACTGCTTATTTCAAAATTTAACGCAAAAGGCCATTTTTTGCACAAAAACGCTTAAAAACGGGTTTATTGCCATTTTAAGTTGTTAAAAAATATCGGTTTAGGTTAAGAAAATCAAAATAAAATGCAAAAATTAAAATGTCATCACCTACATTTGGGCTTTCATTTTTTAATTAACCCAAAATAAAAACAAAAAAGCCATGAAGAAAATCTTTTTGACTATGTCTGTTGCTTTCGCAGTATTAGCTGTAAGCGCACAAGGAGCTGCTAAAACTGATTCTAAGCCAGCTGCTAAAACTGAAACTAAAAAAGCTGACGCTAAACCAGCTGCTAAATCTGATGCTAAGCCAGCTGCTAAACCAGCTGCTAAACCAGCAGACAAGAAAGCTGACGCTAAACCAGCAACTAAGTAATTTTACTTTTTGCTATTTAATAAAGCCCGGTTATTTTAACCGGGCTTTATTTTTGTACCTATTTCATAACGAACGTTAATGAAATACCTGTCGAATACTTTTGGCACCACATTTGGAATACTGCCATCATTCATTCACAATTAAAAAAATAACAAATGAAAACGTTCAAAAATCTGGCCTTATTGTTAGTAGCATCAGTAATTGTTTTAGGTGCATCTGCACAAGGTTCAGCAACAGCTAAGCCTGCTGCAAAGACCAACACAACAGCAACCAGCAAAACAGAAACAAAAACCACGAAGACCACTACTGCAAAACCTGCAGCCAAGGCTTCAAAGACCGACGATAAGAAAGGCACTCCTAAAAAGTAATTTTCAGATAACGGTTTAAAAATAAATCCTGGCCCATTGGCCGGGATTTATTTTTTTACAGCAGGCCATCCTTACTATAAGGAAGCAAATATGATAACTATGTAATGCAACGGCACAGCAAAAATTCCGCAACACATTAACTACTGTTTATTACATGCAGCCAACGAAAGTTAAAATAAATTGATAAATAAAAGTTGGCACTGCATTTGAAACAGATGCATCATTCATTCACAATTAAAAAACAAAACAAATGAAAACGATTAAAAATCTTTCGCTATTGTTTGTAGCTGCTACCATAGCTATTGGGGCATCTGCACAATCTGCAACAACGTCGAAGCAAACAACCAAAACTTCAACGTCGGCAACTAAAACCGAAACAAAACCGGTAGAGAAAAAGAAACCGGCCGATACCAAAGCCAAGCCTGCGGCTAAACCTGCAGCCAAGGCTGATGCTACTAAAAAGTAGTTCAATGTTAGTTTCTGGTAAAGAAAAATCCCGGCCCTGTGGCCGGGATTTACTTTTAATTTTCAATCACATAACAGTGTTGAAATAAATTGGTTTTCTCATTTCAAACAACTTCATATATTCACCCATAATTAAAAACAAAAAAATGAAAGCAATCAAAACATTAGCGCTATTATTTATAGCCGCAACAATTTCAATGAGCGTAAGCGCTCAGACCGCTGGTGCAAAAGCTTCAACCGGTTCAAAGAATTCTTCAACTACAAAAACAGCTCCGGCTGCAAAACCAGCGGCAGCACCTGCCACCACTGCTAAGCCTGCAGCAGCACCTGCAGCTAAGCCAGCAGCCAACGGCGACAAAGTTGATCCAACCTCACAAGGCCCCAATGGTGAAACAGCATATGTTGGCCCTAAGGGTGGTAAATACTATGTAAACAAAAGCGGCACTAAAGTTTACAAAGTAGTGCCTAAGAAATAATAAGCGATTGAAATTTTTATAAAAAAGGTCCCTTTCGAAAGAGAGGGACCTTTTTTATTGAGGAACAATGAACTGAATGGCTGCAGGAACAATTTTCATGGTTACGGGAGAAAACCCGATAAATTCTCCATCCATATCAATTGGCAACGGCCCCGTGGGTGATTCAATCGATATTTCAGAAGCTACCAGGTATTTAAGCTCAGGGTGCTCAATCTTAACCGACTTGCGGATATTACTCAGATTTTTGAGATAAGTAAGCGTTGATATCTCACCAATAATCACAATAGAGAACAGCTTATCGTCAGGCAGTGCATGTGGCGCAATGCCCATACCGCCACCAAAAAATTTACCATTGGCAACAATCAGGCTCATAATACTTTTCTCGTAGATGAACGTATCAGCTCTTACCTTAACCGGCTGGTTTTTGTACGAGAACAGGCCTTTAAGAATGGCCAGCTGATAGGTTAAAAACGAGCCGAGTAATTTGGAGGATGTAGACAAGTTATGTGCTATTGCGCCCCCGATGCCAACATCAGATATATTAATAAAATAACGCGTGGCGGGCTCGCCTTTTGTGCCGGTAAAGGTGGTAAAGCCTAAATCTATGGTTCTGAAACTATCCTCATCTATCCATTTTTTAAGCAGGGCCACATTGTAAGTAATGCCAAACATGCGGGCAAAGTCATTACCGGTGCCGTGGGGCAATACTCCAACGCGTATTTGACGCAGTGCCGCAGAGGCTGGGTTGTTCTGCTTAAACAGCATTACACCGTTTACTACCTCGTTCAGACTTCCATCGCCACCCATGCAGATGATGTGCGTGGCGCCGTTTAAAGCAGCCGTATAAGCCAACTCAACCGCATGATCCGCGTGTTCAGTGATACTAAAAACCAAAGCATAAGAATTGCCGAAAAGCTGCTGAATGCAGCCAATAAGCTCATTCCGATTCTTTATTTTACCATGAATAACAAAGGCTATCTGTTTCATTTGTATTACACATTTCCGTTACGGAAAATGCGATTGACCTTCAAACCAGAATTGAAACCATAGTTACCGGAGGCCGGCGCTTATACCTTAAAAAAGCTGCTGGCTACAGGAATTACAATATCATGGGGAGCAAGTTTGGAGGCAATGGCCCCTACTTTGTTTGTTATACCGGGAATAACAACACTTTTATTTTTCATAACAGCCTGCAAGCCAACTTTGGCCACTTTATCGGCGCTCATCATAAACTGTGCATTCTTTTTTACCACTTCGGTCATTTGTGCAGGTCCGAAAAACTCAGTTTCCGTTCCCCCGGGGCAAAGGGCTGTTACATAAACATTCTTCTTCTTCAGCTCCTCGCGTAAAGCACGCGAAAAGAAAAGCATAAATGCTTTTGATGCGGCATAAATAGCCATGGCCGGCACCGGTTGGTAGGCACCGGTACTAACGGTATTAAGTATGTATCTTCTTTGACCAGGGTCTGAATTTTTCAAAAAGGTATACGCCAGTTTAACACAGGCATCCATATTTAAATGCATCACTTCCATGTGTTTTTTCAGCTCACACTCATCAAAGTTGCCGTAATACCCCATGCCTGCGTTGTTGGCAAGCATGTTAATGTTTAACGAATTTTCTTTAGCGTACTGAAATATCTTATCTGCCGCGTCATCTTCAAAAAGGTCGGCAACATAAGTTTTAATTGAAACGTTTTTGCCAGCCAGCTCGGCGGCCAGCTTATCGAGCAATGCTTTTGAGCGCGCAACCAACAGTAAGTTCATTCCACGGCTTGCAGCTTCCACAGCTATAGCTTTACCTATTCCTTTTGAAGCTCCGGTTATCAGGGTATAATTCATAATTACTGTTTAATGCCGTAGAAGTTAAACGAAACAGGAGTTGCACCCACGCTATCAACCCCTGAGCAAAGCATTTTTAAGGTATCGCCGCTTAATGAAACCGAACCCGTATACTGCACTAAACTTCGAACACCCAGGGTTGAATCACTTTCACTAATGGTTCCCGAAGTTGCGTTTTGCAGGGTAACCTTCTGTAACGTAACATACGTTACACCACCACCGGTGTTATTTAAAGCCATACGTAAAGTAAAGCTGTTACTTTCCTGTACTACCACCTGGTTAATATAGCTGTTTACAATACCTCCGCCCGAAACAGCGGCATAGGTACCAACCCAGCCAGAGGCATTATCGGTACTTTTTTTACAGCCTGCAAAAGCAAACAAAACCAATACAAAGACTACCAGATTTTTTCTGCTCATAGAAGTTGATTTATGAGTGTAAAAATAGAAGAATGATTCCTATGCTGCCAAAACTAAGAAATGAAGATACCGGTTATATAACCACTATTTTTTCTCAACGATAATGCAACGCAAGGATAACGGGTATTTAATTGCAACGGCAAATAGCTTTAAGCTACCGCTGTTGCGCTTTTTAACACCTTAGCCATTGTTTCGCCGATAGCAGCAGGTGAGTCAACTACTGTAATTCCACATTCGCGCATAATCTGCATTTTAGCAGCAGCCGTATCGTCTTTGCCACCAATAATAGCGCCGGCATGACCCATTCTGCGGCCGGCAGGGGCAGTTTGCCCGGCAATAAAGCCAACAACCGGTTTTGTTCCGTTTGCTTTTACCCAACGGGCAGCTTCAGCCTCCAGGCTACCGCCAATTTCACCTATCATAATAATACCTTCAGTTTCAGGGTCGTTCATAAAGAATTCAACAGCTTCCCGGGTAGTAGTTCCAATGATCGGATCGCCACCTATACCAATGGCAGTTGAAACACCCAGACCGGCTTTAACAACCTGGTCAGCAGCTTCGTAAGTTAAGGTTCCCGATTTAGAAACAATACCAATTTTACCCTTCTTGAAAACAAAACCCGGCATGATACCAACTTTGGCTTCACCCGGAGTTATAATACCAGGGCAGTTAGGCCCGATAAGACGGGAGTTTTTGGCTACCAGGTAAGATTTGGCCTTCACCATATCCTGCACCGGAATACCCTCGGTGATACATACTATCAGTTCAACACCGGCATCTGCAGCTTCCATAATGGCATCAGCCGCAAAAGCAGGCGGAACAAATATGATAGATACATTACAACCTGTTGCCTTACGGGCATCAGCTACGGTATTAAAAACAGGCTTATCAAGGTGTTTTTCGCCACCTTTACCCGGTGTTACACCACCAATAACATTGGTGCCGTATTCAATCATTTGCGTGGCATGGAAAGTACCTTCTTTACCGGTAAATCCCTGCACAACTATCTTCGAGTTCTTGTTTACTAAAACGCTCATTTTATGTATGTTTTATTTTAAAATCAGTCTTACTTATCCTCCTCAAAATGTGCCCTCAGGCGCAGGTCTTTCAAAAAGTCCGAAGCGAATATAAAATCAAATAATTCACCGTCGGTAATTTTCATAATTTCTTTATGGGTACCCTCCCAGTATTTCAGGCCCTCGTGCAAAAAGATAACCTTATCGCCTATACCCATCACCGAGTTCATATCGTGCGTGTTAACAACCGTTGTTATATTATACTCCTCGGTTATTTCCTTTATCAGGTGGTCAATTACAATAGAAGTTTTAGGATCGAGGCCTGAGTTAGGTTCATCGCAAAACAGGTATTTGGGATTCATCACTATCGCCCTGGCAATACCCACCCGCTTTTTCATACCTCCCGATAGCTCGCCGGGATATTTCTTATTGGTATTTGAAAGATTTACCCGGCCCAGGCAAAAGTTAACACGGTCGCTCTTCTCTTCAGGCGTCATATTGGTAAACATATCCAGCGGAAAACGGATATTCTCTTCCACATTCAGCGAATCGAACAAAGCAGTGCCCTGAAACAGCATACCTATTTCTTTGCGTATCTCTTTACGCTCGGTAAAAGCCATTTCGGTTATATTTCTTCCGTCAAATAAAATATAGCCTTCATCAGGCTCTAACAAGCCCACCATACATTTAAGAGTTACGGTTTTCCCTGAGCCCGATTTACCTATGATAAGGTTGCATTTGCCACTATCAAAAGTGGCAGACACGCCTTTTAACACCGTAGAAGTGCCAAAATTTTTCTTTATGTTTTTTATCTCTATCACAGTAACAGGAATGCAACCACAAAATTTACAATGACCATAATAATTGAACTATACACCACCGCTTTGGTTGATGATTCGCCAATTTCAACCGCACCACCTTCAACCGTAAAGCCTTTATAACACGATACAGATGAAAGAATAAATCCGAAAAGCACTGATTTTACCAGCATCACCACCACATCATACGATTTAAAGCCATCGGTAACACCTTTAAAATATTCGGCAGTGGTATAAAAATGACCACCAACACCGGCACCCCAACCACCAATAATGCCCAAAAAAACGGCAATTACCACCAGCATAGGCACCACAAAAATGGCAGCGGCTATTTTGGGGCCAATTAAATAAGCCGGAGTATTAACGCCCATTATCTCATAAGCATCTATCTGTTCAGAAATGCGCATAGTACCCAATTCAGAAGCAATGTTTGAGCCTACCTTACCGGCCAAAAGCAGCGCCGATATGGTTGGGGCCAGCTCCAGTATCATAGCCTTACGAACAACTGACCCGATCCACCACATGGGCACCAGGTTCAGTGAGCTGAACTGATAAGCAAACTGAACCGCACTAACCGCGCCGATAAAAGTAGATACCAGGGCTATAATAGGCAACGAACCTACGCCTATACTGGCTGCCTGCCTGAAAGTTTCCTTCCAGTACATGGCCGCTTTTTCGGGCTTGGAAAAGGCCCGGTACATAAGCGTTATGTATTCCCCTAATGTTTCAAATATGCTGACCATCGCTTGCAAAATGCCGCTAAGATAATCCTTTGTGCGAAAGTGCGAACTGTTAGGATTAAAATAGCGATGCCAGCTTAAAAAACCGGCACCGGGCTAACTCATTCAACGATTTATTATTATTTTTTTTCCATCATTTATAGCATGTTAAATACTTTATAATAAATTACATTCCTAATTTTTATTACGTTTATTAATGAATATTAAACCCTCGCTGTCTTTTGTTGTTACCCTGCTTTGCTGCGGTTTAATCCTGTATTCGCCTAACCTTACAAAAAAGTGGAATAATGGCGGTTCGCAGGCCGTAATCAGCTGGGATGTATACGGATACTATTTATACCTGCCATCTTTCTTTTATGATGACCTGGGTGACCTTAATAATTACGATTACATACATACAACCTATCATCCGGGTAGTGATACAAAAGACCAGGCCTTTATACAGTCTGAAACTGGTAAGTACGTTATGAATTATTCCTGCGGACAGGCTATCCTTGAATTGCCCGCTTTTGCTATAGGGCATTATTGGGCAAAAAATGCAGGCTACAAAGCAGACGGGTTTACGCTGCCTTACCAGATTGCTTTAATTTTTTGGTGCGCTTTTGTAGCTTGTATTGGTCTGTGGTTAATCAGGAAATTGTTACTAAGGTATTTTGATGACTGGCTGACGGCATTAATAATTGGCATTATTTGCGTGGCTACCAATTTCTACAATTATGCGTCGTTCGGGCCCATGACACATGCTTATCTTTTTACTTTGTATGCATGTATACTTTACCTGGTTGATTCGTTTTATCGCAGCGAAAACAAACGCCTGATTTATGCAATTGCAATTGGCATTTTATCAGGTTTAGCCACTATTACCCGCCCTACGGAAATTATCTGCGCAGTTATCCCCTTATTATGGGGCGTTAGCAGTATTGATAGCCTTTGCGAAAGAATTGCTTTCTTTCGGGGCAGCAAAAAAATTGTAATTACTTATGTTTTAGCCGCGTTTTTAGCCGCATTGCCCCAACTTATCTATTGGCACATATATGCAGGTCATTGGCTGTTTTTCAGTTACCATGGCGACGATAAAACATTCAGCTTTTTAAAGCCGCACATAATTGATGTGCTTTTCAGCTATAGAAAAGGTTGGTTTATGTACACCCCGGTAATGATATTATCTATAGCCGGCTTTTATCAGTTGTACAAAAGCTACCGCCCTCTTTTCTGGTGTATAGCATTGTTTACCGTTTTAAATATTTATCTGGTGTCTGCCTGGGATATATGGTGGTACGGAGGTAGCTTTTCAATGCGGGCTTTAATACAGTCGTACACATTGCTTATGTTCCCCATGGCGGCATTTTTGAATGATGTACTACGTAGGAAATATCTGAAATATCTGATTATTGCATTCTTAATATTTTGTACATGGTACAACCTGATAATGACCTACCAGGCCAATGCCCCGTCTAAATATGGGATGATGGAAAGTGATGCTATGACGAGCGCATATTACTGGCGTTTATTCGGCAAAACGGCTATTACACTCAGAGATAGAAAACTACTGGATGCGGATGAAGAGATGCCTGAAAAATTTGAACCCAGGCTGAAAGAGATTTATAAAGTTGCAGCTGATGATAAAATATTCTCAGATTCTACAAACGAATTGTCAGGCCAAAAGGCATTTAAGCTGGATAAGGCAATACAGGGAGTAGATGTTGTGCGATTACCGCTTACAAAAGATATGAAGCATGGCTGGTTCAGGGTATACTGCAGCGCATATTACCCCGATAAAGAATGGAACATGTGGAACCAGACGCAATTTGAAGTGCAATTGATGAAAGGCCAAAAAGTTATTAAAGAAGAAGCGTTGCGGATTCAAAGAATTACAGAACAGGGATCATGGAATCAGGTATATGTAGAGATTAAAACACCGCGAAAAGAGTGCGATACCCTCCATATCAACTTTTGGAATGCAACCTCTGGTAAAGCTATTTATATCAACAATATAAAAGTTGATTACGCGCCCATAGAATAATTGCCTGTAACTGTTGCTGGCCATATTTAATGGTTAAAGCCAATTAACTATGTTTGCCCTATGAATAAAACCATTGTAATAACCGGTGGCACCAAAGGTTTAGGCCGTGCCATAGCCCAAAAATTCATCAGGTCAGGTTTTAATGTGGCGATATGCGCCCGCTCTGAAGATGGCCTTTTGGCTATGGATAGTGAACTGGCAAAATTGCGCGCCCACGAAAGCCAG
>Ga0316217_10005230_pt1 | contig 13565 bp, 7 predicted proteins | sample 1anoAmetaG_FD_203633 | JGI IMG/M metagenome (GOLD analysis project Ga0316217, IMG submission 203633) | Freshwater microbial communities from Trout Bog Lake, Wisconsin, USA - 1anoA | ecosystem: Environmental > Aquatic > Freshwater > Lake > Hypolimnion/Profundal zone | place: USA: Wisconsin...
TGTATTGTCCAGCGCTTGCTGAAATCAACTGCCTGAGATGTGGGACTTGGTAGGTCTATTCGAACTTGGCAGCGATCAGAAGCGCTGAGATTCCTACCAGCTGCAACTATCCTAGAGGCACCACTTTGCGGGAGAGATATTTGTCTATGAAGGTAACAACTGTGAAAAGAGTCTCTGGGAACATTTTGTATTTGAAGTGGAGTTAGCTGAGCCAGTCGATCAGCTTGGCCCTTGAGTTTTAGGAAACTGTCTTGTGATCTGAGATGTAGTTGCCTGTGGATGGAGTCTTGTTTTCTTGAGATCTGAGATGGCTGAAGTTTTATTCGAAGTATTCAGGAACCATCTGAGGGTCAGAAACAGTCGCTTTGGGTTAGACTTGTTTAATGGACGGCATGAAAAGACTGCGATTGCGAGCAGAAATCACGCCTTTTGTATCTTTGAGCTTGTCATTGTGGAGGAAGGAGTGATTGCGTTTGGCCCGAAGGTGTTCCTGGTCGGCAAGGTTGGTGAGTTAGCGGCCGAAAATGCGGTGGTCCATATGTCTGTTAGAAGATTATAATATAATTGGCAGTCCATAATAAATTTATGAGATATAACTAGCTGACTTACCACAAAGCCAACCCTTTCTACAAGCAGGGGTTTCTCCCCGACCGCGCCTGGTACAATCGCAAGCCCAAATAGTACCCGTCGTAGATACCAACTGGCCAGGAGTACTTTGTTGAGGTGGGCAGAAGACATTATAATAATCGGTTCAATCATTCTGAGATTGAGGAGAAGGGGGTGCTCAAAAGTCCTGAAAAGTATCCATACCAGAATAGGATCGCCTTGGACAAAGAGTATATGCGTAGTTTGGATACAACTGATATTGAGGGGGCTGGAAGTGGTACCAGGGTCAATGAAGCCATAAAGTATAAACTGAGGGCACAGGAGGAACTGGCCCGCAAATACAACCAATCTCTAGACATGCGAGAGCACAAATAACATGAATATGAATAGAGGAGAAGAGAGCTGGCGATGAAAAACGTGGAAAAGATTCAGGAAAGGAAGATGAGGAGAGAAGGAGAGAGTCTTTAGAATAGTAGGGTATCATAAAATCCAGAAAGGAGTAGGCCTGAGGAGATGAAATAAATTGATTATCAGTAGATTTACCAACAAGAGGGCAACAAATACATAAGCCTGCTGCCAAAGCCCTACTACTCCAATTTGTAAGCTCCGCAGAAAGAGCCGCAATATGTTCACAAATACATCTAACCTCAGCCAAAAACCATCAAAACTTAGCAATAACTCCCACAGCAGCCGACACAAACTCAGATTCCAGAGCAAAGGAGTTATAAAAGTGAGCTGTCCAGCAACAGAGGCGAATAATAGCCAACGAGAAATTCGAACGCCAACGAAAGATACAAAAATAATCCAACTTATCCAAATAACTATGATAGTTAGCTGTAGAGAAAAAGGCAGGAATATATGCGTACGATTGAGATGGACCAAATGACTCGGTAGAAGCTACAAGACAAACGCTAGTTCAGAAAGTATAATCCAACCAACTTATCCTTCAACTTAGCAGGACAGTCAATAGTGGGTGGTATACATTGATAATAATACTAGTTATCTTTCAAAATAGTTAGTTGGTTCATCAGCAGATTCTGCGTAAAAGCTTTTCTCCTTGCTCAACTGTCCTATCCAGTAAGCCCAGTAAAATTTATTAGTATTAGTTACGTTTCTTTCTTTAGGAGTCAGTGAGTGTTTCGAATTTGGCTCTTGCCTATTAAATGGTGTGCATCAAGAAGGTTGAAGAGTCGGTTCTAAGTTTTTTTGTTTACTTCATTTCTAGAATGACTAAATTGGCCTTATCTCGAATGTTAGTGCTTGTGGTCTTGAAAGTTTTGGACAACCGAGTTTGGTCTGCTTTGACTTTTTATTTGAAGCTATCAATCTCTTCTTGAATCTATGCCTAAGTTCTTTTCTTGAGACTACTCCAATTGCTTTTTAGAGAATTTAGTTAACGTTACAGTGAGGCGAAGTTTTGCTAAAATGAACTTTTTATATTATTCTGCTCATTGATATTTCTATTTCTTACAACTTTCAACTCTTGCTGAGTTTCCTGTACGCAAGCTTGAAGTTATTCGTTGGATTGAAGACGCTAAATAATTCTCTCTTTACTTTGATGAGCTACTGTCCCGAAAGAATGGTTTCTTTTATTTTAGCAATCTATTCTTCTAATCCTTCCAAAGTGGAAGAGTCATTCAAAGGTTTGTTTTTGCGAGTGACAAAGGGCTGGGATTTGTAGAAGTCTAAGTCGAGTGATAGTTACCTGTGCTGGCAGTATCTACAAATTCTGAGGTTTCTTCTGGCTTCATGGAAAATGTAAATTCTAAAATAATATGGAGATCATTCTTTGCCTTTAAGGTTCATAAACATGAGTTTGCTTCCGCAGCGGCTGTTGATATTCTGTATTGCCTACAAATAGCGAATCTGCATGGCTGAGGCTGAGTTCAAAATTTCGGATGTTTATTTGAGCATTTTGGCTGTTTAGACGTCCGCCTTTGCTGAGATTATGGTGGCTTAGGACACCCTTTTTTGGATGGCTGCAGACTGCATGTTTTTCTGAACATCAGGAGGCAAGATCAGGTCTACTTTAGTTCAGTTGTACCTTTTATGAAAATGTTTTAGATGTAAAGTCCCCAAGGATAAACTTTTTCCTTGACGAAATCTTATAACTGGTGAGCTACCTTGGACCTGTGCTCCAGTAGCTCCTGAAACAAGTTCTACCCCACAACTGATCTCAAGGCAGCATAGGAGATCTCCTTAATGAATTCCCTGATTTGATTGGTGTCATTCCTAAGCTTGTAGACTAGTTTGTAAGGATTTATAGCCCGATAGTATACGATGGTTTCAATGCTCATGCTGACGTTATCTTTAGTGATGACCTGTTGTGGGGCCATAGAAAAAACTGAGGTCTTCATGTCGACCTCAATTACACTTTACGTCATGGGGTTGATCAGATGGAATCCTGGTTTTAAAACTTTGAGATACCTTCCAAATGATTGGTGGATGCCTAGTCGGGCTGTTGCGATCTGATAGATTGGAGAGCTACAGCAGCAACACATGCAAGGACACCAGATTCTCAAACATCCGATCATGTTTCCACAGCAAATAAGGCATGATTCGTAACAAGTGCTTTCGTATTCTTAGTTCCTTATGTTTTAGAAGTCTTCTTCATCATCTTAGCGGACTATCTGATGCTTTTGGGCCATTGATATTTGATAAATATAGAGATCATATGAGATATTGTGAAAAAGGTATGAATCAAGCATAAAGTTTTAGATGCCGTGTGAAAAATTTTACTCTTTCTTATTTTCCACTGTCTTCGGGCATTTTCTTCGAATTTTCTTAATCTTTATAGGCTTTGCTCTAGGACTTCTGGTCAGTTATCTTTTTTGAATCACTGTTTGATTTTAAATTAAGGATTTAAAGCGAAAAAGTTTTTTGATTTTTTTCAGCCTTTGGCGTTTCAGTCTTCTCACTTTTTTAAGTAATGTGTTTATGGTTGAGCTGAAATACCTCTGCTTGAGGCGAAGTTGCATTTTCGTTGATTAGTTGAAACTTATCTAGTTTTCCAGTCAATACAACAACTTCTTCTTCTTAGACCACTTCTTTGGATTCTTGCTTTAGCCTTTAGTTTTATCTTAGCTCTTTGCTTTAGTTTTATCTCTCTTATGAATGCTATTCACAAGAAATATTGTTTTTGTCAGGAAGATTTAATAAAGGTATAGAAATGTTATTTTTTCCAACAAAGTTCAACAAAAGATTTGTGATTCCAGTTTAGGCGTTACTCTTATTGGTATTCTAGGACTAAAATAGCACATTTTTTACATCGAATCGAACAAATTCTTATTACTCTTTCTGAGAATTAGCTATTTTCGTTTAATATTTTTTCGATATTCTCTTGAAATCTTTGCCTAAAAGTGCTGAAACATTAGACAGTGCTTATTATTGTTTTCTAGTCAGTTGGATTATCAAGCTAACATCGAAACCAGATCGTTAGTTTTTGTTGTAGATCTTAGTATTGCTATAATTAGCTGCTTGGATTACTCCGAAGTACTCTGAGTATATGTTGGGATGTTGTTACAAAAAGCTTCTTATTTGCTCTTAAGATGATTTATTTAGGAACTTGTTTATTAAGGAATAAATTTTACTTTTTACTATTCCTCCTTTTTTCTAGTTCTTATAGGCATCAAATAAACCTTGGAAAGAGGGATGATTTAAATCAAAAGAACTGCTTTTCATTGAGCTTGAATTCAATAAAGCTTCTAAAAAAGAAAGATAGCTTATTTTTGTCAGACTATTCTAAATAAAGCAGAAGTTACGAAGGTGTGAATTCGAGGAACGAGCAGTATCAAAGTTGAAATATTTTTGATGAAAACTTCAATTTAGAAGTTCATTGAGGGAGTTTGTTCTTCTTTATCATAGTAGGCACTATCTTAAGCCTCTGTATTCATTCGAAAAAATAAGCTCTACAAGAACTTAGAGATACAGCTGAATGATAGCTAATTCAGTTTAACAAGCTAATCGAAGAATCTCGTCAATACTGGAGCACTTACTAGGTAGTTGGCGATTCTTTTGAAATCTTCAAAGAATTCGTAGTAAGACTGCTTGGAAGTGGTAAGAATTTCTTAAAGGAAAACAATCGCGCCATCAAAATAATTTTGGTCTTCAATTTTGGAGAAGATGGCTTCAATTGTTTCGATTAGAATGTTTTTCTTGAGAGCTTAGTACTTATACTATCTTTTTTTATCCTATGAAGTTAGAATCTGGGCAAGAAGAGAACTTATTGAGGAGTAGCTCAGGTTATTTATTAGTAGTTTAATTATTTAAGGGCGCTATTCAAAGTGGGCCAAGACTAGAATCGGATCGTGCCGAATGAAGAACGAAAATATTTTTTGAAGATGGCCCAAACAAGTTTAATTTTTGGTTGGGTTCTTCAAGATTTAGAAGGTTAAATCTACTAGTTCTCGACCTGTGATTTATATAGACCTGGGCTGTTAGGGAGCTGAACTTTATTAATCCTCTGATTCAAACATGAAAAGCCTCTAAGCTTCACTCTGAATACTGTTCTAGAGCTCCTACGGTATTTCTGTGTTTTCAGTTGACGTTTTGAGGTCGGTTTCAAAGAATAGATCAATAAGTTAAGTTTCTTCATTACCAAGAAGCTAAGTGATGGAGAAAGCGGCTTTTTTGATGCGGGGGTCTTCTAACTCGGAGCAGGAAACGTTGAGAGCAAGGTAGATCATCCTGGTGGCGAAATTTCGATGGGTTCGGCAATACTTTACGAAGCGGGACATGCTGTTGGAGGTTCTGATTTGGGCAGCTATGCCTTTGGCTTGGAAGAACTCGTCTGCGGAAACTTTGTGGTCGCGCAGTAGACTTTAAAGCGAACGTTCTTTTTACATCTATCTACTTTAAGCAACAAATACTCAGTGACTGTTTGAATCACTCAAATTTATTTATTTATAACTAACATAAAATAAAAACATCATTACCTTAAATAGTAACTCCTGAATTATTCGCTTTCGTTTTACAGTTCACTCCTTATTTTGGCACTCAGGGTCTTGAAGCCTTTGAGTCTATCTGCCACTCGTCCTTTTCCGACTTTGGTTTGTTTGGCTCCCCATTATCTACTGCCAGCCACTGACATCCAAGTCGCCAACTATAGCTACTCTTCTCCTTAGCCCATTTTGGATTTTTGGCCTTTGAAGTGTTTGTAGACTGGCGATTCAGGAATGATATCTGCGGCCCGCTTCATTTCGAACTGTTTTGAGTCTTTAGGAGTGAATTAAAGTGAAGAAAGTAACTCTAGAACAGCCTAGTAGTAATAGTTCAATAAAGGCTACCTTATCTTAAAAGTTATGGAATCCTCTTGATCGATTCTTATCTGAGGCTCTGTGATCAATAGATCAAGTTTATCGGCCAACGTTCCAATCAGCTTAGTTAGAATGACAGTTTGATTCTGAGATAAGTTGCTGAACTTTTTGATTGAGTTGTGGAAGAACAAAGGAACTACATGGTTGTAAATTGCAGAGAGTTTACTTGGTTAGAGCCTAGGGTACACTTACTCGATAAGGGCTTGGTTGTTCAGGAATGAATAAAAAAACAACTTTTTGACATTCACTGTAGAAATTTAGGTTTCGTTTGGGTGGCTTTAATCTATCAACTCTTTAAATTGCTTCAAGAGCTTTAGTAGCTCAGTAGGAAGTGAGTTGAGAAAACTGCTGAGCTAACTTTCGAGTAAGGTATGATAGCTTTGATAGAACATACCTGCATTTTCCGAACTACACTTAGACCCGATCTTCATAATCATTTGATGAAATCTTCTAAGGGTCGGTGTAAAGAACAGAGCTAAATGATTTTTAGCAAACCTGAATAAAGGGTGCTTGCTTTATTAGAATATTTCACTTATTTATTTGAAGCTATTGACGTAGTATCGGTATAGGTTCATTATCATTTCTTCTCCACTGAAAGCAATACCCTAAAAGTATCTTGATTCACTATTGGCTTGTCCAGCGATATAAATCTTGAGAAGTGAGGAATGGATATCATTGTTTCCTTCGGTCAGTAAAGCCAGCACTTTGTTGAGTTGTGATGAAAAAACAACTTAGTTAACCTTTTTGAAATTAGCTTCATTTAGTCTACGAGGTTCTATACCAATGTACTTTGTTCTCAGCTTCATAAAAGTTTCTTTGGACAGTCCCGATTTGCCCAAAATGAAGTCAACAGTCTGAAGCAGCAGATCGATATACTTTTTATACTTTTCCTTGTTATTGTTTTTATCTATGAGCAGCTTAAGTCTTTTGAAAAGCAATTCGCTGTTGGCTATGGAATTGGCGATTGAAATAGAGTTGGTTTCTCTTTCCTCGCTTTCGTTAGGATCAATGCTCATTTGCGATGAGGACATCCAACCATACAAAGTGGAACTGTTGGGTTTGAATGAGGTGTCATTGGATTTATTGTAGAAGTACAGATTGCTCAGAAGAGAGTCGATTGATAGCAAAACCAAAATATCTCCTTGCCCTGATGGATTTACTTTTGACTGCTAGCTGACTGCTGTCATCAGGGTGAGCATCTGGTTAGGGAACGTAGAAACGTCAAGCCCTACATTCTTCACGAAATATTCAAAGAGGCTGGTGATTGCTAAATCAGCGAGAGAGTACCTCCCAGATCAATGCTGTTGCGATAAGTTATAAAATCCGAGAGTTCTTCCCAGTATTCGGAAAGTCGTTCATCCATGTTTGCTATTATATTTCAAAAATACGAATATCAACCTCTTTCTTCTTCGACCTGCAGCTAGTTAGTCTTGAACTCTATTTCTTCTTCACCTGAGAGGTTCAGTTGTTCTTGGAACTGTCGTCGTTTTAGCTCTTCCTCCTGCATGAATCTCTAGTAATCATCTTCCATTGGAAGTTCTTAATCTTGAGCCTTTGAGTCTTCCATATTGACTGGTTCTTCTCCCTCAAGCCTATTCTGCGCTTACCATGCGGAATTGTAGATCTGGCTATTCATCAGTCCTTTCTCTTCCATTTCATTCATAATCAAATCGACCTTTTCTGTGTTAGACAACTTATCTATCACCTTCTCATGCTAAGTCACATTCCTATCGATAAAATCCAAGCTTCTGGTTATGATTTCGAGCTGGTTGACAATCTTTTCTAGCTAGAAAGACATCAGCTAAGCTATTTTCTGTGTTAATTGTTAAGTACATCTGACCTTTCATTCTTAGCCTCAAGTGGCTTCTGCTTCTCTATTTGATTTTGACTGGGGAAAGTATTTTCGGAAGAAAAATCCGCTGCGAGTTTGTTACTTTTGAAGAGTGGTTGCAGGCCATCTCCATTCGCCTTTTCCTTGAAATTAGTTTAAACCCCTCGCCCAGAGTTGTTGAGCTCTCTATCGAAGTTACTCATCCATATCATCACCAATTTATCATCTCCTCCAGTGGCAAAGTAGTCTCCATCTTTGTTGAACTAAACTGTCCTTACCTACCCCTCATGGCCGAATACAGTCCAACCAAGGCGCCCTTGCTTCAACTCCCAAATCTTAATTTTGTTGTCTGCTGAAACTGAAGCCATATGGTATCCTAACGGATGGAAGGCTATGCGGTTGACAGGACGGTCATGAGCATTATAGTGCTGAATCAGTTTACCTAACCTCGTATCCCAAACTTTTATTGTGCCATCGATGGCTGAGGCAGCAATACAGGTGCCGTCTGGAGTGAACTTGCAGCTCAGAACTTCAGATTTGTGTTCAGTGAAGGTTGCAGAAATTGTGGCTTTTGTAATGTCCCAGAGTTTCACGCTTCTGTCATCTGAGCAACTCAGCAAAAGTCTTTAATCAAAAGAAATCTGGCACTCGCGAACCCAATTGGTATGCCCTACAAAACTCTGCTTAAACTTTCCCTATAAATCCCACATTTTGATCGTTTTGTCCGAAGAGCAGCTCATCAAGAAATCTTCCTGTTGGGAAAGACTCAACTTCAGTACTGGGCCAGAGTGAGCTTTGACTGCTTTGTGTTTGCCGTTTCTTGATTAGACCAAAACTACACTGAATTTTTCCAAATTCTTATCTCACGGTCATCCCCGCAAGAGATTACTTTTGTGGAGTCGGCATTGAAAAGGACGTCGTTGACTTGGCCTTTGTGGCCTACAAATTTGAAAGGTCTGATTTGAGGCTTAAAGTTCCAGACTTAGACGAGGCCGTCTGCACCTCCTGAAACTATTTGCTTCCTGGATAGCAGTTGAGATACATTTAACGCGAAAATCCAACACTCACTACCGATTTTTAGTGGCCTCTAAAACACCTTACAAGCGAGGGGTCTTCAGCTGTGGCGATAGTCCTGGTTAAGCCTTTAGCCTCTTCCATGTTCGTTTGTATTTAATTTAAATAACTAATTCAAACGCTAAGTAACATAATCAAAAAATTGCAGCCAAAACCAAAAGATTTCATGATACCTCACCTGTTTCTTAATACAACTAGACATCATAACTTACTTTTTGCTCGTCTTGAATATTATGCTTGAAGGAGGGCGTTGGCTGAAGAATGGGTCTTAAGAGAATCTAGTTGTTACTGGTTTATTTGAGGAGAATAATTACATTTTCTGGTGTAATCTGGATAGCACAATAAATAGATAAAAGTTGAATCAAACTATAATCTTGTTATAACTTGATGGATTTTCCCTCGGACATTTACAAAGACCTACCCTACCTCAAAGGTTTCGGCAATTCCTTCGCCACAGAGGCTTTACCTGGAGCCATTCCCGAAGGTAATTTAGCTCAAATTGAGGTCAGAACAGTCCTATCAAGCTGAAGTACGGGCTTTTTGCTGAGCAACTCAGTGGGACTGCCTTTACTGTTAAGAGGAGTTAAAACCAAAAAGTCTGGTATTATAAGGTTAGACCGTCGGCAGTCTAAAGCCAATACCGCAAATCCTAATACCCCTATCGGATTGTCGCGAGCTATCTCTAGAAGGAAAATATCGAGTGTTATCCAAATCAGCTTAGATGGAGACCGATTCCATCAGTCAAATAGGGAGCCTCTGTGACCTTCGACCAAGGACTTGTATCTCTTTTGGGTGCTGGTGAGCCATCTCTGAAGCAAGGTGTATCCATTTATGCATACTCTGCCAATAAATCGATGGGAAACAAAGCCTTTTACAACTCTGATGGTGATTTCTTAATTGTTCCTCAGACCGGAACACTTTTCGTGAGGACGCTCAATGGGAGATTAAGTGTGAGGCCCAAAGAGATTCTAGTGATTCCAAGGGGTATTAAGTTCTCAATCGACGTTCAAGGAGAAATCAAAGGATGGGTGGCTGAGACCTTTGGACATCACTTTGCGCTTCCGTAATTGGGGCCTATCGGTTCTAACGGATTAGCTCACCCGGGTCACTTCCAGTACCCTGCAGCTTGGTTCTAAGACAAAAAAGAATAGTGGACGATAGTGAACAAGTACATCGGCTAAATTTATGAGGCCAAGAGTGCATTCAGCCCATACGATGTAGTGGGATGGAGGGGGAATTACTCCCCTTTTAAGTACAATCTCGAACTGTACAACACAATCGGCTCTATCTCTTATGATCACCCTGACCCTTCAATCTTTACCGTCCTGACATCAAAGTCCTCAAGTGAAGGGTACCTATATTGCTACTTAGCACCGCTGCCCTTGACTTTGTGATTTTCCCTCCTAGATGGCTTGTGGCGGAAAATACTTTCAAGCCTCCATACTACCACAGAAACTGCATGACTGAGTTCATGGGAAACATCGCTGGGGAGTATGATGCCAAGGGATAAGGATTTGGTCCAGGATGCTCCTCTCTTCACTCAACTATGACTCCTCATGGTCCTGATGCTGACTCTTACGAGAAATTTGTGCTTTCGGAGCAAAAACCTTTCAAAATTGCAGATAAAAACATGTCTTTTATGTTTTAGTCTGGCTATCTCCTGAAAACCACCAAATTCGCTCTTCACGATTTCGCAGAACTCGACAAGGATTATTACAAATGCTGGGAGAGATTGGGAGAGCTGAAGTATGCGGCAGAGTGATCCTATCATTTATGATTGACCACTGTAGCTTGAAGTCATAGCTATGAGCAAAGGTGTTGGTTTGTAAAAATAACAAGGGGTGTATCATTGGCAGTGGGAGCGTATCTCTGGTATTTTTGCGTTTAGCTTTTAGAAAGCGATGGCGATGTCTGTGGAAATCTCTTTAGCCAACTCGATGTTGGTGTTTGCGTCAAGAAAAATGGTGACCATGATGTTTTTGACGTGTGCCAAATGTATCAGGTACTCCTGGTAGTAAAAGTTGACAGCCCGGATATCAGAGTAGGTTTTGGTCTGCGTATTGTGAGGGGTACTTTCTGAAGATTGCTTTGGGTTTGGTTCAAGGCACTTATGAGCAGCGCTGTGGTTTGCACGAACTTCTCATTCTCCTTCTGCGGGGCGCTCTGGCAAATCAGAACTCCGTCGTTATCGGAAAGCATGATGCCCTTGACACAGTGGAACTCATCAATCATCCTCTTGAGAAATTCTGCACTTTCCCCTCCCATAATCTCGAATCTAAAATATTAGTTGATAGTAATTGCAATTTTTAAATGTCTAAAAACTCTGCGATTTAAATCATATTGAGGGTCCGTCCGCATAAAAACACTTTCAAAGGGTTCAGTACCTTTTTCGTAACAAAGCCATCAACAAAGAGTAGAACCGCGCGGAATTCTACATCCCCAAGGATTAGGAAGAGGGCTATGTCAATAACAAAGAAGAGAAACGTTCTTTTCAGTTCAATCAGGTCTTCGATATGGACACCAAACAGGAAAAGGTTTTTGATAGAGTAGCCAAAGATGTTGTAGATTCTGCCCTTGAAGGTTTTAATGGCACTATATTTGCCTATGGTCAGACAGGGTCCGGAAAAACTTTTACGATGACTGGAGGCTCTGGCAGCTACGAAGATCGAGGACTCATCCCTAGAACACTGAGCTACATCTTTAACGAGTGCAAAGCAAGAAGCTAAAACATCAAAGTCAACATCAGCTACTTGCAAATTTATCAGAGTGTAGGTTATGATCTCCTTGCTGTTTAAAACTTGACAAAGAAGCTTTTTGACTTGCCTAAAGTGTAACCAAGAGAGGGTGCCAATGGCTAGCTGCAATTAAATAACTTACAAAGTTTCCATTGTAACACTGAATAGGATGCTCTTAACTATCTGTTTATTGGCGATACCAACCGTGTGGTGAGCAAAACACCAAAGAACGATGAGTCCACTCGTTCACACTGCATTTTCATCATAAACATCTAAAGCTCAAAACCAGGTAGTGATATAAAAACTGTTGCTTCTGTTCACTTGGTCGATCTTTCAGGTTCCTAGAGAATTCAGCAAACTGGGGTTGAGGGTTTGCTACAAAGAGAAGCCATAGATATCAACTTAGGGCTTCATTACTTGTAAAGAGTTATTATCCAACTGAACCAAAAAGCAAGAGGCTAAAATGTGCATGTATCTTACAGAGATTCATTAATGACTATGGTCCTGAGAGATTCCTTGGGAGGCAATTGTAAAACTCGGATGGTTGCTACAATGAGTTCTCAGCCTGAAGACATAATGTAGAGTATGGCTACATGCAAATTTGCTATGAGAGTTGCTTTGATTAAAAATGATTTGCTGAGGAACTAAACTGTAGATCCTGGGGTTATTATAGCCCGCTTGAAGAAAGAGAATGCGATGTTAAAGGCTGAGATTGCCTTGCTCAAGGGTTAAGATGCTAAGGAAGAACTTGACAAATACTAAATCTAAGACTGCCATAAAATGGTGGATGATTACATCGAAACTGACGATCCTTCAGCAGCTTTGATTCTCAACGACCGCTTAAAAATAAACTAATGCTTTTACTACTTCAAAAATATATTGAAGAAGGGAGGAGGAAGGCATGCACTGTAGGAGAAGAGCAATGTGATGAACAACGAAAGTAAGAGAATGGAAAGATCCTATGTCGCAAACTAATCTTAAGATGGAGCAAGAGCAGCCGAATAAATAAAACGCTTGAAACTTCTGATTCAGCAGAGAGACAATTAGCTGGCTTTACTTGTAAGCTTGATCAAGAAAAAAAGTGGAGAAAATAACGAAGTTGTGATTCCTGTGCGCAGAAACAATGAAGAGTAAAACTTATTGAAGTCAGTAGTGAGGTAAAAGCCTATGCATTTCCCCTCTGAGTAGCAAACGAAGATATAATCTTCTAGTATGCAATCCAAATTCTAAGAATCGAAGTTTGAGAACTCCAAAATGCCGCAAAGGCCTCTGGTAGAAGCAGATACAGAGGAAATAGAAAAAATGTTGGTTAGGCCTTTAAATCTCACTTCAGAGCAGATGCTGGATGAAGCTCAGGCGTTTTAGCAATTCCGACGTAGTTACAGAAGACATGAGGCTATGGAAAAAAACATGGGACTATTGCAAGATAAAATGTCTAAAGGAAAGGAGTTAGGAAAAGTTATGAACGAAATAAGGTCCAAAATACAATACGCAAAAGAAAAACTTTAGAATCTTAAGAGAGAAAACGCAGTTAATGCTTTAGTCGAAGGGAGATAGAAGGAAGACCCTGAACAGTAACGACTTTAGAACTAGATTATCTCCTTGAAAGAGAAAAGTAAACCTTTAGCGAGTGAGCTCAAGACCCTTAAAAACGATATTGAGAGTATCCAAGTGTTACAAAAGAAGCAGATGTAGCAGCTGAAGAAAGATTTCACGAAATGGTACCTTTTGAAGCAGAAATAGAGAAGTGTTTTGACTCAATAAATCGACTCTTCTTTGTTAACTTCGAACATAAAAGACAAATAGGTCATGAATCACCTCCAATCTTTTCTAGCTGCTCGTGATTAGATTCGCAAGCGTTGATTATTGTCTGATGATGTTCTTTAGTTCATTTAGACACTTATGGGCTATTACAATCGGTATGTTAAGCCAATTCTATGAGTAGATATAGCTCAAAGTATATTATAGAGAATTAGTTTATATTTGATTTGAAATTATGTAGGG
>Ga0316217_10005231_pt1 | contig 13563 bp, 8 predicted proteins | sample 1anoAmetaG_FD_203633 | JGI IMG/M metagenome (GOLD analysis project Ga0316217, IMG submission 203633) | Freshwater microbial communities from Trout Bog Lake, Wisconsin, USA - 1anoA | ecosystem: Environmental > Aquatic > Freshwater > Lake > Hypolimnion/Profundal zone | place: USA: Wisconsin...
TACCATCTCGACGCCGTCGGTAATGATCTCGACGTCCTTTAAGCCCCGCAAGACCAGGTGCTGCGAATGTTGCGGTAACACGCGATAGCGTCCCGGCGGCACGACGATTCGCCGGGCGCCGGAGTTGAGGCTTTCATTGATGAACCGTTGCAGGTCAAAGGTGGCGGGCGCGGAGCCCGTCGTGCCGGCACGACAACAAGAGCCGGCGGCAATCAAAGCGATCGCGGATAACAGGACTTTGACGGAGTGAACAAGTCTGCTCAGCAGAAAGGTCATCCGAGGTCTATTGGACTCGCCCCTGCGCGGAATATGCCGTGCCCGTGTGGAGGGAACGAAGGCAGCAAGCGATTGGACGCGCGTCGCGGTAAAGTCTGTAACCGTCATATTATATCCTCATTGGCCGTTCGTAGTGTCCGTCATCTCTCCCCGGGGCTGCCTTGCTCACCACCTCGGCATCCACTTTCCGCACGGCACGTTCAGGGTCGTAGGTGGCTGCCATTGGCTGCTCGAGGTATCCGGACCCAGTCCGGAGAGGTTGACGATTCCCAGTGACCAGCCGCCGTCCGGACGCCGCGCCATCGCGGCGTTCAAGAAGGGCTTTTGTTCGAAGGTGTACGACAGATCGCCGCCGGGTTGCGCTTTGAGAGGATAGAGGCGCGACCCATTGGGAAACGCCGCGCGCGATTGGTGGAACCATTTCCAGGCGTAATCGGGAATGGGTTCGGTGGGAGCGCTCTCTCCGCGCGCCGGGGCCAGCAGCAGGGTGGTCACTCCCCGTTTTTGCGCGTCCGCAATCACGCCACTGTCAACGTAGGACCGGTAGAAATCAGCCCGCATCTGGGCGGCCGTGTGGTCGTCGCCCGCTTCAGCCCAAAGGCGAAGCACGTTCATGCGCAGGTCGCCAAAGACCCGATCGAACATTTCAGCCCGGGCCGACTGGGGAATTCGCATTCCGCTGAGATTGGCAAGGCTGCAAGCGAACCCGTCCAGAGTTTGTGCCCGTTGGCTGGCGACGGCGAGGGTGAGGGATAGGGTTGCGGGTGGACTGGACGTCCCCGTGACATTCACAGCATCCTGGACAGCCCTTAGACTGATCGGAAACGTCAGCATGCCGGGATCGGTGAATCGTGGCTGACTCGCTAGAGCGGGCAAGGGCACTTGCTGCCAACCCTCAGCGCCCAGGCGGATGTCGCGCTCAACGAATTCCCATATTACCACTTGCTTGTTCTTTAGCAGCGATGGGCGACGGCATAACTCCTGGCGGACGAGAGTCGAGGCGCCGCCATCATTGACCAGAGACGCAAGCGGTTGCTTCAGCTCTTTCGCGAGGTGGGCAATGAAGCCCGCCGAGCCGGGTTCATCCCGCTGGAAGATGCGGAGGAAGCTGTCACCGAGGACGAGAATCGTGGAATTGGGATCATCTTCGTAAGCGCGCGCATTGTCCTGCCGGATCACCTGGGCACACGCCACGTTCTCAAGCACGGCGGAACTTTCCAGGCGGGGCGCCTGCAACAGTCGGAGCACATCCCCAAGCCGCTCCACCGGAGCGGGTCTCTCCTCATAGTCCACGGCTCCTGGTTTTACCCAACCTCGTTCGACCAGGCGCCGCGCCACGGCTTCCACGGCCAGGGCCAGGCCTCTCGGTGACCAATGACTGTCCTGCGCCAAGTATAATGGCGCGCGGCCGTGCCCGACGCCATTTGTCCGGGCTTCTGCGAACACCCGGAACAAGTCCACACACTCGACGCCCGCAGATCGAAGTCGAGTCAAAACGTCCAGGGTTCCAGGGGAGATCACGCCCCGCCCAACGGGAATCCGCCGGGTCAACAGGTCCGGATAGACGCTTTCCTTGTTCGGTGCGGGCACGACTACTAAATGGATTCCGCGCGCCGCAAGTTCATCGCGGAATGCCACGATGGCCGAGACGGGATCGTTGGTTGCCGTTTTCGGCCCAGCGTCGCGCGCCACCATCTCGTCGAAACCCGGTTTGTAGAACAGCCAGCCGTCCCGTCCAAAGAGCGCCTTCTCGCCGCCATCGCGCAGCCAGGCGAACTGCGCGAATTGAAACCACGGCCGCAGCGCGCGGGCAATGACGCTGGCATCCTCGAGGTTCCGTTCGTAGGCCCGCAGATTGGCCGATGTGGGCTTCTGGCGGAACACTTCCAGGGCGCGGACGCCCCCGCTTCGACGGAGTTCGACGGCCGTTTGAATGAGAAGCCCGCTCGCTACGAGCGTGAGGAAGAAGATGGCCAAGGAAAGTTCCGCCCTGCGGCTTCCTGCGGGAGGCGCTAGGACCGGGCCGCCGGGCGCAGGCTTCGGTTCCAGGGTGGTTGGCGGGTGCGAATTCATGCAGGCTAGAACTGGAAATAGAGGAACGAGTTAAAGGCCTGCGAGTACATCGTCATCACCGCGATGACGAACAACGGCGTCACCAGGGCGACTCGCGGCCAGTTCACCGGATGCAGGGCCCAGTCATGAGCCTGCAACGGTTGGAACACCAAGCCCGCGCACAGGGCCAGGATCAGCATCCGGTAAGGGGTGTAGATCGCCGCGGCGAGCAACGGCGCGGTGTCCGCTACCGGCGTTAAACCGAACATCGAGCCAAAGTAGTGCCAGGCGGCGGTCAGGTTATCGGCACGGAACAGCACCCAAGAGAACAGCATCAGCAGGAACGTGAGGCCGATGCGGAAAGGCCGAGGAAACGTCTCGTACACGCTCTGCTTGCCGCGCCAGCGCTCGCAGCCGAGCAGCAGCCCGTGGTAGGCGCCCCACGCGACGAAGTTCCACTTGGCGCCGTGCCAGAGCCCGCCCAACAGCATCACCACGGCGAGATTAATGTAGGTGCGCGTCGGTCCCTTGCGGTTCCCGCCTAGCGGATGGTAGAGGTAGTCACGCAACACGCTGGAGAGCGAGATGTGCCAGCGGCGCCAGACATCGGTGATGTTCTCCGCGCGATAAGGCGCGTCGAAGTTGCGGGGAAATTCAAAGCCGAGCATGCGGCCCAACCCGACCGCCATGTCCGAGTAACCGCAAAAGTCGAAGTAGATTTGAAAGGCGTAAGCCAGCACGCCCACCCACGCGTCGAGCGGCAGCGGGTTTGAAGCGTTGAACATCGCATCCGCCACATGCCCAACCGGATTCGCCAGCAGGATTTTCTTGGCAAACCCGACCATAAAGAGGGTCGTGCCGGATGCGAAACGCGACAGGGTGTGATGCCGCCCCGCCAGTTGCTCGGCGAGCGTTTTGTAGCGGATGATGGGGCCGGCCACGAGGTCCGGAAACAGCGCCACAAATGCCGAAAAGTCGGTAAATGACTTAGCCGGGATGGCGTGGCCGCGGTAGAGGTCGATGATATAAGTGAGCGAATGAAACGTGTAGAAGGAGATGCCGATAGGCAGGACCACCTTCATCACCTGGAACTGCTCCGCGCCAAACGCCGCGAGCAACTGGTTAAGCGTCCCCGCGGCGAACATGTAGTATTTGAAGAAGCCGAGGAAGCTCAGGTTGGTGACCACGCAGGCGACGACGGCCAGTTTCCGTTGCGCCGAGGTCGCGCCCGTCCGCGTGATGACCTTTCCCCAGATGAAATCCATCACCGTGGTGAACATCATGAGGCAGACGAACCATGGCTGCCACCAGCCGTAGAAGACGTAGCTGGCCACCGTAATCCAAAGGTTCCGCCACGCGCGCGGGAGACTGAAGTAAACCGCCAGGAACAAGGGCAGAAAATAGAAAAGGAAAATGTGTGTCGTGAAGACCATGGGCTATTCCAAGTTCGTCCAAACCGCCCAGTAGAGCTGACCGGTATCCTTTCCGAAGTACTTGTTCACGATTCCACCCATGAAATAGTCGTCAATCGGCACGTCGAGCGCCATTCGGTGGGTGTCTCCGGCGCGGAATTGCTGCAGCGTTCCGCCGATGCCCTTGACGCGTTTGTCCGCCGCCTCGGCCCTGGGCTTCCAGGGATTGTAGTGCCCGACCAAGATCGTGTTGGTTGCCACCTGCCCGCGATGGACTTTGAGGACCTGGTATTTCAGGATGGTAGCGTAGTCATAGAGGTCCTTCTTGAAGATCGCGCCCTCAGGAATTTCGACGAGTTGCGCGCTCACCTCCACTGTGCCATTGGTGGTCAAGTGCGGATCTACTGCGGCTCCGGCGGGGCTATCGGCGGGTTTGCCGCAAGAAACCAGCGTCAATGCGACAGCGAGGAGAACTGAACTGGACAGAGCATTGCACATCCGATTGGTCATGGTTTGGTGGTGGCCGGTTGGTTGGTGTTAGCGGCGGAGACTCCGGAAGTCGGCGCGAGGTCCGCAAGTGTCCAAAACGGTTCCCAGCCTGGCCCAAGATCGAGTCGTGGGCCAGTGCGCGCCTCGGGAAATCGCCGGCGCAAGGACTCGCCATCATCGCCACGCATGGGGGTGTCGGCCCAACGGATGATGGCCATGGTGGCGTCGTTGGACGCGATCTTGGTCGCATCCGCGACGTGGCGGGTGAACAACAAGTATTTCATATCGGGCGAAGCACAAGCTCCATAGACATGGTGGTTCTCCTCGGCGTAGAGCGGTTGGGGCGGCCGACCGTCAATCGCGCCCACCCACAACTCCGCGCGCCCGGATTTCCCGCCAATGATGCCCCGGGCATAAACGATCCGGCGCGAGTCGGCCACCCAATCTGAAGTGCAGTTGAAACGGTCGGTCTCACTCACCGCGATGATCTCGCCGGAGCGCGCGTTCACCCGGCCGATATTCCAGAACTCGCCCAAATGGTCCGCCGTGCCGATGAGCCATTGGCCGTCGGGCGACCAACCCAGTTGACTGACGATGCCTTTCCGCGGCAACTCGCGAACCACCCGCCTGGTTTCGAGGTCCACAAACTGGATGCTCTTGGACGCCAAACACGCCACCTGCCGTCCATCGGGTCCCCAGGTCGCCCAGGCGAACTGATTTCCATAGACGACCGGGTGACTCCCATCGAGGTTGGCGATCACCAATTCGTTCATTCCGTACAAGTTGTTCTCGAAATCTTCCTTAGGCATACGATAGTAGAGCACTCGTTTGCCATCGGGTGAGACTCGCGCGCCTCCCTCGTTGAACTCAGGTGAGCCGATGTATTTGCGACGATCAGAGCCGTCCGGTCGCATCACGAACAGATCCCAATCGCCGTTGGTCGTTTGCGAACTGAAGATGATCCAGCCTCTGTCGCGCAGTTCGACCGCCAGTGACGCCGACGAGTCCTTGGCCGCGGCCGGAGGGTCAGCGGACGGGCTTGGGTTGGCGGACGCCGCTGTGGTTGCGGCGGTTTGAACTCCCCCTGGGGTTTCACTGGAGGTCCAGCACGGCTCCCAGCCCACCGGGAGGGTGAGCACCGGCCCGCTATTCACCGTCGGGTTTAGCGCGCGCAGTTCCCTGCTCTCTCCGCCGATGATCGGAGTGTCCTGCAGACGGACCAGGCCCATCGGGGCGCCGGCGTTGCCGGGATCCCCGTCCTCGTTCATATTGCCGGTGAAAATAGCGTATTTGCCGTCGGGAGAAACGTTCCCGCCGTAGACGTGCCGCCCGTCTTCGCCATAGACCAAGCGTCGGGACTGGCCTTCGGCATCGGCCATCCAGAGTTGCGTCCAGCCGTAGCCGTTGTTCGTCTTTTGCCCAGGCGGTCGCCATGAGAATATCACGTTGCGCGAATCCGGAAACCAATCTGGCGTGCAACAGTCCACCCGGTTCACCGCCTCGGCCACGCCCGTTGCGATATTGATGCGGGCGATGCTCCAGCCTGTTCCGTAAGAATTGGCCACGCCGACCAGCCACTGCCCGTCGGGCGACCACGTCATCTGCTGGAAGAAGCCTTTCCGTTCCAGCTTCCGTACCACCTGCTTGGTCGCCACCTCGACGATGGCAATCCCCTGGATCGAAAGACTGGCGATCTGCCGGCCGTCCGGGCTCCAACTCGCCCACGGGAACTCGCCTTCCGCGCCCAGCGCTTGAGGATTCGTTCCATCGCTGTTGGCCACGACCAGTTCGCCCTGCTCGCCGCAGCGGTTGCTCTCGACCTTCTCGCCGCGCTTGAGCCGGCGGTACAACAGCCGCCGTCCGTCGCGCGAAACCTGGGGCGTGATCTCGTTGAAATCCGCAGTGCGTGTGAGTGGATGCAAGGCCGAACCATCCGGTCGACAGGCGAACAAATCCCAGTCGCCCTGTTCGGACCGCGCTCCATAGACAATCCAACCCCGGCCGCGCACCTCCTCGGCCAGACCCCTGACAGGCTCCTGGGATAGAGGAGCGGGAGCGCCCCAAACGCGCAGGACATCGGCGCTGAGCGCCAGCCCGATCAGGAGAACGGCGCACATCCAGCGTATCCGCCCGCCGCCGGGCGCTCGGCAATACTTTGAGTTAGTCAGGCCGCCGAGCAGTGCTCTGACTACGCCTCGCCGCGAGCTCTTTATTAACCAGGTCATTTCGACTTTAATTCGTTTCGTTTCAGTATCCGAATGTCATCAGAACTCAGTCGCCGATGCTCCAGTTCTTGCCATGCACATACCAGAGATGCACCGCCCAGGGCGCCAGTTCAAGTTCGCGCTCATAGCGGCCGGTGGGAAGCGCGAATTCCTCCGACATCCGGATGCGGTGGTTTTCGTCATTCGAGGGGATGACTGGATCCAGCACAAAGGGCACCGCCTTGCTCTGGGCCGGCACGTTTTGGAGTACCAACTTCACTTTGGCCGGCGTCGCGGAGAAGTTCCAGAAGAGTAAATGGCGCATCCGAAAGACGGGATCGTCGGTGGCCAGGGCGTGGATCTTGTCGTCGGTGGATTCGGCCGGCACACGGTTTCCTGAGAGTCGGGACAGCAGCTTGAAGCTAAAATAGGCGGGGCGCATCGTGTTCTGGAAATCGAAGAGCCCGCCCGGCTGAGGCATGCGGTTCCACCAGCGGGTCATGAAGGCCGCGCCCTGGGCGGAGAAGAATGACGCGAATTCTTTCTGGTCAACGTGGTAGTCGCGGATTTGGTAATAGCAGGAGTAGTCCAAGCCGGCATTTTTCAACTGCCAGATGGTTTCCGGGATGAAGCAGCAGTGGAATCGCGGGTCGGTCCCCTGGGTGTTGACCCCGAACATGATGCACCATTCATCGAGAATAGTTTCCACCTTGAGGGCTGGGTGTTTCCGGAGCAGGCTTTTCACGTGCTCGACAGTGCCGCCTATATCCCGTGGATCGTTCGAGTAGTTGTGCCAGGAGACAAAGCTCAGGGGAATGCGGCCCGAGTCGCAGTGGTCCAGCAACGCGGGCAGGATGTCACTGCGACAGGATCCCAGCGCCGGACCGCCCACCCTGGCGGTGGGATCGGCGCACAGCACGGCCGCAACCGTGTGGTCGTAAAACGGGAGATAGCTCTCGGGCGCGCCGAGGTAGGGACAGCCGCCGCCCTCGCCACAGTCGGTCTCGCCGATGACTTCCCAGAACCAGTTGGTGTGTCCCTGCTCGACGTAGTGCTTCGCGAACCTGTGGATCAAGTCCTCCCACCGGTTCCAGTCTGTCGGAGTGAGATTGCGCTCATCGGTCACGGGGAAGAGCGCTCGCGGTTTGAAATTGAGGCTGACCAGCGGTTTGGCGCCCACTTTCAAGATAGGCTCAAGCGCGCGGTCCACCGCGGCAAAAGAGTAACTACCCGACGCGGACATGGGATGGAAGTACTCCTGAGCCCAGAAGCGGATGATCCGGGGATTCAGCGCGCGAATTTCCTGGACGCGGTCCTCCCACATCGCGTCGCTGGAGAGGCCGCCTTGGCCCAGGGCCATCTTGTCGATCTCCATCGGGCCAAGGTTGCGACTGAAGTCTACGGTGATCGTGGCGTTGCGTGTGGTTTGGGTGTGGGCTGTGGCCACCACCCAGGTGGAAAGCAGAACGACGAGTGCGATTTGTTTCATAGATCGGATAAACATGGGAGTATGGCCATTATGGATTCCTTCCAGGCGTTGACTTGACTCCAGAGGCGGCGCCAATGGCTACCAGCCGATCTCCGCCAGACCAGACTTTCTTGTCGTTGACTTTCACAACCCCCAAATCACGGAGAGGCGGGGCGTGGAGCCAGACGTTCGACGGTGGCGCCCGGAACATCGGCTCGTAAACGACCTCAAGCGTCTTGCCATCGGTAGCGAGCCGGGTTTCCACCGTAACCGGACCGTGCTCGGTTGGCACTTGCCGGATCACCGCCGCCTTTCCCGGGACCAACCACGCCAGGGGCATTAACCGGAGCAGATGAAATTCGCCAGGAGTCAACTGTTCATCAATCACCGAGAGCCGGGCCAGGTAGATGGCCAGCGGCGCGGAAAACACGTTGCCGGTGATGCCGCCGCGAGTTTCACAAGAGATGCGAGTCTGACGGGAGACCGCTCCGGCAAAGAGGCTGTACATGCCTTCCAGGAAACGTCCGCGGTCGCCCAATTGCCAGGAAAGAAAGACGTTCCAGGAGTAGCAGGGCTCGCAGCTTGACATCTCATGCTCCAGCACCGGCCGTTGCCAGCAGTCGGTATCGTCCCGGTAAGCTGGGTGATTTGGTCCCGAGCGGAAGTAGGCGCAGGTGTCTTGCATCATCGGATCGCGGCCGTCCAGCAAACCCGCAAACACCAGAAAGAGCGGGCCGCAATCGAGGTAAAAAGCGCGCTGGGTTTCGGTTTCCTCTTCACCCGCCAACGAGGTGGGCGCCAGCGCGTGGGAGTTTCCCTCTTCGTCTCGCCAGACCGGCGCTTTGCTCCGCTTGTCTCGCAGGGCTTTCACAAAATCCTCCTTGTATGCGACCGCTTCCCGTGCGAACTCGGCCGCCCGCGGGTGCTTGATCTGTTCGAGAACCCGCGCGGCGGCGCAAAGCCCCTTGTAGTTCCAGCCAATGGACCACACTCCCCGGATGACGCCTCGATTGTCCGTCCCCACCGCCGGTGGCAACACGCCTTCGTAGCCGCCATGGTTCTTCTTGCGCCGCGATTCGGCGATCCATTCACAGGACCGCACCAGGCCCTCGGTGGAGCGCGCGATGAATTCCCAGTCGCCGGACAACAGCGCGTGCGTGGCCAAGGTGTAGAGCACAGCGCCGTTGTCGGACAGCCAATCGATGGATTTGTACTGCGCCGGCGTGCTGAAATAGCCCGGACGCGGTTCATAGGCGGGCCCGGGCGGTTTCACGGTTCCCTGTTCCTCCAGGAAAATGTTGAGGTACCGCTCCACCATTCGGTGGAGTATCAGTTCGAAGTCCTGGCCCTGCTCCGCAGGCAGTGTCTTGCCGGGGTCAAGCACACGGAGTCGGAGCCACAGAAAGAGCGGCTCGTTTCCCGTTTGCACATCGCCCCCGCCAGGGATGTGCGCAAACGCTTCCGAGCGGATGCGCCATCCGTTCTTCGACCACTCCGACCAGAGGACCGGGGCCTCATCCTCGTTCCAGCCCTGACGCACCTGGTGGTCGTCCTGCCGTAGCGTGTCGGCTTTGAACTTCTGGACCCATTCCTCGTAATCAGGCGTGAGGGAGAGTTGCAGACCCTGCCCTCCCGAGCGGCGATTCATGTCGGGCTTGGCCAGAATGGCGCCGTTCCAGAGGACGTTGAAGCGGTAAAGATGGTCTTTCCAGCCGATAGGCGTCCAAAAAGCCCACAGATCCGCCCACCATTTCGAGGCGATCTGGAAATTCGGTTCCGGGGCCGGTTGCGGAGTGGTCTGCGGCGCTGCAGCCGAAGCGACTGCCGACGACAGGCTCACCGAAAGGGCCAGCGCGAGACTGGTGGACGCGGTATGATCCATATTGGTATTTGATACTGAGTCGTTAGGGTCACTGCGGCTTGGGGTTTTCAGCCCCGACACCCACCACCAAGTCAAACCGCTCGCCATAGCGCTGTCCATCGATAGTGACATCCAAACCCACAATGCGGACCCCGGCAGGCGCATTGCCGGCGGCTTTGATACGAATGGGAAAAGCGCGGCGAGACTTGGCCGAGAGTGTGCCCAGCAAGACGGCGGGCTCTGCCACCAGGTCCGGCGGGGTGTGGATCTCGATGCGGTGGTTCTGCTTGCGGGAGCGAAAGTTCCGCACGTGGATATTCACGGTTTCGGTTTTCCCCGCTTGCAAAGCCACGCGATAAGGCTCAGCCCTTACCCAGAACGGATCGAACCAGTAGCGATAGTCCGGGTCCGGGCTGAGGGCCTGAAACGCAGCGCGCATTTCATAGGACCATTTGCGGTACCGCTCGATGAACGCGGTCGGATGATCCATGACAAAAGAATGGCCGCCCACCAGGATGTCTGGATGGATGCGCTTCAGATACTCCGCCCCGTAGATGTAACCTTCCTCGAGGATAGCGCTGTTGTGGGCCACCATGGCCTCGTGGCCGGTTTGTGCTGGATCGTCCGGGTCGCCGAAAATGTTGTCGCCGGTGAAGGCGACGTCGCGTCCGTCAATTCGGCCGCGGAGGCAAAGGGCGAACTCCGTCTGCCCAGGCATCCAATCCACGGTGAAGTGGTAGCCTTCCCAATTGAACGTCTCGCCCGGCTTGAAGGCGCGGTCCACCCGGACGCCTTCCACCGGTGAACCGTCCTCTCGCTTCTTCCCATAGGCCTGGATGGGAGCGGAGTAATCGAACCGCTCGGGGTGTTCCATCTTGTCGACCATGTTGTCGAGCGCCCAGATCTTAGTGTCCCACTTTTCGCGCAAGTGCGGCGCCTCAAGGAAATGGTCGCCGTGCATGTGGGAGATGATGACGGCATCGATGGTCCTGAGACCAAAGTGTTCTCGCAATCCACCCAGGGCCGCATCCAGGAACTTCTCATCCAACAGCCCGCAGTCCATGGCCAGACCGCGCCCGCTGGCCGCAATGAGCAGGCTGAAGTTGGGCCAGAAATTCATGCGCTTGAATTTGAACAAATGAGGCGAGACTTGCCAGATGTTCGATACCACGGTCGGCGTGGACACCTTATCCTGGTAAGCGACGGAACCGCCCTCGGGGTCATAGCCGCGGAGGTAGAGCTTCTCGAGGCGCTCCAACTTCTTCCCGAACTCGTCCAACTGCTCCTTCGGGCTGGCGATGATCGGTCCGTGCGCGGGCAACATCGCGTTAAGCGGGTATTCCGCCAGGGCGGCGGCTGATTTTCGCAAGGCTTGGATGCCAGCGGCGAAGCCATAGTCCCACTCGGTGTCGAACCATGTGTGCATGTTGGCGCCGCCGAGCATCAGGTTGCCGCTGAAAGCCAGCCAGCGATCACCTTGTTTGAGCAGGTACGACATGCCGCCCGGGCTATTCCCGCGGGTGTCGAGGCAGAGGAATTCGCGTCCGTGCCATGTAAATGTGTCGTTGGTCTTGAAGGTGCGAGCCAGCAAGATAGGTTGAATCGGGGGGCGCGCGTAACTGGAGCCGTGGATGGTGAAGCGGTCTTCGAGGCGCGCCTGCATTTTGCGAAACTCCGCGGGCTTCTCGAAGAGGTCGCGTTCAACCTCCGGCGCCGCCGCTTGCGCGCTCGCGCCTCGGAGCCGGGGGGCGCCTTGACACTGCTCCCGATGATGATCGGTGAACAGCACCCAGTCGACGCTTTTGACGCCGATCTCCTTGAGATGATCCAGCACGCTGCCGTCCCCCAGGTTGATGAGGAGCGCGGCGTCCCCATCTCGAACCATATAGACGTTGCAGGTGTCGCTCCACACGAAAATGTCAGGCGCGAGGTTGGGATCAACTGGGGCAAGGCTGGCGGCTGAACTGGCGAGGGCGACGGCCGCCATGAACGCCATCAGGACGGCGGTCTGATTGGTTTGGCTGGTCTTCATTGGGAATCGATCAATTCAAATGGGTGGTTAAGCACAAACCTGCTCCGGTCCATCGGGAGGAAACCGCTTCGAACCAGCGCGAGGTCGGGGACGTGTTTTTCATGTTCACTTTGGAGGTGCCGGGTTTCGCGTTAGGGTTTGCTTTTAGAGGGAAAGAGTTCAAGTCGGAGGTCCTTGTCAGCCAGTTCGCCACCAGGGCTGATGGATTGGAGGATGAGTCGAGTGGGTTCGGAGGCGGTGAGTTTGACACGGGAGCATTCCTGGGCCGAGTCGTTATCGCTGGCTGGCAGGATGGATTGGCAGGTGGTCCTGCCGACGGTGAGGAGGTAGCCCTTGGTCTGGCCACGGGAAGCCCGGTGGAGGATTGCCGTCCATTCGTGCGATTCCGGGGCCATGAGGTACCATTTCCTGGCGACGACCTCCTGGTGCTGGCTGTAGTAATCCTGACCCACAATGCGATGCCAGGCCAATCCATTCGAGGCGATGAGGGTCAACGGTTGGCCAAAGGAGAAAGGCAGCGAACAAAACAACGCGGTTCAGAGCCATAAACTGATTTGGCACATCCTTCATTCCTGCGCCATCCACCAAATGGTGACGTTTTCTTTTCCGGCGGCCGGGGCTTCCTCGAACTCCACCTCAACCGCTTCTTTCGAAACCTGAGCCACGCGCGCGCGCGCGAACTGGTTGGCGCTGAGGGTGACAACGGGTTCGACTGTAAAGGGTTGACGGAAGCGGATGGCATACGTCTTGGTCGTTCCGTCCCCAGAAAAGATGGCTTTGCCTCGTGTCCGATCGTTGCCCTTGAGGATTCCACCCAAGGCCACCGTCTCGCGACTGACCGAGAGGGGAACGTCGCCCCGCTCGGTCCGAATCTCCATGGCCCGCCCCTGGCTGGAGCCCTGAAGATAGGGGACGTCCGGGCTGTGATAGCACCGAAGGATTGGCACATCCGGTGCTGCGATAAAGGCGCCATCGACCGGACTGCCGTTTACGATGACGCCGTTGCCCTGTTTGTCCTTGGGGAGCTCGATCCTCATGCCGATGCCCATGTTGTAGGCATTGAAGGCGATGCCGTTCGCCGGCCGGTTCCGGAAAAAGCTCCCGCAGTTGTAGCCTTGCACCCAATCGTTGGGGCCCAGTTCCCCGTCCAGCCAACCCCAGGAGATGCTCATGCTTTGGCAGGTGCCGATGGCGGCGAGGATTTTGTCGCCTGATTTCCATTCCGTGGTGAGCGGCTCCACGTGCAGGCCGCCCTGGTTCCAGGGATCGTCAAAATAGGTGCCAGGCGCCATTTGATAGCGACCTTGCGCCGCCGCCGCCTCGAGGGACGCGGGCAGGGTGCCGATCGCGGCCGGATTCGTGTAAAGAGCGCCCTTGCCTTTGAGCTTTTCCTTTTCCGCAGGTTCGAGCGAAGCAAAGAGCGCGTCGGACGGCTCGCCTTCCGCGCCGCCGTAGGTTAAGCCGGCCGCTTTGAGGCTCGGCAGCATCTGGCCCTTCTCGCAATTGTAGATGAATCGGCTGTATCCCAGATTCGCATCCCGCCGCCAGTTGGTATGCATGACCACGCGGATGTGGGTTGGGCTGAGGACCTCCGCGATGTTGAACCAGGAGCGTTTCCCGTTGACGACGTCGATGTCGAAACTGATGAACCAACCGGCCTGTTCGGGCCGCCATTCCGTGCCCTCGCCGTAAATGTCGCAATTGACCACATGATCGATGCGGCCCGCGCTTTTCGACTGGGAAAGATTGATAAGGATGCGTCCTGACGC
>Ga0316217_10005232_pt1 | contig 13561 bp, 9 predicted proteins | sample 1anoAmetaG_FD_203633 | JGI IMG/M metagenome (GOLD analysis project Ga0316217, IMG submission 203633) | Freshwater microbial communities from Trout Bog Lake, Wisconsin, USA - 1anoA | ecosystem: Environmental > Aquatic > Freshwater > Lake > Hypolimnion/Profundal zone | place: USA: Wisconsin...
GTTTCAAAACCAGGCGGACGTGGAGGCCTATGAGTCCAGGGAATACGGGAAGGCCAGCTATGCCACCCACGTCTGGCAATGGCAACGCCCCATACTCCAACGGATCATCCAGGATTCGCTGCGCGGACGAAAAGCCCCCGCGCGGTTGCTCGACTTTGCCTGTGGCACCGGGCGCGTGCTCGCCTGCGTGGAATCGCTGGTGGCGGTGGCCGAGGGCATTGACCTGTCCGAAAACATGGTCGCCCGCGCCCGCGCCAAGTGCCGCCAAGCTCGGCTCAAAGTGGGCGACATCCTGTCCCAGCCGGACCTGCTCCAGCCAGCTTACGAGGTCATCACCGCGTTTCGTTTTTTGTTGAACGTGGAGCCGGCCCTGCGGCGGCGCGTGCTGCTCAAATTGCGCGCGGTCGCGCGCGAACCGGACGGACTGCTCATCTTGAATGTCCATGGCAACTCGCGGTCGCTGCGGCATCCGGCCGTGCTGTGGCGGCGCTGGCGCGAAGCGGCGCGCCCGACGGGCGCCATGCTCAACGAAATGTCGCCGGCTGAAACCAAAGGCCTGCTGCGCGCGTCTGGTTTTGAGATTGTGCGCCAGTTCGGTTTCGGCCTGCTGCCCCCCACTTTGTACCGCACACCCTTGCGGCATCCGGCGTCCGTGGTGGACAAACTGTTTGCCGGTGACAACCTGTGGCGCAACTGCTCGATTGACCTGATGTTTGTCTGCCGCCCAGTTTGAATTTAACGCCAACCAACCATGGCCAAAACCGTCCAGCCCATCCTTACGGAACTTTTCCTGGATGAAAAGTCGCCGGGGCCATCCCGCGACTTCGCCTGGCGGCTGATCCGGCGGCGGGGGCGCCCCTTTCTGCTATTGCCCCTCGCCAGGATGAGCACGCGCATCAGCTTGGAGCTGTATTCGGCCCAACGCCTGCGCGCGAAAATTTGGCGGGCTTTGCTGCCGCTGCTGCTTGGCTCACCGGCCGGGCTGATTTTTCAGCGACTCAGCCTCCCCGCCAGCGAGCATTCGGACCTGATGGACTTCCTGTTGGAGCAATCCGGTGTGCCGTTTGGCGAACTCCCGGTCCCCGCCATCAAATTTGGCGGCACCGAAAGACTGAAATCGCGGCTCGTGCTGCTGGTCTGCGACCAGACCAACCGCCCGCTGAAGGTCATCAAGCTGGGGCTGGATGCCGCCGGTCGCGACGCCACCGACCGCGAAGCCCGCTTGTTGGAAAAACTCCCGGCCAACACGCTCGGCTGCATCCACATGACCGGCCGGCTGACGACGGCCAGATGCTCCGCCTTCGCCACCGACTTTTTCCCCGGGGACAGCCCGAAGAATGACGCCGGGATGGAAGTTTTGTTTCATTCCTGGATCAATTCCGGACCCGCGGAGGCGATCGAAACCCTCGATGCCTGGCACGAATTGGAGACGAACGTCGCGGCTGCGGCCCCCGCCGGGTGGCCGGTGTTGCGAGCGGCCCTGGCCGGCACATGGATTCACAGCACGCTATACCACGGCGATTTCGCGCCCTGGAACATCCGGGCGGTCAATTCCCAAAACCTGCAGGCGTTCGATTGGGAACGCGGGAATCTCCGGGGTATCCCCGGTTGGGATTGGTTCCATTTCGTCGTCCAAACTTCGATCCTCGCCCGGCGGCAGTCCGTGGAGCGGGTGGCCGCCGAGGTGGAAGAGCTGTTGCCATCGCCGCGCTTTGAAAAATACGCGGCCGCCACCGGCATCCGCGCCATCGTCCAGCCGTTGTTGCTGGCTTACCTGCTCCACCACCGCTGGGTGGTCAAGCCGCTGGAAGGCTCCCGACAGGTGGAGGAATTATACGGACTACTCGCGACGCGCTGGCAATTATTGCCTTCGGCCCGGGAGAAATCCACCGGACAATCCGCCGCCCTTCCCGCGCCGGACGCCCGCCCGCCCGGTTTATGGGCGGACGCCAAAGGGCAGTTGCAATCCGCCTGGTCACAACTGTGTAATGTCTTCTGGGAACCGACCTTGACCGCCGCCAACCATCCTCCGCTGATGGTGCATGTGAAATCGGCCTGGCCCTTGATTCTCTTGTGCAGCGCGTGGCTCGCCGTCGTCGCCAACGTGCAGTTCTTCTATACTTCGCATCTGATGTTGCTGCCGGTCTATGCCTTCCCCTGCCTACTCGCAACTTGGAAAATGAACCGCCGTTGGGGCACCCTGTTTGCCGGCGTAACGGCCGGGCTTGGCCCCTTGGTGGCGATGGCCAAAGACCCGGCGTCGCATCCTGCCGACATCGTTTGCTGGAACGCGCTGATGCGCTTGATCATCTTGCAAATGTGCGTTTTCCTGGCGGATCGGACCCACTGGCAGCAGGGGTTCTTCGCCCAGCTCGGCGCCTGGCACCGCCGGTCCGCGGACTTTGGCTCCAATTGGGCGGTCGTATTGCTCAGTGGCCTGTGGTTTGTTGTCATTGCCTGGGGCGATATTTTTACCGGCCCGCGCGTCTCCTTTCTGCCGCTGTATCTTTTCCCCGCCATCCTGATCACGCTCTTTTTGAATCTGAGTTGGGGCACGCTCGCCGCCTTGCTGGGCGCGCTCGTGTCTTCCGCTGACGAATATGCTTCCAAGTACAACGCCAATGCGGCGGAGGTCTTTGGGTGGAATTTCCCCATGCGTTTCCTGATGCTGTTTCTGGTCATCCTGCTGCTCGACCGGCTCCGCCAGGATAATGTTCTATTTTCCGACCTCAAACCCAAAGGCGGTCGCCCTGCCGGCAATCAGCGCTAACGCGAAGACGGCCATACGCATTGCCATGCGGACTTCGTGATCGGTTCCACCCGTGGGCTGACAAATCAACGCGGTTATCCCTACCAGCTTTGCGGAGGATTCAATCCGTCATGGGTTGTGGCAGTTTAGCCGGTCATTCATCGGCGCTGATGGTCACCGCCAGACCTTCCGCGCGAGCCAGGGCGCCTTGAGTACGGTCGGAAGTCAAGAAGGCCTCGGCTTGGAGTTCCAGCGCCAGTGCGACATGCAGCAGGTCGAACCCGCGGCAGCCCAAACGGTTGGTGTGTTTTTCGGACAAACTTCGTGCCAGCTCAATCGCGGCGTGCATATCCTGGGAGATTTCAATGAACACGCGCCGGGAAATGAGGTTGTGAAGCAGCGCCAGGGACCGGTCGTGCTCCGCTTTGATCGCCGGGCGATCTGAGGAAGGAACGGTATGGCGCTGATGAAATGCGCGTTGGCGAATGGCGTTCGTGGCTTCCAAGCCGTGTAGCGGAAGGAAAAACAGCGGTGGACGTCCGAGATGGCGATAGTGGGCCACCGCCGTTGCCGTCCCACCTTCCTGCGTCAATAGTTTGACCAGGAAACTCGTGTCGGCGTAAGCCCTCATCGCCGGGAATCAAGGACAATTTTCGAGAGACTCATCTTCGTCGGCTTCTCACACAACACTTCGTCCAGGATTTCGTCAATGGCCCGGCGGCGTTCCGCTTCGCCTGCTTCCGTTTCGCCGGCCGGCTGGAGAATCCAAAGCGGCTCCCCGTTGTCGGTCACTTGCACGGACACTCCAGCACGGGTCAGGCGTTTGACCGTGCGCGGCTCGCGGACAAGGGTGCGGAGCGTGATCGTTTTCATATGTCAGACATTAGCGTCTGACGCCATTCCTGTCAATCCCGCGGGCCGGGCAGATTCAGGCAACCGCGCCAGCCTGAACCCCGCTGCTGAACCCCGCTGCCCAGCTTACGGCTTGACCTCATGCGTGAACAGGAACGTGCCTTTCTTGTTGCCCACCACGATGTCCGGATATTTTTGATTCACGATCTTCCCGGCAACCACCTCCGTGCCCACGCCGGAATCATCGTCAATCAGGTGCGGGACAAAATCCGCCTGGCCATTCGCATGACGGACGAGTTGGAACCAGTACAGAACGGCGGGGAAATCGTGCGATTCCGGGTCGGGGCCGTTGCGGCCATGAGCCCAAAAACGCTTGCCCGTCACGATGTCCAACAACCCGTCGCCATCCACATCCACCAAGGCCATCGAATGCGGTTGGGAAAAATGCACGCCGAAGCGGCTCCCGGCTTCGTTCTGGGCGGCGATGACGTGTTGTTTGAAGGTGCTGTTCGTGCCGTTGCGCATCTGCTCCCACCACACCAAGCCATAGCCGTGCGGATTGAGGCAGGTGATGACGTCATTCAACCCGTCGCCGTTCACATCGTAGGCAAACATTTGCGCCGCGCCGCCGGGCGCGAACGGAAACGGATGGAACGTCCAGACCGGGTCGTTGGTGAGCGAGGGGGGTTGTTCCCACCATCCATCTCGCTCCAACAAATCCATGCGCCCGTCGCCGTTGACATCGCCCACGCCCAAACCGTGCGTGAATTTCCCCCATTTGCCCTTCGGCGTTATCGGGTGGAATTTCCATGGCTTTGACGGCTCGCTCCAATCCGCTGCCGCGTAGCCGAAGTAGCCGTCGTGATTGCAAACCAGTTCCGGTTTGCCATCACCGTTGATATCCAGGAAGGTGGGCGATTCATTGTCCACCGAGTTCAGGAGCAGATGCGAAGGCCAAGGACCGCTGGCGCCTTTTGGGTTCTCAAACCAATGCGCGGCCTTGCCCGGATAATCAATGACCAGAATGTCCGGCCAGCCGTCGCCATTGAAATCATAAACGAACGTCAGAAAATCATCCGAGTAGGCGTTGTTCGTCCCGAGCGCGCCCTCGAATCCGGTGATGGTTTCAATGCCGCCGTCGGCCTTGTGGTGCTGAAAGGTCGCCGTGGCCGGCCGATATTCATGCCGCTGCTTAAAGTCCGGCGCTTCATACCAAAAAGGGCCGGAGACAATATCCATCTGGCCGTCATGATTAAAGTCGCCAAAGTTCGCGCCTTCGTCCCAGAATTGATCCGACAACTTGATCTTCTTGAAGGAATGCGGCGTTTGCTTTTGCGCGGCCTGACTCGCTTCTTGGTGAACCTCGGGATCATCAATCAGACTCAACGTCAGTTCAAGGGCGGCGGTATCTTTGAGCGTCGCCAAACCGGCCAGCAGCGTGCGTTTTTCCGCTGCCTTGAGCGGATCGGCCAGGAGGTTCTTGAAGGCTTCGAGGCGTTGCGCGTTTGTGAGCTTTACGTCCGCGTCCTGCGTCAGCAGGCGCACGGTTTCGCTCTTGCCGGTCGCATACAATTTTTGGAACTCGGCGCGGTCGTGCGTGGCGGTGGCACACCGGAGCAAGGCGTCCACCACGGCCTCGCGGACTGGTCCGATCGCTCGCTTCAGGGCGGTGTCCAACGCGTGTTGTGCTTCCGGTCCGCCGATTTTTCCCAGCGTTTCGGCAGCGGCCGTGGCCGTGGCCGCATCGGGGTCGGCCAATAACGCGGCCAAGGGCGCCACCGCACGCTGGTCACCGCGCTCGCCGAGCGAGTTGATGATCCCCACCCGGTTCGCGCCGGTGGTCTTGGGCAGCGCCTCCATCAAAGCCTGTCCCGCTTTTTGCGAGGGCATGGCTTCCAGCGCGTAGCGCGCGGAATGGGACAGGGCCTCGTCGGTGAGCAGCGCCGCCAGCGCCGGAATCGCCGCTTCGGTGCCGATGTGTTTCAGTCGCGCGCAGGCGGCGTCCTTGTCGTGCGCGGAATGGTCCGATTGCAAAATGGCAATCAGCGCTGGTTCTTCGGTGGTGCCGCCCGTCTGCGCGCGGAGGGGAATTTGCGCGGCCAGCAGGCTGGCGGCGGCCAATAAGAGGGTGGGGAATTTCATGTCCTTTTATTCATCAAGGTCTTGCAGAAAACCAGGCTGTCCGCGCCAAGCATTGCTGTTTTCGCCATAAAAATTACGGGAGATTTTTGCCATCCTATACCAGCCGCCCCCAATCGCAAACGGTAAACTTGAAGTTTAAGCCTAATGCCTTTCGGAAATTCCGGGCTTGAATCCCAACGGGATTCGATCATCCAGCCCAGGGTTGCGACGACTGGCCTCGCCGTAGTGCAACGCAGGCGGGAGGAGCTACCCTGGGTAAATGCCTTAACCATGATCTACCCCAACGGGGTTGCATCTTCCCCACGATTTGTGGCCAATTTGAATTTCCGAAAGGCATTAAGTTTAAGCCATTTCCCGCTGGCCGGGCAGAAACTGGCGGCGGTTTGCAAAAGTGTTTGCACACGGACACCGAAGGCTGACGCAACTCCAGCACGGAATTCCAATTTCAGGCTGAAAGAGACACCCTCTTGGCACGGCCAATCTGGCATAAAATCATGGCTCAATCGAGGAAGGCAATGTTGCTCGGCGAAACATCTACCATGTGGATGTCCAAATCCGTCAAGGCGGCCAGCACCGCCTGGACCTTCGGCCAACGAATGTCAAATTGTTCGCTTTTTTGTGCCTCCCAGTCCGTCCAGATTTCATCTGGAAAGGCGGGCGGCGCATCCAGATATGCTCCAGCAAAATCCAGTACAAACGGACGCGTGACGATGCTCATTTCAATCACGTGCAACATTTCGTCGAAAAAAATCAATTGCGGGACGTTAAAGCCCAAGATCTCCGCCACCTGCGCTTCCTGTAAACGCAGGTAAACGGAAAGCTCGCGTAGGAAGGGTTCTGCTTCCCTGTGCGCCTTGATCGCCGTTTTTCCGCCAGCGGACTTGCCTTCTGCCACGTAGATGATACCGTGAATACCGAAGCCGAGCCGCTCCGCGAGATGGAGTTGCCGCAGTGAAGCGTAAGCAACGGCATTTTGAATGACAGCATCTTCCATAGCCCCGTCGAGTCAGGGTGGACATTCCGCCCAGGTCAAAATACGCCTGCTCGTCAACGGATTTTCCATTCCAGTGAGGCAAATGGGCCGTGATTTCGTGTTGGTGGACTCTCCGGTCAACCACCCTCCTGCGGATGCCAGCTTGCTCCTCCAAGTGGACCAATGCGAACGCGGTTGGGACGTGCGTTTGCCCGAGGGCATTTCCGTCGCTTCGAATCGGGTGGCGATAGCCCCAAGGGACGATTGATTGAACGGCCACGCCGTAAACGGTTGGCGGCATTGAAGCATCAAGCATTGTGGCTGAATCACGTCCGGGTAGATTACCCGGACCACCATTTGGCAACAAACCGAATCTCGCCGGATCAAACCTCCCGCATCGCCGTGATCACCATTCGGGTGTAAGATCAAGCGCAAGCATTGCCCGGCACGCCGACCAATTCACTTCTGAATGGCATCGTAGATGATTCCCTTGATGCCGCGCTCCGTGTCCCATTCGTAGGGCATGATTTGTTCCAGCGTCACCACGATCAGCTTGTCCGCGGGACTGAGCCAATAATGCGTGGAAGCCGCGCCGTCCCAGCCGTATTCGCCCACATGCGCCGCCGGATCCCAGCTCGTGACTTCCGTGCAGACGGCAAAGCCGAGGCCAAAGCCGGTGCCCAGGCGCTTTTCTTTGCCAAAATAAATGGGATAGGCCTTTTCCGGCAGCAGGTTGCTGGACATGAGCTTCACGGTCTTGGATTTTAAAATGCGATGGCCGTCCAACGTGCCGCCGCGCTCGATCATCGTCAGAAAGCGCATGTAATCACGCGCGGTGCTTACCAGCCCGCCGCCACCGGAGAACAGCGTGACTTTCTTGGCGAACTTCGATTCGGCGGGGGCGTCAATCACTCTCAAGCCATTGGTGCGGCTGTAATTCGCCGCGAACCGGCCCAGCTTTTCCGGCGGCACGCTGAAGGCGGTGTCCGGCATGTCCAGCGGCCCAAAAATGGTTTGGGCCAGAAACACATCCAAACTCTGGCCGCTGGCGACTTCGATTACCCGCCCCAGCACGTCAATGTTCAATCCGTAACGCCAGTCGGTTTCCGGATCGAAGGCCAGCGGCACTTGAGAGAGCTTGTCGGCCATCTCCGCCAGATTCGTGGACTCCATCGGTTTCAAGCGCGCGGCAGCTTGCTTGAGCGCCGCGGGGCCATCGCCGTAAGTCAGCCCCGAAATGTGCAGCATCAAATCACGAATTGTCACGGGCCGCGCCGGCACGCGCAGGCCATTCGTGGTCGCCACCATAAGGTTGGCGAAGCTGGGGATGTATTTGGATACCGGATCATCCAAACCGATTTTGCCCGCATCGTATAGGTTCAGCGCGGCGGCGGTGGTGATCGCCTTGCTCATGGAATAGATGCGGAAGATGGTGTCCGGCGCCATCGGCTTTTGCGCCTCGCGATCCTGCAGGCCGTAAGCGTGGCAAAAACCGATTTTGCCGCCATGTGAAATGATCACCACGCCGCCGGCCAACTTTTGGTCGGCGACCTGCCGTTCCATGAACTGGTCCACCCCGGCAAGTTTGTCCCCGGACAATCCGGCTTGAGCCGGCGGCACCAGGGGAAGCTCGCGCGCGGACGCCGCCAGCGTAAGCGAGGTCAAAATCAGGCTGAACAGAAAAACAATTCTTTTCATAAACAAAATGTGAACGCGGCAAGGTAGGCGGTTATGGATCAGGACCTCAAGCCAAAACCACGCTGCCGCTCCGGCTGGAACACTCTACGGCGTGGAGAAACGATAGAACTTCGCCGGGGTGCCAACGGTGTTGGTGTCAATAAACTGCCAAGTGCCGTCCGCCGCTGTGCTGGTATTCGTGAAGATGGACTGCCAGATCACCGGCGGAATCAGATTTGTGGTGGCCCAGACCTGGGAGGTGGAATTGGGAAGTCCCGCGAAGTTGAGCGAGACACTGCCATCATAATTCCGTACGGCACCCGTGACCAAAGGCGTTACGACTGTTAGCGACGCCACGCTGCTGGTGACACTGCCAAAGGCGTTGGTGATGATCACCGAATAAAGACCGGCCAATTGGGAGCCTGTGTTCAGGAGCGTCAGAGTTGCAAAGTCGGAAGGTGAAAAGAACTGCGCGCTCGTGTCGAGATACCATTGATAGGTCATGGGCACTGAGCTCGACGCGCTCACGGTGAATTGCGCCGTCGAACCCGCCAAAACCACTTGATTGGACGGTTGCGTCACGATTTGCGGAGCCTGACAGGTGGTCACCACCTGAACCGAATCCGTCTTGGTGGCGTGGCCGGATACAGGCCCGGTGCTCGAATAGCCTGTCCAATCCGCCGCGACGACAATGGAATATGTCCCGGCGACTGTGTAACTTTTTTCGAGCGTCATTAACGGCTGCGAGATTGTTGTTTGTGTCCCGTCACCCCAACTCACCGTGCCGCTGGCCGATGTCACTGTAACGAAACCGGGAGCAGGGTTGATGTCCACGCTGTAGCTCAAATAATCCGTCGCGCAGGCGGCCAGGTTGGTGACCGGAGGTGACCCGATGTAGTTTGCGTTGATTTGCACGGACGAATCTCCGCTGGCGCCGACCGAATAACCGTTGACACTGACCTGTCCGGACAAGGGATAAGTTCCGGACTGTCCGCTAACATTGAAAGATAGTAACCGCGACTGATTGTCGAGGTACGGCCCCCAGCGAATCACGCCGGCAGTCGAGTCCCAAATCGCGTCGGCTGACATACCGGACGGCGTTAAACCTGACGGAATGGGCTCAACCACGGCATAACATGTTCCAGTTCCTTGCGGTGTAGCGGTGAGGCTGACCGTCGGAAGAAAACTTCCGCTTCCAGACACGCTTTGCGCCGCAGGCACCGTGATGGTGGCAGACACCGGCACATAATCACCGACCGCCGACACACTAGGCAGGTAACCCGGACGAAACTCCACCGCCCGCAGGGTGGTTCGCGTGTTGATTGTCAGTGTCCCCGCGTAAAGTGGCGAACTTTGCGTTGGCAGTGTGCCGTCGGTGGTGTAGTAAATTTGCGCCTGTGGATCGCTGGAGGAAATCGAAACACTGACGGGCAGATTAGAGGCCATAACCGGAGACAATATCGGCACCGACTCTTGCGGCGGCGCGGTGGGCACGCCGAACCCGTTGCCGGTTGAGGCTATGACAAGGGTTGTTCCCACGGCCTCGCTCCCTCCAACACCATCCACGCTCCAAGCGGCTTGCACCGGATAAGTTCCTTGTAGGCCAACGGCTTGATAGCTCAAGATTTGCGTGTTGGTTCCAAGGAACGGCCCCCACACCACCGAGTTCTTGCTGGCTATATAATCGCCGCCAGATGAAATATTGATGGCACCAAGACCTGCCGATAAATTTTCAGCCACTGCAACGCACTGGGCGCCAGTCCCGGGGGTCACGCTGAACGTCACCACTGGCGCGGTCGGCGAACTCGTATTTACACTCCGCGCCACTTGTACGTTGGCGGGTGCCGCAGGAGGCCCGTAGTAGGCCACGCTCAACACGCTCGGCCTCCAGCCGTTGGTGAAGGCGACCGCCCGGAGCGTACTGGCGGATGCCAGATAAACCGGTCTCGTGTAAGGCTGCGAACTCGTCGTCGGTAGCGATCCGTCCAGGGTGTAATAAATCGCCGCGCCGGGTGTCGCGCAGAAAATCGCCACGCTTGCCGGCACATTGCTGCCGCTCGCGGGCGAGAACACCGGCGCGGCCACTTGTTGTGGCTGGCTGGGCACGGTGAACGCGCCATTGCCCGCCAAAGGGGCAACCACAAGGTTTGTGGTGGTAGCTTCTCCGCCGCCAACGCCATTCACGCTCCAAGTCGCTTGCACCGCGTAAGTTCCCGCCAAGCCAACGGCCTGATAGCTCAACGTCTGCGCATTTGTTCCAAAGAACGGACCCCACAACACGACGTTGTTGCTGGCAACGTAGTTGCCACCCGCCGTGATGTTCGACGCGCTCAACCCCAAAGGCAGCGTCTCCGTCAGCGTGATGCAGGCGTTGGTGCCTGGAACCACATTGAACGTCACCACCGGCGTGGTGGGCGAATTGGTGCTGATGCTGCGGGACACCTGCACGTTCGCGGGAACGGCTGGCGGGCCGTAATAGGCCATCGCCGCCACGCTGGGCATCCAGCCATTTGTGAAGGCGACCGCCCGTATTGTGCTGGCGGATGCCACAAAGATCGCATCGGTATATAACAGTGAGCTGGTTGTTGGCAGCGTACCGTCCAGCGTGTAGTAAATCGCAGCTCCGGCTGTCGGGCAGGAAATGATCACGTTCATTGGCACGCTTGCACCGCTGATTGGCGTGAAGGCCGGCACGGCCACTTGGGGCGGCGCGGTGGGCACACCGATGCCACCGCCACCGGGTGGAAGCACCGTGATCAAGGTCGCACCGGGTGAGAAATACCATTGCCCATTCATCCATGCACCGCCGTTGACGGGATAGCTGCTCGGCAAGCCGGTGAGGCGATAGCTCACGTTCGTGGCGACCGTGTTGAAATACGGTCCCCAGCGGATCACATTTTGCGCGGGGAGAAGGACACCATCGCCGCTGATGTCCAGCACCGACGCCGGGCCGGGTAAATCTTCCTCAATGGTCAGGCAGGAGACATTGGACGCCCCATAGACGGACACGGTGACGAGCGGCTGGTTTGGAATATCGTTGACGTAGGAGCGGACATAAGAAGCGGGTGGCGGATTGCTCTGCGCCGTGGCCAAAGGTGCGGAAAAGAAGAACAGTAACCACGAAATACACCAAATACACGAAAGGGGATTTGGTTTGTTGGAACGCTTGCCCTCACCCCGGGCCGAACCCCGGCTTGGCACCACTCCCCCGGGGAGAGGGAGAAACGTACGCCGCCTCTCGGAACAATCGGGCGCGGGATTGGACGAACGCACATCCGACAAATCGGAAACGCCCGCTGCCGATTCCCTCTCCTGGGGGAGAGGGTTAGGGTGAGGGCGAGCGTCACTCCATTCGCCGGTTTGGTCCATCCGTTCAGAAACGCCAGAACGCGCAGAATTGACGTTCCGAGCCATCCGTGATGATTTGGCCGTTGAGGCACGCGTGGGAAAGCGGTGGAGGGCCACCGCAGTCCAAAACCTGGCGGAATCGCCTGCGATCCCCGCCTGCGCGATAGCATTTTGGAGTGCGCCAGCCCTCTGGCGCTTTCGGAGGCTCACGCAAAGCCCGAAACCCTCTCGAACCGATTTGTGTACGGTACACACGCGAAATCCTTTTTTAGAGTTTCGCGGTGTTTATTGCCCAATGGGCTTCCAGTTCACGGGCCGGGCGCTGCCGGCATTGTAATACGCGCCGCCGTTGGTCATCAAATAACCGGCGCGGGTCACATAATTCGCAGGAATGGGGTTCGGATTCGGCGCGGAGGCAGGCGCATTCGTCCACGACTGGCCGGCCTTCCACGCGGCGGCGTAGGCGGCGTATTCGGCGGGGGTGATGACGAAATCGCCGTTCGTGTCCGCTGGATGCGTGGCGGTGGTGTTGAACTCGTAGCAGCCCATGTCCACCATCCCAGCGCTGTTCGTGCGGGAGTTGCCGTCGAGGTCCGTCAACGGCAGGGATAGCGCACCGTTCGTGCCGGCATTGACGCAAGGTGACGTGCTCAGGGTGTGGTAATCCCCGTTGACGGGATCGAAGAACTGCGGTGCAAGATCAATGTTGCTCGTTGCGATGTCCCAGACCCCGGACATGCTGTCCACGTCATTGAATTCAAACACCTTCTGTTGACCCGTGCCGGTGAGGTACACATCTCCGCCGCTGCCGGAAGCAGTGTTGCCCCAAATGATGTTGTTGAAGACGTTCAGCAACTCCACCACGCCACTAACTTGAAACGTCACACCGCCTCCGAAGCCGTAGGAATTGTTGGCAGTAATGGTGTTGTTGATGAGGAAGAGGTTTGACGAGGTATTCGCCCAAATTCCACCGCCGCTCGACGAATTGTTCTGCGCCAGAATGTTGTCTGTCATGTTGATCATCTGGACCCATGCATAAATCCCACCTCCGACAGCTGCGGAATTATTCACGAAAGTGTTGCCGGAAACCGTAGAAATTGTCGAGGCATACGGGGCGTCGTTCCCGCTCCAACCATTGAAATTGACTCCCGCCGTATATCCACTCACGCAAATCCCGCCTCCATTGCCTCCCGCCGTATTCCCGCTGAATGTGTTCATGTTGATGGTATTGATGCTGGAGGGGTCCCCGGACAAGCAAACCCCGCCGCCGTCTCTCGAACATGAATTGCCGGTAAAGGTGTTGCTGGTGAGGGCCACATTCCCGCCAGCCGCACAGTAACAGTAAAGCCCACCGCCTTGATTGTTATTAGCCGAGTTGCCAGAAAAAGTGTTGCCGGAGACGGTTATTAGTCCGGCAGGCCCATTGCCGCCATTGCAACAATATGCGCCACCACCGCCCCATGAGTTTATTCCGCCAGTTGAAAAATTGTTCATGAAAGTGTTGCCGGAGAGCGTTAAAGATACGGAATCGCAGGTAATGCCGCCAGCTTTTCCCCCAACATTGCCGCTGAATGTGTTACCTGAGACGGTAGCGCCCCAGCCTGCCGGGCAGGTAGCGCCGCCATTTGAGAGATTGCCGGAGAACGTATTACCCAGAAGCGTGTAGAAAGAGCCTTGACACCAAGCGCCGCCGCATCCCGAGTTTCCATTGAAAGTGTTGCCGGACAACGTTATGGTTGTACTAGAGTAGAATGCCAGAGAGATATTCGCGCCACCGCCAACGTTACCAGAGAAGATATTGCTGGAGAGTGTTGCGGTTG
>Ga0316217_10005233_pt1 | contig 13560 bp, 8 predicted proteins | sample 1anoAmetaG_FD_203633 | JGI IMG/M metagenome (GOLD analysis project Ga0316217, IMG submission 203633) | Freshwater microbial communities from Trout Bog Lake, Wisconsin, USA - 1anoA | ecosystem: Environmental > Aquatic > Freshwater > Lake > Hypolimnion/Profundal zone | place: USA: Wisconsin...
ATAACTGCGCTCGGAGCTTTCGATAACGGTGCCAATGGCATTGCTGCCCAAGGAGTCAGTGTGGCCATTTATTCCGTGACCATGAGTGGCACCACGGTTACCGGAGGATCGTTGGTAGTAAATCCATTGGCTTTTACGGGCACCGCCCAAAGCCTGCTGGCGGGGACGAGCACGCGGGTTCAAAACCTTACTACCCCCGTTACACTCGCAGCCGGCACCTATATGGTGGTGGCGAATAATTATGGAGCTGGAACCGGCTATGAAGATCCATACAATGCCCATCAAGGCATTCAGAGTCCTGGCGTGACCGACAATACAGGAGGAGGGCTTTTAAGTTTTTCACAAGGTGGTTACAGATTTAATAATGGAACCCTTGGAGCAACCTTGGCCACCGGCGGCCAGAATTTTATTAATGGGGCACCGGGCGAACCCAATTTTGCTGCTGGAAATTTTGAGTTTACGCCGGTTCCCAAAGCGGAGACCTTTGCCATTGCCGGAGTGGCGATGCTGGGCTTGGTTTTCATTGGTCGCCGAGTTACCAACTTGCCAGTCCATTGAGATTTTATCCTCTTCCTATAAAGGCGATCTGCAAACAGATCGCCTTTTTGTTTGCGCAATGAAGGATCGCAGATTTAAGCTTGCCGCATGGAGAACATTGGGGACAGAAGCAAAACCAGAATTCAACGAATCGCTGACAGGCAATCAGGTGCCGTCGGTTCTGCGAGGTCAGGAAGCGCAGCAGCTTGGACTGCCGCTCAAGCGCCATGAGCATGGATGCCAATCTTCCGGCCGCGCCGGCGGCTGCAAGTTGCGAATCATTGGCGGGGCAGCACAGGAATTCAGCGGCCCAGGATTGGGTGATCGCGGTGGCGCTAATGCTCCTTTGGGGTTATGCCGTCTATCGGCTGGGAACTCTGTGGCACAGCAACAAAGATTACAGTTTTGGATGGTTCGTGCCGCTGCTGGCGCTGGCACTGTTATGGGAACGGTGGAGCAGCCGTCCCGCCCGTGACGCTGCCCGCCCGGCGGAAGGCACGTTTCTTCTGCTTGGAGTCTGCGCGTTGAGTGCGGCGGTCGGCGTGCTCTTTTTGGAAGTCATCCCTGTCTGGCGGTTTGCAGGCTGGATTTTTGCCGTGCCGATCGTCACCACCACCATCGTGGGTTGCTACTTTTTGGGCGGGCGGAGCTGGTCCCGGCATTTTGTTTTTCCCATCCTGTTTTTTCTGGTGGCCGTTCCCTGGCCGACCCGATTGGAGCAACCGCTGATTGACCTGCTGTCGCAAATGAATGCGAGCATCAGTGTCATCGTGTCCAATCTGCTGGGGGTGGTGGCCATGCGACACGGCACGCTGGTGGAAACCGGCGGCGGCTTTGTGGGGGTAGATGACGCCTGCAGCGGCATTCGGTCGTTTCAGTCCAGCGTGATGGTGGCGTTGTTTTTGGGGGAATTGTTTCGCTACAGCGTCGCCCGGCGGCTGCTATTGCTGTTCAGCGCCGTGCTGTTTGCCTTTGCGTGCAACGTGGTGCGGACAACCTATCTGGTCTGCACCTGCGATCTCAAAGGCCTGGACGCGGTCAATCTGCGGCATGATCAAGCCGGCTTTACCATTTTGGGGGTGACGCTGGCCGGCCTGCTGGTGATGACCTGGCTGTTGCGGCCGAGGAAATCCCGGCAAAAACCCGAAGCGGCAATAATTGACAAGCGGCCGAAGCCCGGCAGCCCACAACCGCCCAACCAGCCAAAAGATAGTGTGGAAAACAGCACAGACCTAGCCGCTTCACGGGGCGCGGCCTACGCGGCACCGGCTTTGGTGGGCATGATCATCTGGTTCATGGCGGTTGAAGCGGGGATTGAACTTTGGTTTCGTCCCGCAGAAAATAAGGCGACACAGGGAATTGATTGGACGCTGAATCTGCCCGTCCACAGCGCCGGGTTCGCCGAAACCAAGATTTCGGAGAATGTGCGAGCGATGCTTGATTACAACGAGGGCAAGGAGGCGCAATGGCAGGACCTTTCCGGACACCCCTGGCAAATGTTTTATTTTCGCTGGCTGCCGGCCGCGAACCGCTACCGGGCGACGGTAACGGCTGGCCAGGCTTACAGCCATGCCCCAGACGTTTGCCTCCGCAATGCCGGCATGATTTTGGAAACCAATTTTGGGACCAAAACGATTGACCTCAATGGAGTCCGACTAAAGGTCTATATCGAGAAATTTCTGGATGGAGGCCGCTATTTTCACGTAGCCACCTGCAACTGGGAACCGATAATGAATGGGTTTGAGGACAAACCGACCGGCGAGGGTTCCACCAGCTTTGGTATTCAACTGGCGATATATGCGTTCAAAACCCACGACCGAAACCGGCTGGAAAAACGCGTGCTCAAAGTAGGGGTTTGGGACATGGAAACGGACGCGGATGCGACAGCGGCGTTCCACGAGTTTTTGCGGTCCGCCATGGCGAAGTGACTGAAGCAGCCTCGCGTTTGTGACGGTCACTTGAGCAGACCGATTTTTGCCTGTTCCACCAAGGCTTGTTCTTCGGGCAGCAGAAAGGCTTTCGCCGACTGGTTGAGGTAATGTTTGGCTGTGACCGCATCCCCGGACGCCGCCAGCAGGATGCCGTAATAGACCGCCATCGCCGGGTTGTTCAACTGTTCCGGCGGCAAATTCTGGAAGATTTTCAACCCGGCTTGGGCGCGGCCCTGTTTGTAAAGGGAAAACGCGTAGGTGGACGCGAACACCGGATTTTTAGGTTCGGCGGAATAGAGTTCGGCGGCGTATGTGTGCGCCGCAAACGTATCCGCATCCAGCAACAATGAAAGCATGGTGTAATTGTTGCGTGCCAACTTGTCGTCGGGGTATTTCTGGAGAGCGGCTTTAGCGACCCGCCACATTCCCGCCGTGTCACGCTGGGCGACATAATTATCAGCAAGCGCGGTCAACGGCCATCGCTGGTCGGGATAACGCTGGACGGCGAACCAAAAAACATCCCGGGTTCGCTCCGACCACCCCCAAGTGGAAGCCAGTTTTGCCAGCGTGTTCAACGCGTCCGGCGAGTTGGCGGCAAACTGGACGGCGCTTTCCCAGGCAACAGAGTCCCGCAGGTCGCCCGTCTGTTTGGCGTCCGCCAGCGCCATCATGGCAAAACGGATATGTTCCAGACCGATCCAAGGCCGGTGGCGCAGGTAGTCTGCCAGCTCCTGCCATTGGCCGAGGCTGGCATACGCATCGGCAATGGCAATGGGAAGCAACCCCTGCCGGGTGAATTCCGGCGGCAGATGATTGAGCCAGTCCAAAGCCTGCCGGGCAAAACCGGACGCGGTCATCCAGGCCACCAGCTCGCCAACATGGGCGGTGCTAGCTTTGGCGCGCTCCTCGGTTTCCTTGAGAAATGATGTGAAATTGGTGCTGTGGCTGGCGTTGAGAATGACCAAATGGAGAATGCGGTCGCTGAATGAGGAGCGCGCATTCTTAAGCAGCAGGAGGGAAAAGTTTTCGGCGCGCTGGAAATCACCCCGGTCAATGCTTTCCGCCACAAGCGACCGGGTGGCCAGCATACCCACCTGGCGGTCATTCATCAGCAATTCCAAAGTCGTGCGGGAGTCCGTGATGATTTTCGGGTTCTTGGATTGCAACTGAATCACCGCGAGCGACATCCGGTTCACCGGGTTATCGGGGTCCAGTTTGTAAGCTTCGAGAAAATGTTGTTCCGCCTCCTGGTTTCGGGAAAGTTTGAGAGCCAGCGCGCCGGCCACGCGCTGGTAATCCGGAGTTTGTTGGAAGGCCGGAGCGATGCCGCTTAAAACCTGGTTGGCCGTGGAAAAGGGGAATTGCTCCAACCGAACCGCCGTGGAGGCCAGCGCAATCTGATTAGTGACATCCGGGGCCAGCAACAAGGCGCGTTGCCGCCAGTAAATGGCGACCGGCGAACCATAACTATCCGCCACCTCGGCGAAAACGCGGGTGGCGGTGGCGTTGTTGAAATTGAAAGTCAACACCTGCCGGCAACGGATCATCGCCCGTTTCAAATCGCCATTGGCCAACAACTGTTCCGCCTGTTGGGCATAATGTTCCTCTTGATACGAAAGCAACTGCGGCCAGCCATAAGTGTAACCCGCCACCGGCAACGCCAGCAAAAAGGCACCCCAGGCCGCCGTCTGCCAGCGAAACGTCCATTTTCTTAACCGCTTCGAGTAATAGATATCGAGAAACTGCCGGCGTGACCCGGCATATAAATCTGCCATGTCATCCAGCACCCATTTCAGCTTCCGGCCCAGCCACGTTTTCCGAACCCAGCGATCCGAACGGCGCAAGAAGCGCTCCAACCGATTCTCAGTCCGCTGGGAGTAAGGATCCGATGGGTCCGACAAGGGATACCACCAATTCCACCATTTGGCGGAGAGCTTGCGATAGCCCCGGCCAACGGCGGAATGTTTGGCCCAGCGCCGGAAGCGTTGCCAAGCCCGAGCGGGACGACTTTTGGGCGAGTGGCCATAGCCGTAGCCTTCCCCATGATAATCCACGGCTGGATACCACCAGTTCCACCACTTGGCGGAGAGCATCCGATACCCCCGGCCAAAGGCGGAATATCTGACCCAGCGCTGGAAGCGCTGCCAAGCCCGGGCGGGACGACTTTTGGGCGAGTGGCCATAGCCGTATCCCTGCCCCTGATGATCTGACAGGGGATACCACCAGTTCCACCATTTGGCGGAGAGCTTGCGATAGCCCCGGCCAAGGGCGGAATGTTTGATCCAGCGCTGAATCCGATTCCAAGCCCGGACCGGCCGGCTTTTGCGCGAATGACCATAGCCATACCCCGCTTCAAGATGGTCGGATAGCGGATACCACCAATTGTAAAAGCGATTTACGAGCGATCGCCAGCCTTCGGCGAGCCGGGAGTTTTTTTTCCAGTGCCGCCACCATGACCGTGAACGCCGCTTGGAACGCAAACCCGGCTTGCCGCCTGGCTGGTTTCCACGGTCATTATTATTATTTTCAGGCGCTTCCGGCATCGGCATGGCTGTGGCTCCTTAAGAGCCGTTCTGAAAACTGCGTATGCACCAAAATCCACCGCGTTCCCGTCGTCCGCTTCATCCTTGAAATGCAATCAGATTTAAGGACGAGGACGAGAACGACGACGAGGAGGATGGGTCAAACTCAATTTTCAGACCGGCGCTAAAGCATTCCAATGGCGACAGTATGCTTTAACCGCCCGCCGGGCGTAAACTCAATTCTGAATTGGCCAGGGTTTCGATTTTTGCGAGCCCTGCGTTGACAGCATCGGCCAATTGATCATCATAATGACATGGACTACACCCGCATCCAGCGGCACAGGATGGCCGTCTGTCCGGGCCTTGAAAAAACGAGGTTGTTCACCACGGAAATTTGAAGCGATGAACTGGCAGGCAGCACCGAAGACAGACGCAGACCTGATGAAGCTGAAAGACGCTGGGAAACCAGTCGGGCCACCAGAATATCCGGAGGCCACGCTGGCGGCGGCCAATCAAAATGTGCAAAACATGTGGGCCTTTGGGGCTGAATAAAAACTCGGTTTATGTCACGCAAAAAAGTATTTGTCAGCGGCTGCTTCGACATGTTGCACAGCGGCCACGTCCGTTTTTTGGAGGAGGCGGCCACTTACGGCGAAGTTCATATCGGCCTCGGCTCAGACCGCACCATTGTCGAACTCAAGGGGCGCGCGCCCGTCAACACGCAAGCCGAGCGCAAATACATGCTCGAAGCGCTGCGCCATGTGAAGTCCTGCCAGATCAACAGCGGTTCCGGCCTGCTCGATTTTCTGGCCGAGCTGGACCGCATTGCGCCGGATATTTTTGTGGTCAACGAAGACGGCAACACGCCGGCCAAGGCCGAGTTGTGCCGGCAGCGCGGCATTCAATACCTGGTCTTGCAACGCACGCCCCACGCCAACCTGCCGGTGCGTTCCACGACCAGCCTGCGCAAGGAATGCCGGATTCCCTACCGGCTGGATCTGGCCGGCGGCTGGCTGGATCAACCGTATGTTTCCAAACATGGCGCCGGAGCCGTGCTGACCATTTCACTGGAACCAATCATCGAATTCAATGAGCGCAGCGGCATGGCTTCCAGTTCCCGTCGCCGGGCCATCGAGCTGTGGCAGACGGATCTGCCGGAAGGCGACCACGAAAAACTGGCCAAAGTGCTGTTCGCCTTTGAAAACCCACCCGGCACAAAAATTTTTGCCGGCTCGCAAGATTCCATCGGCATCGTGTTTCCGGGCCTGAACCGGCTCGACTATCGCGGTCAATACTGGCCGGAACAAATCACTTCGGTGACCGACGCAAATATTTTGAAGTGGATAGAACAGCATCTATTTTTGATTCCACTCGGTCAGCGGGTGGCGGACTTTGATGTGTTGAAAGGTAAACAAATCACCGCGCCCAAAGTCCGGGCGCTGGCGGCCGCCGCCGACGGCTGCTGGCACGCCATCCAAGAAATGAATCTGCCGGAATTTGGCCGGCAAATGCGCGCTTCCTTTGAAGCGCAAGTCAGCCTGTTTCCGCAAATGACCAATGACGCGGTCAAAGCCATGATCCGGCATCATGCACCCAAAGCTTTGGGCTGGAAATTATCCGGTGCCGGCGGCGGCGGTTATCTCGTTCTCGTAAGCGATCAGCCGGTTCCCGGTGCGATACGGTTAACCATCCGCCGTCCTTAATATAAAGGACCGTTGAATGAAAATCCTTCTCCTGAACCAGGTTTTTTATCCCGATGTGGCGGCCACGGCGCAATACCTTCGCGAACTGGCGGCCGCCTTGGTCGAACAAGGGCATGAAGTGACTGTGGTCTGCGCCCGCCGCGCCTACGAACACCCGGAGAAGATTTATCCCGCCCGCGAAACGTGGCGCGGGGTTCATATCATCCGCGTTTATTCCACCCGGTTTGGCAAACGCGCCAAATGGCGTCGCGCGGCGGATTTTGCCAGTTTCATTTTTTCCAGTTGCCGGCGGCTGCTGTTTTTGCCGCGCCATGATGTGGTCGTGGCGCTCACCACCCCGCCGCTGATTTCGTTCATCGGCGCCTGGCGGGCAAAATTATGGCGGGCGAAATTTGGTTACTGGGTGATGGACATGAATCCGGATGAGGCCATCGCCGCCGGCTGGCTGCGGGCCGATTCGTTCCTGGCTAAAATATTGGAACGGATGTCGCGCTTCAGCTTCCGCCGGGCGAGCTGGATCATCGCGCTGGACCGCTTCATGCGGGACCGGATCATCGCGAAGGGAATTGCGCCGGAAAAAATCGCGGTGTTGCCGCCGTGGTCGCAAGATGAGGACGTGCGGTTTGATGCGGCCGGCCGGGAACAATTCCGCCAGCAACAGGGTCTGGCCGGAAAATATGTTGTGATGTATTCCGGCAACCACAGTCCGGTGCATCCGTTGGACACGTTGATGGCGGCGGCGGAACGGCTGCAAACCGATGCGTCCATCGTGTTCTGCTTTGTCGGCGGCGGCAGCGAATTCACGCGCGTGCAACGCTGGGCGGAAGCCGGGAAGCACACCAATGTTCTGTGCCTGCCGTATCAACCGCTGGCGCAACTTTCCGCCTCACTGTCTGCGGCCGATGCCCATGTGGTCGTCATGGGCAACGCCATGCTCGGCCTGGTGCATCCTTGCAAGATTTACAACATGCTGGCGGTGGGCGCGCCGGTGATTTACATCGGCCCGCAGCCAAGCCACGTCACGGAGATTCTGGATCGTCCGGGCGGGGAGCATCCGTGGGTTTCGGTGCGGCACGGTGAAGGCGACATTCTGGCGGAACGCATCCAACAACTGCGCCTTCATTCTGGGGAACGAAGATGCCCCACCGCCGTCACGGCGGAGTTTGCCAAGGACGTGCTGCTGCCCCGGATGATCGCCGGCCTGGAAAAAGCAGCGCGGTAGCACCGTATCCGCTCTGCCCACGGGCCGTCGCAAGGATGGGATTTGCCGACGAAAACAATAACGGATAACATGGGTTGATGTCGCCAATCTGGTTGAACGCCAAACAAGTTTTCCAAACCACGAGCCGGGAAGCGCTGCTTCTGCTCGTGGTTTTTTTGGGCTTGCTGTGGGCGATGCTCATCAATCATCTGCGGATCGAGTGGACGCTCAATCCGCAGTATGGCTATGGCTGGGCGGTGCCGTTTTTATGCGCGTTCCTGATCGGGAAAAAGTCCGATCGCGAATCCGGAACCCGGAATCCAGAAGTCCTGCCTCCGCAACTTTCAACCTTCAGCTTTTATTTTTTAGCACTGCTCGCGCTGCTTTTCGCGCCCACCCGACTCATCGAAGAAGCCAATCCGGAATGGCGGTTGGTCAGTTGGGCGCTGGCGATGGAAGTTGTCGGGCTGACACTGCTGTTGGTTTATCTGGTCTTGGGCCGGCAATGGCTGAAGTGGCTCGCGTTCCCCATCGGTTTTTTTCTGGTCGCAGTGCCGTGGCCGACATTGATTGAGGGGCCATTGATCCAAGGTTTGACGCGGGCCGATGCGGGAGCCACGGTGGACTTGCTGGGCTGGCTGGGCATCCCCGCCATGCCGCATGGCAACGTCATCGAAGTGGCGACGGGTGAAGTGGGCATTGACGAGGCGTGTAGCGGCATCCGTTCGTTCCAGGCCACACTAATGATCTCATTTTTTCTCGGTGAGTGGCACCAGCTGAATTTTCCGCGCCGGCTCGTTTTAATTTTCGGCGGTTTTGCGTTGTCGTTCGGGTTCAACCTCGCGCGGATGTCCGTGCTGGTGTGGGTGGCGGCCCATCATGGGATCGCGGCGATTGCGCAGTGGCACGACCCGACGGGCGTGACCATTTTGCTGGCCTGTTTTTGTGCGCTTTGGGGGCTGGGAACCCTGTTGGCGAGAAAAAAACATTCCGTTCAACAAAGGGCAACCGCCGTCAGCCCCGGCGCATTGCCACCATTGAAACGCCGGCTGGTGCCGCTGCTGGCGGCACTGATAGGCTGGTTCGCCCTCGTCGAAATCTCGGTGGAAGCCTGGTATCGCTGGCACGAAGCGCGGTTGCCGGCGGCGGCGGCCTGGACGATGTCGTGGCCGACCAACAATCCAACCTGCAAAACCATTTCGCTGCCGGAGCGGACCAGGCAGATCCTGCGCTACGATGATGGCCAGAGTGTGGCTTGGGAAACGGACGGCCTGCAATGGCAGGCGGTGTTCCTGCGCTGGGATCCGGGACGCACGCCGGTGCATCTGGCGCAAAACCACACGCCTGAAGTGTGCATGACCGCCGCCGGCCACACCTTGAAGACGATTGCCGAACGAGCCTGGCTGGAAGCCGGTGGCCAGCGGCTGCCCTTCATCGTGTATGCCGTGGCGAACACGCCGCAACCGGTTTATGTTTTCTATTGTTTGTGGGACGACCGCACCAGCGCCCAAGGCCGCGGCACCCTGATGCTGAATTACGGCAACCGGCTCGCACCGGTGCTGGCTGGCCGGCGCAATCCCGGCCAGCGCTCGCTGGAAATCGCCCTGACGGGAAATCTGGAGGAACCCCAAGCCGAAGCCGCCCTGCAGAACCAGCTTCAGAAAATAATCCAGATCGGTATGCCGGCGGGTGGATTAAAATAGAATTCCGAAACTGGATTGTTCCTTGTCGCTTCCTTTATTTTTCGCAAATTAAAAGACAATGATGGTTATACTGTCCGCCTGCACCAAAGCCTCCAACACGCCGGGTGATGAAACAGCTACAGCCGACCGACGGTCAGTCCGTATTCCATGTCGTCGCTCACCAAGCCGCCCGAGCGACATCACCGGCGATCTATACCAGTGGTTGAGTGAGGTCGGCGTCAATCGCCCCACCCCTTCCGACTATCTGCCACGGCTGTGAATTCCGCCGTTCGCGGACAATATATTAGCCGCTGGAGTAAAGATGAACCGCTGCGCGTGCAGACGACCCGGCAGGGCTGGGTTTCCAAGTCACATTTGAAATGCTTTTGAAGCCCACGTCCAAAAAAAAGGGCGGCCATGGCTGGCCGCCCCGTGAATTTTTCCAATCCGGCTGGGAATCAATTAATCCGCCGGCTGCGCCGGAGCCTGCGTGGTGAGCCGGAAGAACTGCATCGGCAACGTGACGGTGTTATTGGTGAACGGGCTGGTGGCGTTCAAGATGTAGGTGTAAGGGCCGGCGACGTTCGTGGCGGATTGCAGATAGAGCGCCGGATTGACCCAGGACAAGACGAGGTTGCCGGGGATGGTCTGGCTGGTCAAGATCGGCGGCGCGGTCGGCGCGCTGGTCACGGTCACCGTGACCACTCCGTCGCTCGTAAATCCGTCCGCGTCGGCGGCGGTATAGCCGAGGGTCAAGGTGCCGACGAAATTAGCATCCGGCGTGAAGGTGATATTCGTGCCGGTGCCGTCCACCGCCGCCACGCCGTTGGTGGTGCTGACGGCCGACACCGTCAAAGCGCCTTCGAGCAAAGGCGACACCACCGTGTCGTTGGTCAGCACGCTGAACAGGCTCGTCGTGTTGGAAACCATCGAATAGGAATCGGGATTGGCCGTGAGCGGCGTTCCCGCCACCAAGCCGGCATATTGCAGAATATCCACCTCATAGGCATTCGTGGCGGGCGAAGCCGTGGTGTATTGCCCGAACAAGCCGACGATGGAACTGGCGAAGCGCGGCACGGTGGACGCAATGACATCGCTGGCCCCGGCATTGACAAACAAGTTCAGCTTCACGCCGTTCGCATTGGTCATGATTACATCGGAGCCGCTGACGAAGCCGGCCACTTCGGGCTGTTGCATAAACACATTTGAGACCACGACCAACGAACCTTCGATGTTGGTTTCCACGAAGGCGATGTTGGTCAGGTTATTCAGGTCAAAATACTTCGGGGTGGGCAGCGGGTTGCCGCTGCCATTGTCGGTGATGATGTGCGTGGGATTGCCGGCGCTCATGTTGAATTCCAGCAGGCCATCAAATTGACCAATCGGGCCGGTGACGGTCACGGAATCGCCCTGATTGGGCAGGAAGGTGCCGCCGCCTACGAACACCGGTATGCCTTCGCCGGTGGCGTCTTCGATGTAAAATTCCCGGCTGGCGGCTGACGTCATATTAAACAAGGTGTAAACCGTGCCGGTGACGGTGTAGAGATTGGTCGTATCGGCCGGGAACCAGCTGGCGGTCTGGTTGGTGCGGATTTTATAGATCGTGGTGGGAATGGGCGTGCGGATGCCGACCGTGAGGCTGGCCACCGAGCTGGTGATGGAACCGATGGAGTTGGTGACGACCACGAAATAGCCGCCGGCCTGGGTGGTCGCCACATAGGTCAGCGTGACCGAGGCGTTGGTGGCCGAATTGGTAATAACACCATAGGTGGTGGGACCGTCAACCAGCGGGGTAACAACGCCGGAATTCGTATAATACCATTGATATGCGAGCGGCGCGGTGCCGCCAGCGATGACCGACAAAGTAATCGAGTCGCCCTTGAAAATATTTGCGCTTAACGGCTGGGTGATGATGTTCGGCGCACCGGGAACGGTTCCAAACACATTCACATTGTCTATGCGGCTGGTGCCGCCGCTACCGACAGTTCCGCCACTAATAGAAGTATTATCCAAATCCACCAAGCGAATATAAACGGTGCTGGCATTGGCCAACGAAGTGATGGAGCTTAAATCATTTGTATATGACGTTGCGGGTTGAACTGTGCTAGCAGTCCATGAAAGAGCGCTTAATACCTGATAGGTGCTAAATTGCGTAAAGTTTACGCCATCGGTGCTGTATTGAACCGCAAAATCTCTGGGGCCAGTGCCGCTTCCAAGAGCATCAAAAGAAAAACCGATGTTGGTAAATCCAATCGTGCTGACGGCAAACTGATAATAATCGCCAGGGTTATTGGTCCAACCACTGTAGGTCAATGCTTTGGTGGAACCATTGCCAGTCACAGTGGCAAATGAGCCTGCCGCTGTAGGATTAAATCCAAAATGATAGCCTGACAAATTTCCACTGCCAATCTCCGGCAACACGTTGGTTATGGATCGGCCGTTGCTCCAGTTTGTGTAACTGGAACCAGCGCTGATGGTGAGGGTTTCAAACGTCCATTTGGCAATGGTGGTTTGCGAGTAGGCGGCGGAAGCCGCCAATAAAACGGTCGCCAGACAGGGGATGAATTTTTTCAGTTTCATTTTGATTTTGGTTTTCGACGTTGTGTTTGCGGTTACGGGTCAAAGGTTCAGGGATGCGCCAGGCGGAACGGCGGGTTCCAAATCAACGGCGAGCCGGCCACTTCCTGCGCCGTGCCGCTCATGGTGCCGCCGGCCTGGACCAGGGCGGTTTTGTAGTAACCCACATGGCCGTCCAGAAAATTGATGTCGCCGCCCTGGCTGTGGCGGGAAGCGTAGTTGCGCCAGCGCTGGGCGGGGTTGACGGAATTGTAGGCCGGCGAACCGTTGACCACTTCCAACGTGGGGCTGAACACGCAGTCAAACATGAACACTGTGTCCACCGGCCGGGAAACATTGGTGATCTTGGGCATTTGCGGATAGGGGTAGGCATCCGAATTGGCGTAGCCGGGCGTCTGGCGTTTCAAGTCAATGTTCATGACATAGCTGAAAAACCCGTCCGCCCCCGCGGCCGGCGAGTCCCCATTGATTTGCGCAAAGTCGCCGCTCAGCATCTGCGCCGCCGGACAATTGAAGATCTTGGCCGCGCCGCCCGGAAAGGGCAGGATGGTGGAATTAATTTGCGCGGACGACGGACTCACCGTGGTCAGACTCGTGTAATAAGAAAGCGGCTTTTCCGCGACCAGATCCGGCAGCAGGTTGAACCAGGCATTGGGCTGTTTGGAGTCGCCGGTCGAATAGGTGCCGCTGGAATCCATGCCGTCGTGGGGAATGCCGCTGGCAAAATCGTTGGCATACATTTGTATGGCCAGCCCCCACTGCCGCAAATTGGAAACGCAGCTGGCCTGCAGCGCCTTCTGCTTGGCCTTGGCGAGCGCGGGCAGCAACATCGCCGCGAGGATGGCGATGATGGCGATGACGACGAGCAGCTCGATGAGCGTAAACGCCCGGCGACGGGCCGGGGCGGGGAATAAGGTTTCGGATCTCATGGCGATTCGTCTTTTGCAAGTTAGCATTTTTTTATGACCAGGACACGTTACGATCCGGCAACATTCTGTCACCTGCCGGCGGCACCGGCTTCTATTTTCTTGGCCAATTAAAAGCCAAGAAATGTCCGGCACGCCACAGCGAACGACCTTGCCGCCAGTCTCCGGTCCGGGCGCAATCAGCTGATGGCCTAGTTCCGATTATTCCGGCAATGGTTCGTCCTTGTTTAACCGGGTGAATAATTTCACAAGCGGCCGGGCCGGGCAAAGAATTTTCTGGAAAAGTTGTTCACCGTTTTCCCGCTGTTCACAAACCGGGCCAAAAAAATCCGTGGCACGCCGGCGCAAAGACGTTATTCTGCGGCCACCTTTGAACCATCCAACCACTGTCACCCGCGCATGAAAAAATTGCTTTGCCTCCTGTTGTCGCTGTCCGCCACCGGCCGGCTCGCCGCCGGCGCGCCGGACGGCACCAACGCGC
>Ga0316217_10005234_pt1 | contig 13555 bp, 11 predicted proteins | sample 1anoAmetaG_FD_203633 | JGI IMG/M metagenome (GOLD analysis project Ga0316217, IMG submission 203633) | Freshwater microbial communities from Trout Bog Lake, Wisconsin, USA - 1anoA | ecosystem: Environmental > Aquatic > Freshwater > Lake > Hypolimnion/Profundal zone | place: USA: Wisconsin...
GGTCGCGCATGGCGGTCCCCCCAGGGTTGCGAACTTGGAATATTGAATTTGTGTATTTCAACCGGTTCCCTTGGAAAAGCATAGGGCATTGCCCGGCACCCGCCTGGAAAATCTCAGGGGAATGATAGCTGCAGAAGGTCCCGGGCGGCATCGCCCGCTCGCCTTGCAGCCATGGGTTCGCGCCCCCAGGGCCCGCCCCGTCGGGTCCTGGGGGCTTGACGATTCCTGATCAATATATAAATTCATTATGATTCTATCGGCCCGATGGCTTTGGACTGCCGGAGCCACCCCATGGATCACCTCATGATTTTCGTTGAAATCGGCACCTGTGCCAGGCCCTTCCTCCTGGCCATCGGCCTCGGCCTGGCCCTGACCCCGGCCCGCGCCACCCCGGGATTCGATCTCGATTCCCTGATGCCCACCGTGCCGTCCCGCGGCTCCTCCGGAATCGAGAACTATGCCAACCGGTATCAGCCTCAAGCGCATGCATGGCATCCGCGATTATCCGCCGGGCCAGGACTGGAATTTCGAGGTCGATGGCAACATCGCCAGCAGGCGGCCGCCCGCTGCACAAGGATCCGCGCACCGCCCTGACCGACCACGCCGCCGTCCTGGTGACCATCAGCGACAAGTAGCCTCAGCGCTTCAGGATCCGCTTCAGCGCCGCCGCCAGCGCCGCCACCGCCTCCGGCGCGGTGCCCGGCAGCAGCGAGACCCGCAGCACCGACCGGGCCTCGGCCTCCGGGTAGCCCAGGGTGGTGATGGCATGGCTGGGCCGGGTGGCGCCGCTGTGGCAGGCCGAACCGGTGGAGACCGCGAACCCGGCCAGGTCCAGGGCGATCTGCACGCTCTCCCCCTTGTGCCCGCGCAGCAGCAGCGCGCTGGTGTTGGGCAGCCGCGGCCGGTCCCGGCCGATCGCCGCGTAGTCCGCGCTCCAGCCCAGCACCTCGGCCTCCAGGGCGTCCCGCAGGGGCGCCAGCGCGGCGTTGCCGGCCAGCCGCCCCGGCAGGTCCGCCACCGCCTCGGCCAGGCCCAGGATGGCCGGCAGGTCCTCGGTGCCGCCGCGCCGGCGGCGCTCCTGGGGCCCTTCCAGCACCGCGCTCCAGGGCAGCCCGGGCCGCAGCCAGAGCACCGCCGCGCCCCGGGGGCCGCCGATCTTGTGCCCGGAGACCACCGCGGCGTCGCAGTCCTCCAGGCTCACCGGCACCTTGCCCCAGGCCTGGGCGGCATCCTTGATCCGCACCGCCCCGGGCGCGCCGGGCATGGGGTAGAGGATCCCGGTCTCGTTGCTGGCGGCCATCTGCACCAGGGTGGCGGCCCCGGCCGGATCCGCCGGCAGCCAGCGGCGGTCGCTCCAGTCGGCCAGCGGGTTGAGGCAGGCGCTGTGCTCCCCCGGAAAGACCAGGGCCGGCCGGTCGCCCAGGGCCGGGCGCAGGCCCCGGATCAGCAGGTGCAGGGCCTCGGTGGCGCTGGCGCAGAAGACCACTTCCGCGGGCGCCGCGCCCAGGGCGGCGGCGACCGTGCGCCGGGCCTCCTCCAGCAGGTGCCGGGCCCGCTGGCCCTCCCGGTGGATGCTGGTGGGATTGCCCCAGGACTCCACCATGGCCGCCCGCACCGCCTCCACCACCCGGGGCAGCGGCGGGGTGGTGGCGTTGGCGTCGAAGTAGTATCGTTCCATCCCACCATTCTGGCCCGCCCCGGGCCCCGGCCGATAGCGCCCTGGAGCCGGGAACCAAGTACAATCGTTTCATTCCCCCGGAGCCCCGTGACCACCCCCCTTCATCCCCAGAATGTCATCGCCCTGGTGTGGGATTTCGACAAGACCCTCATCCCCGGCTACATGCAGGATCCGATCTTCAGCGCCTACCAGATCGACGACGCCGCCTTCTGGCGGGAGGTCAACGCCCTGCCCGCCTATTTCGCCCGGCAGGGGGTGACCATGCATTCGGACACCGCCTACCTGAACCACCTGCTCACCTACGTCCAGCACGGGCGCATGCCCGGGCTCACCAACGCCCGGCTGCGCGAGCTGGGCGCCCAGATCCGGTTCCACCCGGGGCTGCCGGACTTCTTCCGGGCCATCCGCGCCCACCTGGAGGCGGACCCCGAGGCCCAGCGGTTCGAGATCCGGCTGGAGCACTACATCGTCTCCACCGGCCTGCGGGCGATGATCGAGGGCTCGGCCATCCACCCCTACGTGAACGGGGTCTGGGCCTCGGAGTTCCTGGAGTCGCCCCCGGCCCCGGGCTTCGACCTGGACGCCACGGTGGACCTGGACGCCGGCTCCGGCCGGGGCCAGCCGCTGTTCCCGGTGCAGGACATCTCCCAGATCGCCGTGGCCTACGACAACACCAGCAAGACCCGGGCCCTGTTCGAGATCAACAAGGGCAGCAACACCAACCCGAGCATCCAGGTGAACGCCACCATGCGCCGGGAGGACCGGCGGGTGCCGTTCCAGCACATGATCTACATCGCCGACGGCCCCTCCGACGTGCCGGCCTTCGCGGTCATCCGGCAGAACCAGGGGATCGGCTACGCGGTCTACGACCCCGCCAACCCGGCCAGCCTGCGCCAGGTGGACCGGCTGCGCCGGGACGGCCGGATCGACCATTTCGGCCCCGCCGACTACCGCCCCGGCAGCCCCACCTGCGACTGGCTGACCCTGCAGGTGGAGCGGATCGCCGCCGACATCGTGGCCGAGCGGATCTTCGCCCTGAAGGCGCAGGTCGGCGAGGCGCCCCGGCACCTGCCGCATTGACCGCGCGCACGGCTTGCGGCGGCCCACCCGGACGCAGAGGATCACCGCCAGGGCGATCACCCCTGGCGGCGGACTTGAACTTTTCCCAAGACCTCCGGGGAATGCAATAGGATGGAAGACAGCTGATTCCCCCCAGCCCCCTTGCGTTTCAGGAGCCCCATGCAGCCCATCCTCCACCGGATCGTCCAGGCCCTGGGAGCGGATGCCCAGCTGGCGGTGGTGGGCGGCACGGTGCGCGACCGCCTGCTGGGCCGCGAGGGCGGCGACTGGGACCTGGCCACCGCGCTGCTGCCCGAGGAGGTGCTGGCCCGGGCCGGCGCGGCCGGGCTGCGGGCGATCCCCACCGGGCTGCAGCACGGCACCGTGACCCTGATGGAAGCCGGCCACCCCTTCGAGATCACCACCTTCCGCGGCGACGGCGCCTATCCGGACGGGCGCCGCCCGGAGTCCGTCACCCTGGGCGTGCCCCTGGAGCAGGACCTGGCCCGCCGGGACTTCACCATCAACGCCATGGCCCTGCCGGTGGCGGCCCTGGACCAGCCCGACTGGGAGGCCCGGGTGGTGGACCCGTTCGGCGGCCGCCGGGACCTGGCGGCGGGCCTGGTCCGGGCCGTGGGCGACCCGCTGCTGCGGCTGGGCGAGGACGGCCTGCGCTGCCTGCGGGCCTGCCGGTTCGCCGCCCAGCTGGGCTTCGCCATCGAGCCGGCGACCCTGGCGGCCATCCCGCAGCGCCTGGAGGTGGCCCGGAAGGTGGCGGTGGAGCGGGTCCTGGTGGAATTGACCAAGCTGCTCTGCGGGCCCGAACCGGACCTGGGCCTGGCCGCGCTGGCCGGCACCGGCCTGCTGGACCTCTGGCTGGCCGAGCTGCGGCCCACCCTCGGCTGCACCCAGAACCACTACCACCGCTACCCGGTCTGGGAGCACACCCTGCAGGTGGTGCGCCGGACCCCGCCGGTGCCCGAACAGCGCTGGGCGGCCCTGCTGCACGACTCCGGCAAGCCGGCGGCCCGCACCGTCGACGCCAAGGGGGCCACCCATTTCCACGGCCACGAGGCCCTCTCGGTGGACCTGGCCCAGGCCATCCTGACCCGGTTGCGGGCCAGCCACGGGCTCATCCGCCGGGTGACCGCCCTGGTGCGCCACCACGGCACCCACCCCGGCCCCGGCTGGGGCGACGCCGCCTGCCGGCGGTTCCTGAAGATGCTGCTGGAGGACGACCTGCCGCTGGACCAGTGGGCCGCCTTCCGGTTCGCCGACCAGGCCGGCAAAGGCTTCGGCGAAGAGCCGGTCCTGCCCAGCCACCAGGCCATCGTCCACCGGCTGGAGGCCCTGGCCGCCCAGGCCCCGCCCCTGTCGGTCCAGGCCCTGGCCCTGGACGGCCGGGCCCTCATGGCCCTGGCCGGGCGCCCCGGCGGCCCCTGGCTGGGCCGCCTGCAGCACGCCCTCATGCAGGCCGTGCTCGAGGACCCCACCCGCAACCACCCCGCCGCCCTGGCCCCCCTGGCCCAGGCCTGGCTCGCCCAGAACCCCTGACCGGCTGCCGGGTCCCTGCTTAAGCGCCAGAGTCGTCCCGGCCTGGTCCGCCACGGCGGACCACGCCGGGACGCGAGCTCGAAGGGAACCCGTCGCCGGTGTCCCAGTAAATCGGAAGCCAGGCCCGGCAGGGGCGGCAGGCCGGACCTGCCCTCCAGCGGAATGGGACCCGACCGGAGCCCTTCCAGCCTGGATCGCGTCCGGACGGTTGCGCAGCAACCGGCAGGACGGCCCTGATGCGGATCCGGGACCCGGAAAAACCAGGAGCTTTCTCCGGCAGTCGGCGTATGCTGCATCTTGATAAAAATTTAATTCAAAAAGATATTGACGAAAAAGATCCTTGCAAGAATCGGAAACGTGTCCAAAATACACCTATCCCAAAACCACCATCTTTCCAATTCGGAGGGCATCCATGAAAAAGGCCATCTTGTTAACGTGTGCTTTCGCCATCGTCGGCGGATTCGCAGCCAACGCCGCCCCGGCCAAGATCGGGCTTTCCTTCTCTGATTTCGCGACCGAGCGCTGGGCCCGTGAGCGCGACGAGATGACCGACCTGCTGAAGAAGGCCGGCTTCGAAGTCATCTCCCAGGAAGCCAACCACGACGCCAAGCTGCAGAACGACCAGGTCAAGAACATGGTCACCGAGGGCGCCAAGGTCATCATCGCCGTGGCCGAGGACGGCGACGCGCTGGCCACCGCCGTCGACGATGTCGCCAAGCGCGGCGTCAAGGTCATCGCCTATGACCGCCTGATCAAGAGCTCCAAGATCGCCGCCTACGTCTCCTTCGACAACGTCGATGTGGGCCGCAACCAGGCCAAGGGCGTCCTCGCCGTCAAGAGCTCGGGCAACTTCGTCCTCATGGGCGGCAGCCCGACCGACAACAACGCCCACCTGTTCCGCCAGGGCCAGATGGAAGTCCTCGATCCCCTCATCAAGTCCGGCAAGATCAAGGTCGTGAGCGACCAGTGGGTCGAGAACTGGGATCCCGCGAACGCCAAGAAGCTCATGGAGAACATCCTGACCGCCACCGGCAAGAAGTTCGACGCCGTGGTCGCCTCCAACGACGGCACCGCCCTCGGCGCCATCGAAGCCATGAAGGCGGTCGGCCTCAAGGTGCCGATCTCCGGCCAGGACGCCACCGAAGCGGGCTGCAACTCCATCGCCCGCGGCGAGCTCACCGTCACCATCCTCAAGGACACCCGCCAGCTGACCCCGCTGGCCTGCAAGCTCGCCGGCGAGCTGGCCTCGGGCAAGAAGCTCGAAGGCCTGGTTCCCACCCCCCTGGCCGTCCTCACGGGCGACAAGACCAAGACCGGCAACGTCCCCTGCCAGTTCCTCAAGGTCTACCAGGTCACCAACAAGAACCTGAAGAAGCTCGTGGTCGATTCCGGCTTCCAGTCCTACGAGGCTGTCTACAAGGACATCCCGAACGCACCCGCCAAGTAGTCGCAAGCGATTGAGATGGCACGGAAGCGGGCCGGTTCCGGCCGCCCGCTTCTGTTTTATGTAACGAGCCAGGAGCAAGCACGATGGACCAGGACCTGATCCTCGAATTTTCCGGGGTATCCAAGACCTTCCCCGGGGTCAACGCCCTCACCGACGTCAGCATCCAGGTGCGCCGCGGCGAGATCCACGGACTCTGCGGGGAGAACGGCGCCGGCAAGTCGACCCTGATGAAGATCCTCTGCGGGGTCTATCCCCACGGCAGCTACACCGGCACCGTCCAGTACGACGGCCACGAACTCAAGCTGGGCGCCAGCTCGATCCGCGAGGCCATCGAGGAGGGCATCGCCATCGTCTACCAGGAGCTCACCCTCATCCCGAACATGACGGTGGGGGAGAACATCTTCCTGGGCAAGGAACCGCGCAACGGCGTGGCGATCGACTGGGACCGGCTCTATTCCGAGACCGCCGCGCTGCTCAAGCGGTTCAAGCTGGACATCTCGCCGCACGCCCTGATCAAGGATCTCGGCGTGGGCCAGATGCAGATGACCGAGATCGCCAAGGCGCTCTCGGAGCACGCCAAGGTGCTGATCCTGGACGAGCCCACCTCCGCCCTCTCGGCGGCCGAAGTGGACAAGCTCATGGAGATCCTGAAGGTGCTCAGGGCCGAAGGGGTGACCTGCCTCTACATCAGCCACAAGCTGGAGGAGTTCTTCCGCACCACCGACTCGGTCACCGTGCTCCGGGACGGCCAGGTGGTGACCACCCTGCCCACCCCCAGCCTCACCGTGGAGAAGATGGTGAACCTGATGGTCGGCCGGGAGATGACCGAGCGCTTCCCCAAGGGCGCGCGCCAGCCCGGCGAGGTGTTCTTCCAGGTGGCCGGCCTGCGCGCCCGGGACCCCAAGAATCCCTCCCGGGAGGTGGTGAAGGGGGTCGACTTCCAGCTCCGCAAAGGCGAGATCCTGGGCATCGCCGGGCTCATGGGCTCGGGCCGCACCGAGCTGGTGACCACCCTGTTCGGCGAGTACGGCGAACTCACCGGCGGCACCATCGAACTGGACGGCAAGGCGATCCGCATCGACAACGCCCGCCAGGCGATGGCCCACGGGATCAGCCTGGTGCCCGAGGACCGCAAGGGCCAGGGCCTGGTGCTGGCCCAGACCATCCTCAAGAACATCAGCCTGCCCAACCTGGGCCGGTTCTCCAGCTTCATGCGGATCGACCAGGACGCCGAGCTGTCCGAGGCCCGCACCTTCGCCAAGAGCCTGTCCATCAAGGCGCCGTCGCTGCAGGTGGCGGTGGAGACGCTCTCCGGCGGCAACCAGCAGAAGGTGGTCATCTCCAAGTGGCTGATGTCGGAGCCGCGCATCCTCATCCTCGACGACCCCACCCGCGGCATCGACGTGGGCGCCAAGTACGAGATCTACAAGCTCATGAACCAGCTCGCCGAGAGCGGGTTCGGCATCATCATGATCTCCTCCGAGCTGGAGGAAGTGCTCGGCATGAGCGACCGGGTGATGGTCATGTGGGAGGGACGCTCCAACGGCACGCTGGACATCGCCGAAGCGACCCAGGAGAAAATCATGGCCCGCGCGACGGGCATTGAACTGGCACAGGAGTCCTGACCATGTTGAATACCCTCGTTGACACCTTCCGCAAGAACCTGAGGTCGTACATCCTGCTGATCGCCCTGCTGGCGATCTGGATCGGCTTCGGCATCGCCACCCCGGCGTTCTTCTCCGCCGACCACATCCAGAACATCCTCACCCAGATGGCCATCATCGCCATCATGGCCTGCGGCATGGTGTTCGTCATCGTCACCGGCGGCATCGACCTGTCGGTGGGCTACGGTGCCGGCTTCGTCTCGGTGGTGGCGGCCGCCCTGCTCTATTTCAACGTGGTCACCAAGCCGCTGATGGCGCTGTTCCCGAACATGACCCCGGAGACGCTGGAGGTGGTCTCCTGCATCATCATCGTGCTGCTCTGCATGCTGCTGGGCGTGCTGATCGGGGTGTTCCAGGGCTCCATCATCGCCTACCTGGGGGTGCCGCCGTTCATCGCCACCCTGGGCGGCATGTTCATCTTCAAGTCCGGGATCCTGCTGGTGACCAAGGGCAAGTCGCTGTTCATCTCCTCCAACGACACCTACAAGTACATAGCGCAGGGGCTGCTGCCGCCGATGTTCGGCTACGTGCTGGTGGCCCTGGTGGCGGTGGTGCTGTTCACCATGGTGTTCCGGTCCCGGGCGCGCAAGCAGAAGTACGGCATCGAGCTGCCGCACGTCGCCGTGGACCTGGCCAAGGCCGCCTTCTTCACCGCGATCGTGCTCGGCTACGTGCTGGTGGTGAACCGGGCCTTCGACCGCGAGGCCGATCCCGGCATCCGCGGCGTCCCGTTCCTGGTGGTGATCCTGGCGCTGATCGGCGTGCTGATGAGCTACATCTCCACCAACACCCGGTTCGGCCGCTACACCTACGCCATCGGCGGCAACCGCGAGGCGGCCCGGCTCTCGGGCATCAACATCAAGAAGTACATCTTCGGCATCTTCGTGACCATGGGGGCGCTCATGGGCGTCTCCGGCATCGCCCTGGCGGCCTACGTGGGCTCCGGCACCACCGGCGCCGGCGGCGGCTACGAGCTGGACGTGATCGCCAGCTGCATCCTGGGCGGCACCTCCACCCTGGGCGGCGAGGGCACCATCTTCGGGGCCATCATCGGCGCCCTGATCATGCAGTCCCTGGGCAACGGCCTGCAGATGATGAACGTGAACTCCAACGTCCAGTACCTGATCAAGGGCCTGGTGCTGATCCTGGCGGTGTGGGCCGACATCTCCATGAAGAAGAAGAAAGCCTGATCACAATTGGAACAGCATGCCCTCCTCCTTGAGCCGCTCGTAGGCTTCGGCATCAAAACAGTACAGGCAGGCCGCCCGGCGAGTGCTCTCCGGGTCGGTCTCCTGCAGCTGCCGGACCACCCCCAGGCGCATGATCTTCTTGCGGAAGTTCCGCTTGTCCAGGGAGGTGCCGAGGATGCCCTCGTACAGGGTCTGCAGCCGCGGCAGGGTGAACTTGGCCGGCAGCAGCTCGAAACCGATGGGGCGCTGGCGGATCCGCTTGCGCAGCTTCTCCAGCGCCCCGTCGATGATGTCCCGGTGGTCGAACGGCAATTCCGGCAGGTGGGCCAGCTCGAACCAGCGCGCCTCGCTGGCGTCGATGCCAGGCGCCAGGGGGTAGTTCTCCGGGCTGACCAGGGCGAAATGGCCGATGGTGATGACCCGGCGGCCCGGATAGCGGTCGGGCCGGTCGAACACCCCCACCTCCTCCAGGTAGATCCCGGCCACCCCGGTGGTCGCCTTGAGGATCCGGTCCGCCGCCGGGAGCACCTGCTCCATCAGCTCGATGAAGCCGCCGGGCAGCGCCCACATCCCCACGTAGGGGGCGATGGCGCGCCGCACCAGCAGCACTTCCAGGCGCGACCGCTCGAACCCGAACACCACGCAGTCGATCGACAGGTTGGTGATGACATCATTGAGGATATGGGACATGCGCGGCCTCGGGATCGACACCCGGCGGTACTGGCAGATGGGGCCGCCGCGCGCCTTGGGCAGGATTGATCTCTATCCTACAAGTTTCTGATTGCGAAGGGTTCGGTTAGGTGTATTTTGGACACAAATTGAAATTTATCCAGGACTAATTTCACCCGGGAGCGCACGCCATGCCAGAACCCGCCGCCAGCCGCACCTTGACGCTCGGTTACGACCTGGGCAGTTCCTTCATCAAGGGGTCGATCCTGGACCTGGAGACCGGGCGCACGCTGGCCTCGGCCTCCCAGCCGCGCCAGGAGATGACCATCCATTCGCCCCAGCCCGGCTGGGCCGAGCAGGACCCCGAAGGCTGGTGGTCGCACCTGGTCGACCTCACCCGCAAGCTGCTGGACAGCTCCCGGATCGATCCCGGCCGGATCGGCGCCATCGGCATCTCCTACCAGATGCATGGCCTGGTCTGCGTCGACCGCCAGCAGCGGGTGCTGCGGCCCGCCATCATCTGGTGCGACAGCCGGGCCGTGGCCACCGGCCACGAGGCCTTCGAGCAGCTGGGCCACGAGCTGTGCCTGGGCCACCTGCTCAACTCCCCGGGCAATTTCACCGCCTCCAAGCTGGCCTGGGTCAAGCGCAACGAGCCGGAGGTGTTCAGCCGGATCCACCAGGTCATGCTGCCCGGCGACTTCCTGGCCATGAAGCTCACCGGGGAGATCACCACCACCGTCTCCGGGCTCTCCGAAGGCACCTTCTGGGACTTCCAGGAGCACCGGGTCTCGGCCGACCTCATGGGCTGCTACGGCCTGGATCCGGCCCTGCTGCCGCGGATCGTGCCCAGCTTCGGCCACCAGGGCGCCCTCAGCCGGGCGGCGGCGGAAACCCTGGGCCTGGCTCCGGGCACCGTGATCGCCTACCGGGCCGGGGACCAGCCCAACAACGCCTTCTCCCTGGGCGTGCTGGAGCCGGGCGAGGTGGCCGCCACCGCCGGCACCTCCGGGGTGGTCTACGGCATCGCCGACCGGATCACCAGCGATCCCCAGTCCCGGGTCAACCTGTTCGCCCACGTCAACCACCAGCCGGAGCGCCCGCGCCTGGGGGTGCTGCTGTGCGTGAACGGGACCGGCATCCTCTACTCCTGGCTGCGCCGGAACCTGGCCGGCGAGCAGGACTACGAGAGCATGAACGCCCGCGCCGCGGCGGTGGCCGGCAGCGACGGCCTGCACTGCTACCCGTTCGGCAACGGCGCCGAGCGCATGCTGGGCAACCGCAGCACCGGCGGCTGCCTGTCCGGTCTGGACTTCAACCGGCACAGTGCCGACCACATCCTGCGCGCCGGCCTGGAGGGGATCGCCTTCGCCTTCCAGTACGGCATGGACATCATGCGCGGCATGGGCCTGGCCCTGGGCACCATCCGCGCCGGCCGGGCCAACCTGTTCCTCTCCCCGCTGTTCCGCCAGACCCTGGCCGACCTGACCGGCGCCGTGATCCAGCTGCACGACACCGACGGCGCCGCCGGCGCGGCCCGGGGCGCGGCCTTCGGCGCGGGCATGGTGCCCACGGTCCAGGCCGCCCTCAGCTCGCTGCAGCTGCTGGCCGAGATCCAGCCGGAGCCCCGCTCCGAAGCGGCCATCGCCGACACCTACTTCGCCTGGCGCCAGGGCCTGGACGCCATGCTCGAACGTTAGCCTTTTCCCCAAGGAGCCCCACCATGACCATCCTCATCGGCGAAACCGAATTCTTCCCCGGCATCGGCCGGATCCCCTTCGAAGGGCCGGCCTCCAGGAACCCCCTGGCGTTCCGCCACTACGACGAGAACCGGCTCATCGCCGGCAAGACCATGAAGGACTACCTGCGGTTCGCCGTGGCCTACTGGCACAGCTTCTGCGGCACCGGCGGCGACCCGTTCGGCCCCGGCACCCGGCCCATGCCCTGGGACACCGCCGCCGACCCGCTCCGCAACGCCCAGGCCAAGATGGACGCCGCCTTCGAGTTCGCCACCAAGATGGGCATCCCGTTCTACTGCTTCCACGATTTCGACCTGGTGGAGGAGGGCGGCTCGGTGGCCGAGTCCGACCGGCGGGTGCAGGCCATGGTGGAGTACGCCAAGGCCAAGCAGAAGGCCAGCGGCGTGCGCCTGCTCTGGGGCACCGCCAACGTGTTCTCCAACCCCCGCTACATGAACGGCGCCGCCACCAATCCGGACTTCCAGGTGGTGGCCAACGCCGCCGCCCAGGTCAAGCGGGCGATCGACGCCACGGTGGAGCTGGGCGGCGAGAGCTACGTGTTCTGGGGCGGCCGGGAGGGCTACGCCAGCCTGCTCAACACCGACATGAAGCGGGAGAAGGACCACATGGCGCGCTTCCTGGGCATGGCCCGGGACTACGGCCGCGCCCACGGCTTCAAGGGCAACTTCCTGATCGAGCCCAAGCCCATGGAGCCGACCAAGCACCAGTACGACCAGGACACCGAGACGGTGATCGGCTTCCTGCGCCACTATGGCCTGGACCAGGACTTCAAGCTCAACATCGAGGTGAACCACGCCACCCTGGCCGGGCACACCTTCCAGCACGAGCTGCAGTGCGCGGCCGACGCCGGCCTGCTGGGCAGCATCGACGCCAACCGGGGCGACTACCAGAACGGCTGGGACACCGACCAATTCCCGGTGAACCTCTACGAGCTGACCGAGACCATGCTGGTGATCCTCCAGGCCGGCGGCCTGGGCCAGGGCGGGGTGAACTTCGACGCCAAGATCCGCCGGGCCTCCACCGACCCCGAGGACCTGTTCATCGCCCACATCGCCGGCATGGACGTGTTCGCCCAGGCCCTGGCCACCGCCGACCGGATCCTGCGCGAGTCGCCCTACCTGGAGCTGCGCCGCCAGCGCTACCAGTCCTTCGACCAGGGCAAGGGGGCGCAGTTCGAGCGGGGCGAGCTGAAGTTCGAGGACCTGGTCCAGCTGGCCGCCAGCCAGGGCGAACCCAAGCAGTTGAGCGGGCAGCAGGAACGCTATGAGCAGCTGCTGACCATGTACATGTAGCCGGGGCTCCTGGCCGCTGGAACGGCAGGATCGGTTGCCAAGGGGGAATCCGCGGGGATGCCGGCGGGTTCCCCTTTTGGCTGGCCGAAGGGACCTGGCGGGCGCTTGCCGGGGAGGCTGAATAGAGTTCAGGTTGGTCCTTCCGGTCCCACATGCTGGGACCCACTCGAGCCAAGTATTGACGGGGATGAAGGCGATGAACGGGGATAAAACGGGATAAAAAAAGAAGATAAAACCAGATTGAATCCCTGAACGGCGAGGTTCCGATCCGACCCCGCAAGGTCACTCCAGCCCCGCCTTTGGCGGGGGTCCTGGGCGCCGCCCAGGACGTTCCAGAGGGGCAGTGGGCCGGGGACGCGCCAGCGCGTCCCCGGCCCACTGCCCCTCTGGAACCTGGTGTGGCCTTGCTCTCGGCGCCTTCATCCAGCAGTTAATTTTTTATCCTCTTTTAATCCCCGGTAATCCTCGTTCATCCCCGTCAAATTTAAACCATAATTTTACCGTCAGCATAAACCATGTGGTATCCAGTTTCCCCACACGAATAGAGCTGGATAATCACCCTGGCCAATGGACAGCATTGGCAGCCAGATCCACCACCTAGATCACCCGAACGCTTTTATAGCATCATTTTCAAATCGAAAAACAAAATGACTTAAATATCATATATATTCAAAAATCAAAAATTTCAGATCGGGCTTACAATTTTGCTTTATTTTTACAAGCTGACGAGAGATTCTTGTCCAATCAGACCTTCAACGCCCAAGCACCCAAGGGGCCATCCTCCTCTTTCTCACCCAGGGAGCCGACCATGTCCTTCACCCAGGAATTCAAGAGCTTCGTCGCCCGCGGCAACGTCGTCGACCTGGCGGTCGCGGTGGTCCTCGGCGGCGCCTTCGGCAAGATCGTCACCGCCTTCGTCAGCGGCCTGATCATGCCCCTGGTCAGTTACGTCCTGCCCAAGGGCGACTGGCAGACCCTGGTGGTCGGCAAGTTCCAGGTGGGGGCCCTGCTGGGCGCCGTCATCGACTTCCTGCTGATCGCCCTGGTGGTGTTCCTGGTGTTCGTCAAGGGCATCGCCAGCCTGACCCGGAAGCCCGAGGCGCCGGCCCCGCCGCCCACCAAGCCCTGCCCCCGCTGCCTGGAAGCCGTGCCCAAGGCCGCCACCCGCTGCAAGTTCTGCACCAGCGAACTGGAGGCTTGAGGCAGGGAACCTCTCAGGCCGGCCCCACCGCCCGCGCCCCC
>Ga0316217_10005235_pt1 | contig 13553 bp, 9 predicted proteins | sample 1anoAmetaG_FD_203633 | JGI IMG/M metagenome (GOLD analysis project Ga0316217, IMG submission 203633) | Freshwater microbial communities from Trout Bog Lake, Wisconsin, USA - 1anoA | ecosystem: Environmental > Aquatic > Freshwater > Lake > Hypolimnion/Profundal zone | place: USA: Wisconsin...
CGCATGATAATCTCGCCGTTATTTGCGGCCTGCAAATCGCGATGCTGGACACCAACGGCATGGAGATCTGCTGGGAGATGCAGAATTTCGGCCACACCGGAGTGGACCCCAACGCCGACCCGGATGGGGATGGGCTCAGCAACTACCAGGAGTTCAGCCTGGGAACCAACCCGAACAAGGCGGCGGTGTCGGATACGAGTGGGGCTGTCCACCTCAACGTCTATACGCCGCTCAAGTAGGGGCGAACCACCAAACGAGCATGAGGGAACTCATCATCATGAAATCAACTGTGAAACGACCGAGTGGCAAACTGACCAGGAGAACAAAGAGATCCTCCGCGCTCGCCTCAATCTTGCTAGCAGTGTTCACCCTGGCGCGACCAGCCCTTAGCGGCATCGCCATTGAAGAGGCTCAGCGGCTCTACCAGGGCCGTTACTGGTACCTTACCGGGAATTACGTGAGCTGGCCCCCGTGTCCTTGCGCCAACTATCCAGCCCCGAATTTTCCGACCAATGGATTTTACGGAGATCTCGACCGGAACCCCGAGCTTGCAACCCAATTGGTACAGGATTTGGCCAGGACCTTTTACGATCCGCAGGTTCCAATCTACAGCTCCTTCGTGAAGACGACCGATGGTGTCCAGAATGTCGATGGCCAAACAAATGCCCCCGCGAATTACTCTCTTGCCGATTTTCCTACCAGTGTTTGCGCCGGGGACCTGAGCAATCCAGCGACCATTACGATGACTAACTACGCGTGTTGTTTCTCAACGCTGCTGCAGTACATCAACAAACTCAACTGGGTTCCAGCCTCGGCTGATACCGCCAGTCTCTCCAACCGTGCGGCGGGAAGCACAGCGTATCCTGGATTCACAAATTGCTCCGACGCGGTAAGCAGCGCATCCGCCAACTGGGGCACAAACATCTGGCAAGCCCCAGACTATATTGGCAATCCTTACGCCACCTATACAATAAGCCTGAACACAGCCAGTTGGCACACAGATAACCCGCCCAACCCAGTCTACTGCAGCGCCCAGAAGGGCGCCACATGCGGCCAGTTCCACTGCAGCTCGAACCAATTCGTACGCCTGCCGCGAGGCACATTGCTCATTTACGAGAAGGCCGCACCCATGGCTGGGGGTGTCGGGCCCAACCCGCCACCGTTCACCGTTGACGGCGCTTACCATCTCTTCACCAGCGCGATAGTCAACTCGAACAGCGGCGACTACTACACCCCGCTTCTGGCCCACATTGAACCTACGATTGCCAGCGGATGTTCCGCTGAGGGTTCGGGGGACAGCCCTCCCCCGGAAGCCTTTCAAGGCTGGGCCCTTCTGGACACTTCCGTGTGTGTTCTTCAGCCTACTTTCATTACCGATCCCGATAACATCACCTGCGGCGATAGCTGTGGTGGGGGTGGCGGTTGCTCCACTTGCCAGGACTCGAGTACGCCGTCGGTGCCGGGCAAGGTCTGTGCTAAAACCGGCGGTCTCAACATGCGGATCTCCTTGGGGCCAGACGCTTTTGGCCAGCCCGCGGGCTATTTCTACCTGCGCGCCGATGTGCCCAGCGATAGCCTTTACACCCCCAGCGCCCTCCAAGTTTCGACCGCCCCGGACTGCGCCGTGAATCCCTCACCGGGCAACGGACCGGTGAGCACGGTCCAGACCACTAATGTCACCGCCACCGTGCAGACCACCAACGGCGGTTACTTCATTGTTTTTACTGACAATTTCACCCAGGGCTTTGTGGCTTCTGATGCCATCCTCAAGAGTGGCAGCGACAACCAAATGCAAATCACCGAGGTATTGGGACCCGGCGGATCGCCGCGAGTGATCCAGTTCAACTACACCAATGCCACGTGGAGCTTGCTCGAAGGCAATGGCCTGCGCACCGAATCGAGCACCACCACGTGGACCACCCCCACCAACCGCACAGATGTCATGATCGTGGCGGACAATAACGGAGCCGTCGCTTCTGTGACCACCAATCAGTACTGCGAATTCCCCTGGGGTCTCACGCTGGTGCAGCGGACCACTGGCGCCGGGAGTTTAGCCCAGACCACTACCTGGACCTACTTCCCACCGACCAATGGCGCCGGCACCTACGGCCAGCTCCAGAGGATGGTCGAAGCGACCGGCCGTTGGGAGTGCTACCTTTACGACGGCGCTGGGCGGCTCACGAACAAAGTCAGCCAGTTTGCCGACAACCCAATCACCTTCGCGGACAGCTACAACCGGGTGACCCAGGTCGCTTACGACGATCCCCACGGCATCATCACCACCGTCGAGTTGCTCCAGGGTCAAGAAACCGCACGGTCCTATCAAGTCAACTCGCTGGATCCGCAGTGGACCAGCCTGGAGAAGATCCAGACCATCCGTTGCACGCGCACAGGGGCGTCCATCACCGACTCAGGCAACCTGACTAACATCCTTTGGCGGACCGTTGATACCAATCTTACTGGGACGGCCTGGGACCCGGTGGCCGAACTTCATTCAGACTGCACGATGACCTTGTACTCTTATCCGTCATTTAGCCATCAGCAAGTTATGGTCGTCACAGGAACGCCGGGCACAAACTACTCCTGGGGCCAGTTGGCCAACGACAGCTGGCAATCCTGGCCCCCGATCGCGGATGGAACACGCACTACAACAACGCTCGGGACCTGGGGCGAACTGCTCTCTCGCCAGACCATTGACGTCGCGTCGACCATTACGGTCGGTCAGCAGACTTCCTCCGTCTATGACAGCCTCAGACGTTCGCATAGCATCACTAACCTCGACGGCACCTCGGAGACCTTCCTTTACGCTTGCTGCGGACTGGATCAGTGGGTTGATCGAGACGGAGTCACTAATCATTATTTTTACGACGCGGCGCGGCGTCCGACCGCATCCAGCCGCCTTGGGATCCTCATCACCAACGTGCTGGACGCCGCCGGGAATATCCTCCAGACCATCCGCGTGGGCACCGACGGATCCCCCATGTTGCTGAGCGGCGCGGCCTATGGCACTGACACCAGCCTACTGTGGCAGACCAACGCCCTCTACGGGTTGACGAGCCACGTTCAGACTACGAACACGCTGGGTGAGACTGTCATTACCGATACTTATCCGGACCAGGGAACGCGCATTTCCACCTATTATCAGGACGGCTCCTTGCTTAGTGTCACCGGCACTGCCGTCGCGCCGGTGCGTTATATCTACGGAGCGAACTCCAACGGCTTATACTCAACCCAAGTCAAACCTGACCTCCTCGGCGGCACTAATGAGTGGGTCAAGACGTACACCGACCCAGCCGGCCGGGCATACCAGACTATTTATGCGGCCGCATCTGGCGCACCCGTCTCCATTTCATATTATTACACCAATGGCCAGCTCGCGAATCAACGCGACCCTGACGGGGTATCGCTCCTCTATACGTACGGGGCGAAAGGCGAGTTGGCATGCACCGTCACCGACAATAACCGAAATGGTGCCATCGATTGGAATCTCAGCGACCGGATCACTCTTGTAACCAACGACGTGACGGTGGACAATAATACCAACGTTCGCCGCGCCCGCACCTTCGTTTGGAACGACGGCACCGGCGCATCGACGCTGATCTCGACCCTGGAGACCGCCACAAGCGGGCTACAAACCTGGAACACGGCCTGGAACAATGGAGTGCCAACGACCCGCCAGATCAGCACCAAGTACGCCGCCAACGGCTGGCGCTATACCACTAACAGGGCCCCGGACGGCACGTTCACGGTTAACGCCTATCAATGGAGCCGATTGCTCTCGGCCACGCTTTACGACGGCAGCGCCCAACATAACCTGGTAACCCAAACCTCCTACGGCTATGACGCCCATGGCCGCCAATGTGCCGTCACGGACTTGCGCGTCGCGCAGCCGACCTATTACTATTTTAACAACGCCGACCAGGTTAATGGCGTCCAAACTCCGGTGCCAGGTCCCGGCCAGAGCGCCCAGGTCACGACTAATTACTTCGACCGCGTGGGCCGCATTGTTGCGACCCGCCTGCCGGACAGCACTTGGGTGAGCAATGTCTATTACGTCAACGGACAACTACAACTTGCCTACGGCTCGCGCATGTACCCCGCAGGCTATAGCTATGACGCTCAGGGCCGCATGAAGACAATGACGAACTGGAGCGGTTTCAGCGGTGGGACGGGTGCGCGCGTCACCACCTGGAACTATGACGCCTATCGCGGCTGGTTGGCGGGCAAGATGTACGACGGCGGCGCTGCCGGCCCCAGCTACACCTATACGCCCGCCGGGCGTCTCCAGACCCGCACCTGGGCGCGCGGCATCACCACAACCTACACTTACAACAACGCGGGTGATTTGGCGGCGCTGAGCTACAGCGACGGAGTCACGCCGGCAATTACTTACGGTTATGACCGGCGCGGGCGGCAAACCAGCGCCGCCCTGGGGGCCATGAACGCCGCCCTCACGTACGACGACTCAAGTCTGCCCTTGGGCGAGAGTTACAGCGGCGGCGTCCTCGACGGCCTCAGCGTGACCAACGCCTACGACACCAACCTTCGCCGCACCGACTTGTTCGGCCGCAACGCCTCCGCGCTCGTGCTCCACGACACCCTCTCGTACGACACGGCGGGGAGGCTCCAAATCGTCGACGACAACAACCTGAACACTGCGACATACTATTATCTTGCCAACTCGATGCTGCCGCAGCAGATTACCTTTGTCCAAAACAGCGTCACGCGCATGGTCACGACGAAAACCTACGATAATCTGAACCGTCTGGTTTCGACCGGGTCCACCACCAACTCGGTCCCGACCGTGACGTTTGGTTACCAATACAACGCCGCCAATCAGCGCACGGCCGTGACCAACGTGGACAACTCGACGTGGAGTTTTCAGTATGACTCGCTTGGGCAGGTTTCCTCAGGCAAGAGGTCTTGGGGCGACGATACCCCAGTGGCGGGAGAGCAGTTTCAGTACCAGTTCGATACCATTGGCAACCGGCAGAGTACCGACGCCGGCGGGGATCAAAATGGCGCCAACCTGCGCCACGCCGCTTACACGGCGGATAACCTCAACCGATATACGAGCAGGGATATTCCCGGCTTTGTCCAGAGCCTAGGCGCGGCCAATTCGAACGCTACCGTGACCGTGTGGACCGCGAACAACACCTATGCGTCCGCGAGCCGCAAGGGCGAATTCTTCCGGGGCGAGGTGGGGGTTAACAATGGAGGGACGGCGGTTTGGCTGGGACTGACCAATATCGCGGTGTTGCATAGCGGCACGACGGACATCGTAAGCCGAGCTTCGGGCAGCGTGTTTGTGCCCAAGACGCAGGAGCAGTTTCTTTACGATGCCGACGGCAACCTCACGAACGACGGACACTGGACTTACACGTGGGACGCGGAAAACCGGTTGGTGGCAATGACCAACAATGCGCCGGTGGGGCTGCGCCAATCGATGGCATTCGCCTATGACTGGAAAGGCCGGCGAATTCAGAAGCAGATCTCCACCAATGGGGTGGTGATGACCAACACCACTTTCATTTACGATGGATGGAACCCGATCGCGAAACTCAATGCCGCGAATAACGCGGTGGTCCAGTCATACCATTGGGGCTTGGATTTATCGGGTTCCATGCAGGGGGCAGGCGGGGTAGGTGGCTTGCTGGAGATTAACGACACGGCCAACGGTGTCCAATTCGTCGCCTATGATGGGAACGGCAACGTGGCCGCCTTGGTTAATGGTGTCGGCGGAACAAATTCCGCACAATACGAATATGGCCCCTTCGGGGAACTCATCCGTTCCACCGGCCCCATGGCCAAGGCCAATCCCTTCCGGTTCTCCACCAAGTTCCAGGATGATGAGACGGACCTGCTTTACTACGGGTATCGGTATTACAACGGCAGCACGGGAAGGTGGATCAGCAGGGACCCAATCGAGGAGCGGGGAGGACTAAACCTGTATGCTTTTGTCCGTAACAACCCCTTGTCATCTATAGATGCTCGCGGATTGACCGCGTGCGAGAAATGTGGAGTAAACAGTATTAGTCTCACATTTAGTGGATTCCATCGGGACGCCAGTAGCTATTGGCTTGTTTTAATTGGTGAAGTTGGTTTCAAAACCAAACATAACGACGGTCCTCAGTATAACAGTGAGTGTTGTAAGGTCATACAGTATCAAAAGACACGTGCCACCGTGAATGGAAAACCAGTCACCACCGCTGTGACCGGCGGGCCTTTGGACGGCAGTTGGCACGTCGATGCTTCGGCTTGGAGCCCCCAGGTGGACGATCCAGCTACTCCGGGGAATAACGTCGCGGGGACCAACATCCGCTATGACGATGACGGCGAGATCGACTGGATGCAGGATTCCAGTGATGCCCCCGGGCACTCAGGGCTCGGTGATGGTACTACTTTCGACCGAACAAGCTCCTTCCAGTGGAAGGTCTATGACGTGTGCAACGACCCAACGAGGCCAAAGTTGGTCAAGGCATCCCGTGTAATCAAAATGCATGTTTGGAGTACTGGTTGGCCGGAGGTGCGATTCACCTACACGCGTTGAATGTCAAGCTGTTCACATCCTTTTTCGTATCATGAAAACGGTGCTTTGGATAGCCGCCCTGCTTAGCAGTATCGCAAGTGTGGTTGCGTTTGACGACTCGGGCGACTTGCTGAGAAGGTCTGACGACGAACTTGCGGCCATGCTCTCTAATGCGGGTCCACGCAAGCAAAGAACTATTCTGACCATCTTGATTCAAAGGTACCGCTTGCCTGGCCAACCAGTGATAGACGGAGGCATTTATCCAGCAGAGGATGCATACCCTAGGGATAGGGTAGTGAGTCCGAGTCTTATATCCGGCCTTGTTCTGCTAGCAAACAACCAGACGAATGCCATTAGCACACGGACTGTTAGCCTTCACCTTATGAGGGTTTTGTTGGCAAGGACAAATATTGTTCAAGTCTTTGAGAATCTCCTCCCCGGTTCAGACCTGCAGATACGCCTTGATGCCGCCTGGACGATTGTTCAATACGCAAATAGTAATCATCTGTCTATTTCGCCATCAGTGGTCAGCACGCTCGCTGAGATCCTCACGTTTAAGGCGAACGATGGCCAGTTGATTGAAGCGCTTAACTGCACAGCGTCGCTTCGCGATAAGGCCGAAATGTGCGCTCCAGCAGTGCTTGCGTTGACTAAGCACCGATCAAGGCAAGTAAGAACTGCTGCCCGAGATGCGCTCAAAGAAATAGAACGGAAACGACCTCGTGAACAATGAAGGCGGCGGGCCTGCCCCGTTGCCAAGACTTGCCGGCATTCGCTTCCCCTCTACCCCGGCTTCGGCCTTCGTCGAGACTACGGCCCGACAGGTGCGAAACACGGCATGACTTGGCGCTCCCAGGCGATCCCTCGATGAGCTTTCTTTCGCCGTCACTTCACTGCGCGTTTTGGCCTGCCCGCTGATCCGCTTCCCTGTCCTGTCCCCTAACGCGGCCTGCCTTGCCGTAGCCTTGGCGAAGGCAGGGCGACCAAGCCAAACGCTTCCGTCTTCGCTCGGAGCTACGACGGACGGGCCGTTCCGTTCCCGGCTTGCAGAAACTCCCGAGAGATCCGGAGAGCCAACCCCGAACCGACAAAACTGACAGAAGGGGTTTTTGTCGGTTCTGTCAGTTCCCCCCGGCACCACCACAAAGGCCACGCGGACCATTCCTGTAAACCCTGGTCCGGTTGGTTAGGCTCCGCTGTGGCCGGGCGGGATCGCTCCCCGGCACTTTTCCACCTTCGCTGAAGCTACGGTGGACAGGCCCCCTACGGCAACCGCCGGCTGAGTTGCCTTCGCCCCGTTCCTCAGAATCGCGCCAGCCGCCGCTTCGTTCCGCTTCGCTTCTCTAGCTCCCCCGCCTCGGCAAGCCTGCGTCGGGTCCCCCGGCTGTCACGCTTCTGCCCGGGCATTCTTCGATTGGTGTGGTGGGTGCGATGAAGCACCTGCCCGGAAGGCAAAGAATGAATACACCTAATCTTATTGAAGTGAAGCCCACCCCGAGGCCTTTGACCGCGCACGAATACAAGGTGGTCGCCTTGCGCGATTGCCCGCTCCCCGAGGACATGGCGATCTGCGACACCCCCCAGCGCGCCGCCGCCTACTGGATCATGCATGTAGAGGACAATCCGTATTTCGATCGCGAGCGCGAATGCTTCGTCATCTTGCTCCTCAACACCCGCCGTCGCATCAAGGGCCACCAGCTACTTACGATGGGCACCGCCGATACCCTTTTGGTGCATCCCAGGGAAGTCTTTAGGCTTGCATGTATCACATCCGCATCATCACTGGTGCTAATGCATAATCATCCGAGCGGAGAAAGTTGCCCGTCGGAGGCAGACATCAAGGTCACGCGCGATCTGATCCGCGCCGGCCAGCTCATGAAGATCGAGATCCTCGACCACGTGATCATGGGCCGCCCCGGATTTTCAAGCCTTCGCGCGCTTGGCTATTTCACGATGTAACCGCCATGAAATCCACCCGCAGGCCCGGCGGGTCGCCGACGCCGCCCAAGCGAATCTCTTCCCATCGACCTTTCAGCCCATTAGCCACTGATACTATGAACCCCCACAGCCAAAACGACGCCGATCCCTTCGGCCCCGTGATCTTCGCCTACACCCGCGCCCAGGCCATCGCCGACGGCGAGCAAGTCGACGTCTCCAAGGTCGCCCGGGAGGCCGGAATCTTCCTCCCGGTTTTCCTCACTCGCGCCGTGTATGACTGTTTTGTCGCCGTCCCGCCGGGAGTCACCGGGCAGGATGAGGCGGGGAGGCTCTGGGACCTGGTTTGGATGACGAGGTTCGCGATCATGCGGATGCGGGCCGGCCGCAACACGGCCCCTTCCGTCAGCCGCCTACTGGTTGCCCTCTACGTGCGCAATGACAATCAAAGCGCCCGCCTCATCAAGCTGGTGGCGGTTTGTGGTCCCCTCGACATTGATGACCCAGCCCCAGCCATTACCGTAATGCTGCCAGACGAGGACTAACCCACCACCACCCGCCATGAACATACTCGCCGCAAGAAAATACCACAGCCCGAGGGACGGCCAGCTTGCCCTCGACCAGGCCGAAACCCGGCGCTTGGCCTATTCAATCAAGAGCATCGCCAGCCCCTCGGTTGACTTCCACACCGCCGCCCGCGAGATGGCCGCCCTGATCACCGGCCCTTGCTGGCTCGTTCCCATCCCTGACAGCGCGGGAAGCACCGACGCCAACGCCCGCCTCGCCAGCATGATCGCCATGCACTGCCCAGGCGCCCAGGTTGCTGGGGCCATCTGCCGGACCCAGCCGATCCAGTCCCAGTGCGCGCGCCACAGGCTCGCCCTCGGTCCGATCCCGCCCGACCAGCACCACATGGCCCGCACCAAGAAGATCCTCGCGCTCCGCCAGACCTACTTCGTGGACAACGTAACGACCAGCGGAAATACGCTCGAAGCGGCCCGGATGGCCCTCGGCTTTGGCGCTGGGCTTGTTTTCGCCGACGCCGCCACCCGCCGCGCCATGATCCAGGCCACCCTCCTTTGAGAACGCCCCTGGCCGCCGCCGACCGGGGCATTCGGCCGGGGACTTGCGCCGTCCCCGGGCCCCTGCGCCAGAGGGCTTCGTCCTCTGGACACCTTGTTCGCTCGCGCTGGCCTTTGGCTTCGCTCCTTTCCGGCGGCCGTAAAGGAAAGTGTCTTGGCAATGGAAGGACGACGGACCCTTGGGGCTGGGCAAGGCCATCCTGAGCCGAGGAAATTCGACCGGGGCCTCATCGCCCCGATGCCGTCGCCCCGCGGGCATGGAGATTCGCGGCTTGGTGGTCCGATCTCCGGGCGACGTGAGTTGCGGATACTCGACCTGTTACAGCAGCCATATCGGTTTCCCCGCGACGAATCGAGTTGGCGCCTCGTGTCCCCCTCACGCGCCGCTGGCCCACCGTCTTTGACGCCTTTCGACGAGCACGGATGGAGGCTAAAGCTTCGCCCGTCCGAGCCGATAACCCGGAGAATTATATTATGGGCAACTCCTTAATACCCAAGGGTGGTAACGACCGCATTTACACCCCTGACTATCTCGCGGATCAAATCGTCCGACACTTCGAACCGTCCGGCAGAATCCTGGAACCGGCCAGGGGCGGCGGAGCGTTCTTCCGGGCCATCAAAGCCTATACCGGTCGCGAGCCGGACTGGTGCGAGGTGGACCCTGCGGTGCTGCCCCCAGGGGAGACGCCGCGAGATTTCCTCTGGCTTGACCTGCACAACCGCTACGACTGGATAATCACCAACCCTCCGTACTCCATCCTTTTGGCGTTCCTCAAGAAGGCGTTGGAATTATCGGACAACGTGCTGTTCTTGTGTGGGGCGACAGTGCCTGGTTGGACGTCCAAGGCCCGGGCCGTCTACGGCGCCGGGTTTGGCCTGCGGGAGATCTACCGGGTTCCGACGCCGGATGAATGGCTTAAGAAGAATGGCGGCCCCGGTAAATTTGGCTATGGCTTGGCGGCGATACATTGGCAGCGCGACTGGAAGTCGCAAATGTGCCTTATTGGGGGAGGAGAGGGATGGCAGGCTGGGCTCCATGTGCGCCCGCCTTTGCCCCAGGGCGATCCGGCCGAGATAGCCCGTGCGGAGTTCACAGGTCGCTTCCTGGATATAGCTTCGCTCCAGGAGGGCATGGCCTGGGACGAGATACCCAAGGAGAAAAAGCTCGCCTACCTAGAAGGATCTGACGCGGCCTGGGAATCCGTGTCGTCTGTGGGGGTTGAAGACTCCATTTCGCTGGTGCCCGTGCTGGTTCAGTTTTGGGACGCGACACGCCAGAGGCCCAGTGCCAAGCCCCTCGAGCCAGAGCCGTGGTGACGCCCGTGGCACTGCCGGCCTCTTGACCGCACCCGATCCCTCGGCTCCTGGCTTCCATCCACCGCTGCCCCGGCCTCGCACCAGTCCCGCCCAAGCGGGTTTGGTTTCCATGCCCTCCTTAGTCGCCGGCCGACCGTGACCTGGCCCCTGGTGTCATGCCCCATCCGCGCCTCGCGTTTTCGGGTTGTGGCCGGTTGTCGCCGCCGTTCGATTCCCCATCGCCTTTCCCGCCTCCAATCCCTTGCTCCAGTTGCTCCGCGCACCGCTCGCGCCAGCGAGCTGCCACTGCGTTTCACTCCGGTGCTGGTGCTCCGCCGCCCTCCGCTCGGTCTCTCCCGGCTCCTCCATGCCTGCCCGCCGGGGCGTTTGCTTTCGGCGCATCAAGTGAAAAACAAAACGCCCCGGCGGTCGGGGCAAGAATGAAAGGCATTATGAAGAATCAAGCGGCTCAGCAAACCAACAAACCGGTCCACACCGTCCGCCACGGCGCCATCAGTGCCAGCATCTGGGAGCAGGACACCGAAAAAGGACCCACGTACAACGTTACGTTCCAGCGCGCCTACAAGGAGGGGGGAGGAATGGAACAACTCAACCAGCTTCGGCCGGAATAACCTGCTGCTGCTGAGCCTAATGGCGGCGCGGGCCTTCGAGTGGATCGCCGGTCAGCCGAAGGCGGGACAGCACCTGGCGTAGCCCACAGCGGGCTGGTGGTCGGTAGGCCGCCAGCTTTTTTTCATGCTCGATGAATACAATGAGACCCCCAGGAGGCCCCGAGCAACGAACGCTTCCCCGTCGCCGAGACTCGCCGGCTTTCGCTTCCCCTCTACCCCGCTTGGCGAAACACGGCGAGACTCGGCTCCCCCCTATGGCGCTCCCTCGATTAGCTTTCTTTCGCCGTCGCTTTGCTTCACTTGTTGTCCTGTCCGCTGATCCGCGACCCTGTTCCCTAACGCGGGCGGCCAGGCCAAACGCTCCACTCCGCTCACGGCTGGCAGAAACTCCCGAGAGAGCCGGAGGCTGGATCAGTTCGCTCCGCTCGATAGCCATGCCGACGCGCCATTCGCCGTTCGCCCCGTCGTCGTTGTGCTGCTCGCCGTTCAAATCGGTCTTCCATCTACTTGGTCTGTTCGGGACCCCCGTGCCCTGATGCCTCTCGCCGGGATGGATTCGTCCACGCAAACAGCGAGCGCGAGGCGCTCGATCTTCTCGAAATTGAATCGAGAAGCTCTTCCAAAATCTTTACGGTCGATCAAGCTGCTTTGTTTTGGGCTCCCCGAGTCTATCCCCCCACCCCTTCGCACCACCGTTCCGCTACAGCGCTCGCAGTTCAGTTCGCAGCGTTACACTGTTGGCCTGTTTGGCTTATTCTTCCAGACGGACTTACCAGGGGCTTCGGTTTATAGCGCTTTATTGGCCCTAGCACAGCATCTTATGGTGATGTTGCAAGATGTGGTTCCATTACTGTGACTGAATAAAATGTGATAATAACCGTTGACATTCATAGCGGGTTTTGTATAGTGGCATCAGGTATGTATTAGATCTTAGCATTTATCTCCATGAGGAGTTACGCCCCGCACGCTCAGTAGTGGATCTTCGTCGGGGACATCGCTTCCGAGGATCGTCCGGTGCTGAATGTGGTTCGGACAAGTGGCGAGGAGTCTTCATCGGGGAGTGCTTAGGTGGTATGGAGGATTCAACATAATCAAAGGAGACGTACTCGACATGAAGACGACAAGCCCCTCAAGGATTCGCTTACTAGGCACAGTATCAACAATTGTCTTGGTGTGCCTTGGGACCTCAGCCTCGGGCCAGGTCGGCCCCGGCGTTTCAACGAACGGCCTCGCCGGCGCGATCTCGACCATCCCCATCTGGTGGCCGGGGCACAACTGAGAAAAGGCGGCGACCTCCTCGCCGCCGCCCGCCGCTCCCAACTAGACATTGGCGGCGGCGCGCGCCGGAATCGGCCAAAGAATGATTCGCCAAGCTATGAAATCGCCTATGAAGCTCCCGAAAACCTTGCGAGCGGTCCGCCGCCTCTCGTTCCTCCCCGTGCTCCCCCTTGCGGGCCTTGTCCTTTGCCTGGCTCTCCCCCGCCTCGGGGCTCAGACCGATCCCCTGGACCAGTGGACCAGCCACAGTTATGGGAACGGCTCCCGTGGCATCGCTTACGGCAACGGCCAGTTCGTGGCCGTGGGAGCGACCATTCAGACGTCCGCTGACAGTGTGAACTGGACCAACCACCCCACCAACCTCGCGCAACTCTACGGCATCACTTACGGCAACGGGCAGTTTGTAGCGGTGGGTACGGTGGGGTATGGGTATGGGGCCGTAATGACCTCGACGGACGGTGCAACCTGGACCCTCCGCGAGAATGGCAGGCAATTTGGCGCGCAATTTGGCGTGCTCTATGGCATCGCTTACGGCAACGGCCAGTTCGTGGCCGCAGGGGGCGGCCCGGTCATTCTGACCTCCGCTGACGGCACGAACTGGACCCACCTCTTTCCGGGCTCGGCCAGCGCGGACCTCAACGGCGTCGGCTACGGCAACGGGCAGTTTGTCGCGGTGGGGTATGGGGTGGGGGACACGGTGCAGACGATTCTGACCTCCGCCGATGGAGCAAGCTGGACAGAACGCGCCTCGGGGACGGTGGGTATGCTCTTCGGCGCCGCTTACGGCAACGGGCAGTTTGT
>Ga0316217_10005236_pt1 | contig 13552 bp, 14 predicted proteins | sample 1anoAmetaG_FD_203633 | JGI IMG/M metagenome (GOLD analysis project Ga0316217, IMG submission 203633) | Freshwater microbial communities from Trout Bog Lake, Wisconsin, USA - 1anoA | ecosystem: Environmental > Aquatic > Freshwater > Lake > Hypolimnion/Profundal zone | place: USA: Wisconsin...
CCACTTCGGTGCTGAAGTCCCGTAAAGCCTGCTTCCGGGCCCTGGCGCGGCCCTTTTCAGGGCCGGCCTCAGGCCAGTGATCCCAAAACAATACGTTTCGGTACAGTGAAACGCCCCGAGGCGGGGGTGTAAAATAAATCTATAACACATTTAAACATATCATTTACGATTATTTGTCTTAGTTTTGTGGAATTTTTGTGGATATTATCGTCGCGGACGCCGACGGGCAAGGGCGATCAAACAATCATTGAACACACCCCTCCATGATACCGACGTCGTTCAGTTCAAGCCGTTCCCCAGTAGCGCATCACTGTACCTGCGATTCCCGATCACGAATGCCATCTGGGCTTCCTGGGCCTCGGACAGCTAGATTAGGGGCTCACGATGGTGGCACGGTAAGGTATGGAACTTCTGCTACCCGTCGGGAGCCCCTCCTCTCGACAGACGATTCCTCAACAATCTGTCGAGTGGAGGAAGCAGTCTGTCGGGTGAAGTCTGCAAACTGTCGGGTGAAGTTTGCAACCTGTCGGGTGAAATCTGCAACCTGTCGGAAGAAAACTTCAATCTGTCGGAATGGCTACAATGCAAAAGAAGAATCCCCTTATGGCAAAACGACCCGCACCTATTGGCCCCCAATCCAACAACGAGGTGAATACCGACCGGCAACGGCTGGCGGTAAGACTCTTGCGGGAGGCCGGAGAAAGCGGGCTCACTCGCGAGAACCTCGCAAAGGACCTGAACTGCTCGCCGCGCCAGGTTGACCGCACAATGCTTGCCCTCATCACTGCAGGTGCAGATCTCAACAAGCAGCGCTACGCAAGGGATGGCGTCTCTTTGGTCCGCATTGTGATGAAGAAAGGTCCTAAGTGGGACGAGTTCATTACTCCGAAGGCACTGACCGCCTTGAGGATCGCCATGATGGCGCTGGAGCAGGTTGGAACCGAGGTCTGGGCCGAACACTTGGAGGCTTTCGAGCGGCTCACAGGGCCACAACTCTCCAGCCGGGACCGAATCATATTCAACAGCCTGGTCCATCGTGTGCGAATGAATGGGACGGTCACCGACCCCGTGACTTTGGATGCTGATGTCCTGGCCGCAGTACTGACAGCTCTTGGCGCCCCTGGAGGCCCCACCCAGCTGGAATTGACCTATTCACCACCTGGACGCGCCTCATGGACTCGCGTTGTCTGTCCCTATTGCCTCACCCACGATGCCTTTTCTGGTGGGGCCTTTCTGCTCGTCTGGGACAAGGACAAGCAAAGAGCCATCCACCTCCGGCTAAACCGAATCGAAAGCGCGAAGACACTCAAGCTGCCAGCCTTCATCGCCGACGAGAAACCTCTTGAACACGCGGCACGCTACCAGATTGGTGGCTGGGTCGAGGCCGAGGCTCCCTTCCAAGTGGAGGTCCTGGTGACGGGACGGACTTGGCCAACCGCCCTCCTCGAAGCCCCCCCCGGCCTGCCGGAGGTGGCCGTGTTCCCTGACGGCAAGGCTGCGAGGGTCCGGTTTTTAGCCACGGAGCCCTATGCCCCGGCACGGTGGATCCTCCAGTTCGGATCGGATGCGAAGGTTCTTGGCCCGGATTCAGTCAAGGACGTCGTTCGCAAACGCCTCAAGGAGGCACTGGACCTCTACCCGGCTTAGCGATCCTGGTCCAGCAAGTAACCGAGGATTGAAAAATTTCGAAGGGCGACCGTTGCCCACTGCCGGAAGGAGATGGCCGCAGTGCTCCTCGGCTTGTACCCTTCACGGGCACCACGCCAGCCTGGGACGTCCTAGGTGTTTTCCCTGGCGCTACCGAGGCCCGTGGTGAGCCGGTAGGGCTCCGGTGCCCCACCACCAAAGGTCGGGACCTGGATCTTAAGCGGGAGCCTGGCGCTTTTCTGCCAGGTCCCGTGCAAGCCGAAGACCTTGGCCCCGGCGCGGGAGGTGGCAGACCTTGGCTGCCACCGTGGGCGGAGCCCTGCCAAAAGGAGCTTTTCGACCTGCCCCCCAAGGTTCAAGGAAGGCTTCCGCCAGGTCAGAAACCCGGCGAAAGCCTTGTGCGCTAACGCCTACGCGGCCTCCTCCGGCTTGGTGAAAGTTGCCTTCCGGTCCAGGATCCAGTCGGCGGCCTTTTGTGCGCGGGCGGCGGCCTTGATGAAGGCTTCGGGCTCTTTGCTGAGCTTGTCGAGCCAGGACTGGAGGTAGGCAGCCTGGTTTTCGAGCACTGGCTGGTCGATTCCAGACTCGGCACAAAGGAACGCGGCGGTGAGTTCGGCGGTCAGCTCCTCTTGGCTGTAAAGGTGCCCACCGAACCCATCGGAGGGCACTAACTCCTTCCGGTTCAGCCGGGTGGAGTGCCCTGTTGAGTGCCCGGCCTCGTGGAAAAGGGTCTCGTAAAAGCCCTCGGCGGTCGGGAAAGCCTTCCTTGGAGGCATTCTGATCTGGTCGAAAGTTGGTGAGTAGCAGGCTCGGTCGCCGCCGTAAGTGAGATCAGGCTTCTGGGGGAACCCTGCCCAAATGCCTTCGGCATCGGCGATGGGGTCAAACTCGGTTGAAACCGGCGCTATTGGCTGCTCGGGGAGCTTTAAGCCGTCGCACTGAGAGGTGTGGAACACCGTGTAGTAGCGCAGGAGGGGCACCTTCTTGCCCACGTCCTCGGGCTTCTGAGCCTGGCCTTCCTTGACCTCCATGAGCTTCCAGAAAATGACTGGGAACCCGGTCTCGCCCTTGCGGACATTGCCACCGAGGGCCAAAGCCTGCTTGAAGGTCAGGAAGTCTGGCGTGCTGAAATTCAGCATCGAAAGCAAGAACCAGTTCGCGCCCCGGTAGGGGATCCCAGTAGTGAGGTTCCGAGGCCGTTGGGACCCTTCGGCCCGGAGTTGCTTCCAGGGACGACGCCAGGGAATCCGGCCCTGAGCGAGCATTTCGGTGATGCGGTCAGTGACGATTTGATAGATTTTCTGGCTCATTGGTAACTCCGAAGGGAAATGGGTTGGAGAGAGTGAAAGAGGCCGCAGGCCCTGCCGGCGGCCTCTGGGGACCTACTGCGCCGCCTGCCGGGGGGCCAGGAGGTGGAATTCTTTGACGACCAGTTCCTCGGTCGTGCGGGTGTTGCCGTCCTTGTCGATCCAGGTGCGGCTGGCCATCTGGCCGGTGAAAAGTGCCTTCGTGCCCTTGTGGAGCGTGGCGAGAGCGCGGTCCACCTTGGAGGTGCCCCAGAGGACCAGGGGGGTCCAGGTGGTGCTCTTGGTGGTGTGGCCCTCGGGATCGCGGGCGATGACGGTGGAGGCCAGGGCGAAGACTGCTTTTACCTTGCCGGTGGGGGTCTGAAAGAGGCGGGGTTCGCCGCCGATGTTGCCATGGATGATGATGGTGGCGTTGGCCATGGTGAAGCTCCTTTGGGTGTGCCGCTCCGTTGCGGGCTGACCAAGGCAAGTGAGAGAAGCTCCCAAGGCCAACTGGTGCTTTGTCTGGAGACCGGCGCAGGCGCAGCCAAGCCGCCCGCAGGGTGCCGCAGGCAGAGGGTCCTGACACCCATGGGGACGCCGCTAGGCGGAAAGCAGAGGCAGTGCAGCCCGCCGGGCGCGAGCGTCAGCGCAGCCAAGCCGCAACGAGAGAGGCATTCCCTGGAGCCTCCGTGCCCAATCCACAATCTTCGCGGAAACCCGGTTGAGGATCTCGCTGTTCCCCCGCCAGCATGGGGCGGTCTTCAACTGCCCTCATTCCAGGGCAATCCCGTTGTCGTCGCCACCCATCAAGGCTCCATCGATGCCATGCAGCCTTCTGATGTATGGAAAGTCCCGGCCATCCTGACTTGCAATGAGGTTTTCGGGCTCAGATGGCCAAGACAGCAATTGTCTCGAATTCTCGGTTGGGTGGCGTAAGAGGGCTTTGAATACTGCGGGGATCAACCGAAGTTACCTCCTGATTTAGCAAGGACAGCTATTGTCCGTACCATGCCCTCATCCTAAACATCAGAGGTGCGCCAAGTGTCATTGCAAAGCCTAGGACCCGTCAAAATACCGGTCTTCTATTCGATCCACCTGGTCGCCAAGGTGGAAAGCTTCAGTCCAAGCGCAGGCAAGCCAGCCATCCTTGCCCAAGAACTCCGCTCAACTATGCTGCCGATCCGTTTGGTGCCACCCCACCAGGTTGAGCTGTTGGACCTTGAACGGGTCCACCAGCCCGCCTACGTAAAGAGCATCATGGATGGCCACCTCGCCAACGGCTTCGGAAACAAGGACCTGGCAGTAGCGAGGAGCCTCCTCTTCACCAATGGCGCCATGCTTGACGCGGCAAGGGAGGCGACACCGAACCTTCCTGCAGTTGCGCTCGTGAGCGGCTTCCATCACGCAGGCTGGTCAACCAACCACGGCTTCTGTACGTTCAACGGCCTCATGGTCGCAGCGGCTGCGCTTTTCGCGGAACATCGGGCCGAACGGATCGCCATAGTCGACTGCGATGCGCATGTGGGGGACGGGACAGAAGACATCCTTAGGCGGGTCCCCGGATTGGCCCCGAGGATCCACCACGCCATTTTCGGGAACAGCCGTGGATGTTCTTACCTGGCTGACATCGATAAGCTGGGTGACCAACTGGCATCCTTCCGGCCGGACCTGATCCTTTACCAGGCCGGGGCAGACCCCCACGTGGATGACCCACTTGGCGGAGTCCTCACTTCGGCCCAGCTCCGCCAGCGCGACCTTCGGGTTTTCCAAATCGCAAAGGGGCTTGGCACTCCCCTCGCATGGAACCTTGCGGGCGGCTACCAGCGTGGAGGCCGAACGGGCATTGACCCTGTCATCGCCATCCATATGGCCACCTTCGAAGAAGCCATCCACGTCTACCTAAAGTAGAAAACGAGGAAGAAATGAACCCGACTAGCATCACAGAGACAGCGCTCATCCTTAAACTCGAAGCGAGGACCGGGAGGATTCATGCCATCTTCACCGCACGGGTTCAAGATGAGGAAGGGCATCTGGACGCAGGCCAGCCGCTCTTCTGGAACACCGACGACTTGAACCTTATCAAGGCTTTCGAAGGAACCATTGCCAACGAACAGGAACGTAAACCAGATATAAAACCGGAGCCAAGGGAGGTGGCTCAGCTCTGGGGGCTCATCTCCAAGACCCACTGGTGCGAGGCGTGGAGCGTGCTGTGGAACGGCTCCCTGCGGCGCCGCCGCTGGATGGAATTTAAACCCCTCTTCGTAAACGAGCAATGGAGAGCAGCAATCCTCCGGGAACTCGATCGCCGGGCCCCAGGCTGGGCTGTGGAGCCACAGTTCCTTCCGTGGCGGGAACTGCTGATTCGGAGCCAGAAGTTGAACCCCATGAAATTGGGGAGGCAAAGGACCATCCTCGATGCGGGGTGTGAAGGAGGCGTGCTGCACCTTCGGGAGCATGAAGTCTTGGAGTGGTCGGACGGAACTTCTGGGTGTGTGCTTGAGGATGCACAGATGGACGATCGTGAGGGCCTTTTTCGAAGCTCCATCTACCGTATGGAAAAGAACGAGGTCGCGCTGTGTGACATGCTTGAAGAATGGGAACAGATTTGCAGCCCAATCGAATATTCCGAGTATGCCGATGACATCGAAGGGGCCGTCCGGCTTTTCATGGACGAGTGGCGCTGGTGGTGCCTCTATCCCGGCGAAATCGCACCCGATGCGAGGGAACTCATCCTGGAACTCCTAGAGGTGAGGGTCCCTGGCTGGGTGGACAATTCGCGACGAGCCCGAAACGAGATGTACAGCCGGGAGGCGTGGCTCCGGGTCCTGCTCCCGGAAATGAGCAAAATTGAGGAGGCAGAGAGGGAGGCCCGGGCCACTCATTCGCGCCGACAAGACCTCCTAGGCTCAGTCCAGCGCGTATTGGAAGAGGCTGGCGAGCCCTTGGCCATCGGGAAGATCACGGCCATTCTGTTGGCCAATGGTGATTGGCAATCGCGAAGCGCAACTCCAAAAGCGTCGGTTCAGGCCCGGCTGGCAGTGGACCTGAAAAGACGGGGCGGCGCGTCCGTATTCTTCCGTTCGGCGCCAGGTTGCTATGGACTGAGAGGTCCTGCCGCCAGGAAAACTGAAAATACTTTTTCCCCGCATCTGCGACCTGACGCCCCGCAAAGCCCCGACCCTCGGTTTCTTGTCGGGTACGACCAATACCTGGCAGCCTCCAGAGCCCTTGATGGAGCAACAAGATCATCCATGGATAGAAGCGAGTTGGAGGAGGCGTTGAAGGCCCACAAACGGGCGGCCGTATCCATCTATCACTTGGCGCATACCAAGGATGGTGTTGAAAAGGCGGACCTGTTCAAGGAAGCCGAGGCCATTGCAGCCAAGGCAAGCCAGACCCTCGAGCGGATCAAAACGCTTCAGTAGCGATTGCTCTTGGTCCAACAATGATGCATGTATACGTCCGGGGAGCCAAATGCCTGCCTATTATCTTTTCGACAACATTCCAGAAGCACTTAGTTTCGCCTTGGGACTTGGGGCCAAGGGCAGCTCCTATATCGTGAACATCCGGGGCCCCGAGGAAGTCATCGCATCCAAGGCCGCTGCAATCCAAGTGGTCTCTGCCACCGCCATCCTGGGCAATGGGGACCATGGATTGGCGATCCATTTGGCGTTCGATTCCCTCTCTGATACGGACGAGGAGTTCTTTAGGTTTCTCGGGACGAAGGTCAGCCGCGTTCTGGAATCCTATGTCTGGCAGGATATTCCCTGCTTTTACTTCAATTCTGGACAAGATATCGAGGCTGCCCACTGGCTGTTGAATCACCTGCTGGAAAGGATGTGCGGCTATCCGTGCGGAACCAAACTTGAATGCGAAGTGATTGACGAAGGGGGAAGCCAAAGACAGGAAATCCCACCTGGAGGTCCAGACCGACACCAGGGATTGGACCTTTCCTTAACCACCAAAGAAAAGACAGGCGTCCGCACAAGTTGAGCCTGAGACATTGGCTGACCTTACCTTGGGGCTACCTTGGATTCCGTTGGCACCTTGACCCGTTGACTAAGGAAGACTCGATGGAGCAACCCGTGGATCCCTGGAACCTGGATGACGCCGTCCGATCCGTAGTGAATCGGACAGGCATGGAGGAATGGAATGCCCGCGCTGTCCTGATGGCCAAGGAGCGTTATCTGGACCTGGCCGGGATCGGTGGGGTCAAGGAGAGTGAAGCCTTGCTCCACGAGCGCGAGGTCCACCGCCACCTGCTTCCGGACCATCCCAATGAACTGGATGACCGGGAGCTTGAGTATGTCCGTGTCACAACGGGCCTTGACGATGGGACCATCGAGACCATCTTCCTGGCTGAGACGGCCTATGCCGATCAGATCGGCATCATCGATTGGCCGGATGAGGCGGAACGAAAACGCAACCTTGGGGATTACTATCCGAGCCCCCTGAGCGACCTCGATCGCGGCCTGGAGGGCATCCGTTACCTTTTCGAGCAGAAGCGCCTGACGCCAGAGGTGGTTGACAGAGACACCGATGGCGTCGTGTTCAGCTTTGATCTGGGGGGGGACAGGTACGCCCTCCACCTTTGCGTTACCCGATGGCCCAGCGAGCGAAAGGGCTTCGGCCCTATCCCGACCCTCCTGGCCAGGGTATGTGTCGAACAAGGCGCCCGCCCCCTCCAGATCAGGGTGAACCTGCGGGAAACCGTGGACGGTGTGTTCTACGATTACTTCGGCCTGGAAGCCTTCACACAGGAGATCCACACCAACCATGCACGCTGGCGGAACCACCTGCTCTTGGGGGTGGCCGCCACGGAATGGCTCGCGCGGGCAGGCGGGGTGTCCACCTTCGGCATCGATCTGAAGGATGGGTGCCCGAGGGTGAAGGTCGGCGGCCATGTCCTGACACTGCCCCTCGGAAATGGTAGGTTTATAGAGAATCCCCTCGTGGATCCTATCGAACTATGTAGATCGGTCATGACAGACGACGAGTGCTGGATCTTCACCTGTGGATGCGGGGAACCCGGATGCGCAGGGATCTGGTCCGGAATCCTTGTCGTCCATTCTGGCCCTTATACCATCTGGATCTCACCTGAGCGCCCCGAATTGCCGCTCGGTGTGTTTCCGAAGTGGCGCTACCGGCGTACTATCCTGGCCACCATCAAGGCCATGCTCAGCCGAGGCAAGAGCGGGAATGTCGAATGCGGAGTGTATGGCGTAACCAGAAAATCGCTTAAACGAGCCCTGAACAGTGCACGGCGAGGTGTGCCGAGGCTGCACAGCAGTAGGGTGGTCCTTCACGCCCCCGAGTAAAGCCTTCTCCCTCATCGGAGACAAAGGCCGTCCCTTCCCTCCACCCATCCTGCTGCTACGCCCCAACGGCGGTCCGCCCCCCGGAGTGCCCATGCGCGCCCCCCCCAGCCAACTCCCCCCGCCCGGTGAGAGCCCCGGATGCCCGGAAACACCCTTTGAAGGCTGGTGTTGGAAGGGTGGTGTCCTTCCTCTGCAAGACTTGGCGACCTACCGCGCGGGACTCGAATTCAAGCACCTGGGCAGGGCACATGCCCAAATCGGACCGGCCAAGGATTTTCCGGTGCTGTTCCGGATTTTTGCCCATGCGGCTCAGCGGCACAATCCTCGCAGCACGACCGTGCTGTTCCCGGAGGATGCCTGTTTTTGGGTCCGGGAAGTTAGGTGGCTTCCCGACGGGAGGGTCTGCCTAGGCTTGGAACAGGACCCCCAGGGGAAGGATCTGCTGGAGGATTTCGAGACCCCCTTCGAGGCGTGGCTGACAACACTCTACGGCCAGCTCCCCTCCCCCAGCCAGAGGATGCATCGCCTAGGACAACGCCCCTTCGCCCGCTGGGCCACCGGCGCCATACCGGGTGATCCCCCCATATCTGGCATTCTTTATGACTTTGACGAGGCGGTGCGCTTCGCTGCCGACTACACGGGCCAATCGCCTGCGCTGGTATGTCAGGTGCTGACAGCACGGGAACGCTACCTGGAACTATCCGGAATCGCTATCCCCGACTACAACGAAACAGAATGGGCTCAGCTCCATGAGGAGCGCCTTCAATTCCGGGACCTATTACCAGCCAATCCCGGGTGCGTGGATGACCGGGAAACGCAATACCTGGTCAGGATGACGGGACTCCCCCGCGCTCAGGTGGTTCGGGCGGTTCAGGGGGAAACGGCCTATGAAGACCACCTGGGGCTCATCACTTGGGACAGCCCCGAGGAGCGGGCCGCCGACCTGGGGCTCCCTTCACCCGGCCTCCCTGAGGTGTGGGAGGCCATTTTTGCTGACACCCCCCAGGCCCACGAGGCCCACCTGCGGGAGGTTCTCGCCCGGGGTCGGCGCCTGGGGTCCTACCCCTCCTTCTTGGACGGTTGTACCCGCATCCAGACCCTCTGGCAAGCCTCGGGCCCTTGCTCAGGCACGCTCGGGATCGTTGGGCGACGCCGGGATCAGGCCGCCATCCTGGCGGCCTACCCCATTGCCACTGCGGATCCGGGAGTGTCAATCCGCATTCGAGAGGTGGAACTCCAGGAACAGGGGCTGGTCGCCCTGGTTAGCGCGGAAACAGCAACCGGATCCACCCTCAGGGGCCTGCTCCCAGCCCCGTTCGCATCCATCGTTGCGATCCATCCCGGAGCGGATCTACAGGTGTACCTTTCCGTCTGGGCCAACCATGTGGAGCGGTTTGTTGAGAGCGCGGACGCCGATGGCTTTACCTTCCAGGGAAGACTCCAATCCCTGTCGGAAGTGATGGCCTGGGGTGAACCCATGCTGCTCCTTGGCATCAATGGGGACCAACCCATCAAGGTGTTTGCCAGACCGGGATCCGCACCCCAATTGCAGCTTGGGGAATGCATCCGAGGCCATGGCCAGATCATCCTGTGGCCAACCACACAGGAAATCCATGCACGGACAGAGGCTGTCCGTCCTCTTGGTTAAAACTGATCTTGTGGTATCCGGCCCCCATGAGGTCCGGCCCCCAAAGGAGGTTGCCAATGAACTGGAAACACAGGCGAGATTCGCAGGAAACCACGATCGACAGCGTGGCTACGCTCAAGCAGTGGGCCACGGAGGGCCGAATCCAACGGGATGACTATGTGTTCAACCCTGTCCTGGAACAATGGCTCTACGCGAAGGACACTGTGGAAATCCAGGGACTCTTCAACACCAAGGAAAAGGTCAAGGAGACGGGCCGCCTAAACACCCTCGGCCTGACCTTCGGCATTGCCGGGTTGATCATTGGCCTGATTCCGCCCCTCATGCCCCTGGGTGGCCTGCTGCTCCTGATCGGTATCGTCCTGACCATCGCCTACTACATCAAGCGGCCTTGAACCTCCAAGCCAGTGCCAATCCAAGCCACTTACACAAGCCATCAATAAACACTTCGGAGTCCAAATGCCCTTTCACCCGCGCCTGGACAACATGGGGAAAACGGTTCAAATCCTCACCGCCCACACGCCATCTCCCCTGCCATCTTGGGCCGATCACTGCCAGGTGGCGACGGTCGTCCCCGATGGTTCCATGCCCTATCGTCTCAACCACGTGCTCTTCCGGCCATGGAAGAAGGCCCCGACTACTCGGCCAGAGTGGCAGGACCTGAGCAAATGGCTGGACATCGAGGACCCTCCCTTCGAGGCGAAGGGACTGAAGCCAGCAGCCGGGGCGGTCGTGGTAGAGCCGGATGGGCGGGTGTGGCTGGTCGCCCCCACCAATGCCTTCGGCGGCAGCAAGGCCACCTTCCCCAAAGGCCAGGCGAATGGCCTGGACCTCCGGGCCACAGCCCTCAAGGAAGTCTTCGAGGAAGCTGGGCTGCGGATTGAAATCATCACTCACCTGATCGATGTCACCCGGTCTACGACCCGGACCCGCTATTTCCTGGCCCGCAGGACCGGAGGCTATCCAGCCGACATGTGCTGGGAGTCCCAGGCCGTCCTGCTTGCCCCCGTGGAAGACCTGCGGTCACTCCTGAATAAGCCAGTGGACCACCAGGTCCTGGCGGCCCTCCTGGAGTGGATGGGAGGCTGGGCAGGCTATTTCCACAAGGGCAAGCCTGAACCCGACCTTGCCGACTGCAAACGCGGTATTGCCCCGGCTCGTCGCGCCCACTGGCCCACCCTTCCCCTCCCCAGGGCCCGGACGACCATCACTCTGGACATCCATCTGGACGAGGCCGAGGCGGCTTGCCTGAGGCTGGGGTTCATTCCAAGCGTGATGGAGGAGAAATGGTTCGCCTTCATGGAAGGGGATACCCTCTATGAGCACCGAAGCTGGACGGGGTATTGCATCGATCAAGTCCATTTCGTTCCTGAAGGGGATGGACTCAAGGCCACCCACGCCGAGGTCAACCGCTATCAGGACCAATACCACAACGTGGATGACGAGGAGGATCGGGAAAGCATCACGAGTCGCGTCAACCAGCTCGCTCATATGACTATCGAGGGGCGGAACACGGAAGACGGTTTCGTGACCGCCCTCAAGGCCTCCATGGTCCCCAACTACCTAGGGAGCCCAGAGGTTGTGCAGGGGCTACTTGACCCCTTCTTCATGGCCATATTCCAGAAGCGGGTGGCCCTGACCAAACCCAACCAGGATGGCCTCCAAGATTCCTATCGCGAGATATCCCGATTAGAGCACCTCGTCACCAAGGTCTTCGCTGGCGAAGACCCTGACTATGGCACCATCGGGACCTGGCACACGCCTGCAAGCCTTGGCGCAGAGGCCATCAAGGGCTTCGACCTTGACCCGGATTACCTGGCGGGTGAGAACCTCTACTGCATCCTCTCGGAAGGCATTGCGGCGCTCGGTATGAAAGTCGACGAGCTGCTGAAGGCATTCGAGCAGGACCCTTTCGGCGACTTGAAACGGGACATACTTCCCAAGCTCGCCGAGACCCGCCAATTTGCTGCTTCCGTCCTTATGGGTACCCGGTCCGCGATCTTCCAGGACAAGACCCTTAAGGACTTCATCTATTCCCCTTCCGAGGAGTGCTGACCCATGTGGATTTTTCTGAACAACGCCTTCCTTTCCATCGTCGACAAGGGGGGCGATGGAACCACCCTCCTTGTGCGCGCCCGAAGATCCGGGGACATCGAAAGGACCTTCCCCGAGGCCAAGGTCGAGCGGACTCCCGCCAATGATTATCGGTTCCGCGCCCGCCTGGGGCGCGAAGTGGTCGCAGCAGCCCTTGCAGAAGCCGTTAGGGCCATTACCTATTCGAATTTCAAAGGGAGCGTGAGGGAGCTTGATCGGCATGATGCCTATATGGGGGTTTGGGAGGTCATGCACCACTACCAGACTCAGGGGAGCGGCCCCACACGCTAGCCCTCCTCCGACCCGGGCCAATAGGGTCCGCCCGCCTTGCAATGCACCCTGCCAACCTTCCCTTTCGGATTTCCCCATGTCTACGCCCCCCGATCTGCCTGAAATGCCCAAGATCTATGACGAACTCGAAGCCATTCGCTTCACAGCGGAATGGTCCGGCTTGCCCCACGATCTGGTCGAACGCGTCCTGGACGCCAAGTCCCGCTACCTCCAGCTCGTCGGCATTATCAATCTGGATGATGCAGACGAGGAGGCACTGGCGCGAGAACGGGCCGTCTACAGCCATCTGATCCCCGAGACCCAAAACTTCGTGGACGACCGAATGCTGGTCTACATGGCGGAGGTCACCAAAGTGCCTATGAAAACGGTCCAGCTTGTGGACCAGGGCGAGGCCGCGTACGCGGACTTCCTTGGCCTGACTGAATGGGACAGCGATGAGGAGCGTGATGCCCACCTGGGGACACCTGAACTCCAGGAAGAGGCTATCCAGGACCTGGACCCTGAGGCACCCGAGGAGAAGGCGCCCATGTCCGAAGGCCACGGTGACCATTGGGGCTGCGTTACCGAAGAGGTAGGCCCGTTCATCCGAAAGCACCTCGCCGTCATGCCCGGCCCAGAAAGCCTCCTTTACAACGTACCCTCGCCCACTCCCATCTGGGAAACCGTTACCGCACGGTCAATTCCCCAAACACCTTCCCTCGCGACCTGGCGCATGGATGGGTCCAGCGGGTCCTCGGAGGAGGTGATCACCGCCTTCCCCGTGGCCAAAGATGGCATCACACATGCCATCACCCTTCATGGAGCCCGGATCTGGGAGGCAGGTTGCGAGGCCATCATCGAAGCCTCCACCAGCTTCGGGGCCTCCATAGCATATTTCGACACAGCCTTCCTCCATCCCTGGAACGAATGGGCCCCCGAGGCAGAGGTCAAAGTACAGCTCGCCGCCTTTGCCTATGCCCTTGATCCTGCCCCGGATCAAATCATTCAGATCACGAAGGAAGAGACCGTCAGGGTGATGCGCTCCATCCAGGACAAGGTCGCCCCGGAAGAGGTCACCGACCTTTCACCCATCGAAGTCCACACCAAAGGAATGGCCTGTTTCATGCCATTGCGGAAAGGGAACCCGGATGAATATGAGTTCCTGCCCGATGACAATTAGCAGTCCCCACCCGGGACAACTACACTTCCCCATCAACTTGCCCATCCAGGGATAGCAAAGGGGGCGAAAAGGTAGGCACGGTACCTCATGGCCACCTGGCCTTGGGGAA
>Ga0316217_10005237_pt1 | contig 13551 bp, 5 predicted proteins | sample 1anoAmetaG_FD_203633 | JGI IMG/M metagenome (GOLD analysis project Ga0316217, IMG submission 203633) | Freshwater microbial communities from Trout Bog Lake, Wisconsin, USA - 1anoA | ecosystem: Environmental > Aquatic > Freshwater > Lake > Hypolimnion/Profundal zone | place: USA: Wisconsin...
AACAGAGATTGAATAAAAAATACAACATTTTTGATACTTGTATAAGTTACGGCAATCCAATATAAATTTGTTTTTAGATATCCGAAAGAGAGGGCTATACACTTATCACTAGTTTAGCAAGGTCTTTTTGAATTATAAAAGACAAAAAATGATTCAAGATAGTTTTCATTTCTGCTAAAAAGGAACTCTATTCTTTATTTTTCAGGAGCAAAGGTATTTATTAACACTTTGAGATAGCTGTTAATTGCTATTTCTATTTGCTAATTTATAATTACTTAAATGAGCGATTACTCAGCTAACTATTATGGTACATCCCAATATCTGATCAGCTAGGTAAAGGATCCTTATGAAAACGTAAACCCATCTAACAAATGCAAGGAAAAAGGGAAAAGGGAAATAGGGCGCTGGAATCTCCAAGAAACATAGATCTACTTGGAGGTTATTCAACAGCATAAAGGTAAATCCATTTTAAAAGCACTCAAGAACGCTCTTCCCAATCGATTGTAGTCTCAAATCCGAGCACACCACAACAAAATGCTGAAAAAGTATTTAGATATCCCACGGATAATCTAAGTGTCAAACCGAAGGGAAAACAAAGTGCTAATGCAAATAAACAAACAGTTGGTAACCTGTGTTAATACGATAAAGAAGGTCCAGACAGAGTATAGTATGGTTGTCAAGGAGGAAGAAGCTCAGGTTAAAAAGATTGAGGACGCCAAAAAAAATGAGTGAGAAGTATACTGATTTTATCATAAGTTCAATTTTATATGTTAGATAGTATGTGGCGGTTTAAAGAGTGATTTGTAATCTAAAATTTATTGAGATGGCACAAGCAATTGAGTAATACTTGAAATAGCCTTTCAAGAATCCCAGGCCACCAGGAGATTAGGACCCACAATTCGCCTATCTGATTACTTATATTGGATAACTTTTTGTGCAAGGGTATAGACTTGTTGAGAACTATGGATCCATACTCCTTTTCTCCCTTATGTAATTTCAGTTTTCAGATTCTTCGCATGGGCGAACAAGGCGGCTGAAAAAGCTTCCGCCACGTTTTAAGCTAGTTTTATGGCTGAAAAGGTGCTCCCAAATCCACGATGATGGGACTAACCGTCGCAAATTATTTGATCAAATGACGTTAATTGGAAGTCTGTTGTAAGAAGTTTAGTTTCACATAGTTTACTTACATTAGCGAAAATATTCAATAGTTCCAATGATGATGCTGTAAAAAAATGAGCTCCCATCATGCTTTAATTATTTCAAAAAAAATCAATGGATTGAGCAAAAAAATGGACTTCGTCCGATTTCCGAAAAGGAAGAAGGCATTTAACTGCATAGGCTAGTCTAAAGCTTTATCAAGGGGGCAGGAGAAGGTCGCAACCCTGATCTAACCAGAAGAATCCAAGGACAAAACAAATTTGTTTACGATTTATTCAAAGTCATTAACACAGTTTGCTACATTGTGGGCAAAGAGATTCTTTAGAACGATTTTCAGACGATTAGCGTTTAAAAATGGATGAGAAAACATACTTAGAAAAAGTTCAAGCGTTTTGATTTGCTTATGAGAGGAGCACACAAATGTTCTATAATCGATTGGAAATTCACTCGTTTGGACGCTGAATAAAAGATAAAGGGCGCAAGTACTCATAGGAAAAATTAAACATACTACCAATTGGCAAGAAAAGATTTCAAAACTTAAATTTAGCTCAAATTCTACTGCTTTCATTAGAGAAGTGTCAATCAGTCTTACCATTGCTTTACGACGGCAAGATTCAACTATCAGATAACCACTGTAGATATTGAGTAACAAGAGAAGAAAGAGAAAGAGAAAAAGAATAAGGATGAAACCTTTGATTAAATAGTCATATAAGACTCTTTGATTGACTTAATTCCTGATGTTCCTGAAGGACAAATAGCTTGCAGATCTCCGCCTATCATCAAGCTCGACAGCAGTGATGAGGAAGTAAATAAAAAAATCGCTGAAAAGTCTATTGTTTTGGGTCGTTAAGTCAAAAATAATGAAAATAATCCCAATAACTACAAAAGCCTTAGAATAAATGAAAGACTTGATAAGAATTTGTAGTACCTTTAAATCGAAGAAAGTCCTCCTTTATCTCAGCAGCTGATAACAAACAAACAAAGAATAAAAAATGAAAAAAGATTATTTAAGCAAAAGTCCAATTTTATCCGATTTCCAATTTAAGTCTATGAAATAGATAGTGATTGATTTATTGAAGATATTTAGTATTTGAATATTTGGATCCACTTTCACATAGCCAATAATTATAGTTTCTCTTGGACTAAATGTCCTTGTGGGTTAAACAAATATTTATAAATCCCAGCTAGCTTTATGCTGAACTTAGATTCTCACTATTCTACTTAAGGTGTTCTAGATTATTCTGCTTCGAATATTCTCAAAAATAAAAAGTCTATTTTGACATAGTATGTTTCACTACTTTTTAATTTTAGCAGAGAATAGACGTTGTAACCAAATGGTTGATGCATAATCGCTTTGAGATAAGAATTCGGAATATTTCCCCAATCTTCAAAATAATTAGCAAGGAACAACGATTTTAATAGATTTAGGAAGATTGTGCTAATTACTGCACTAAGAAGCTTATCTTTGAAAAAAAATAGGAATAGCTTAATAAACTTTTCTTTTATAACTGCGTTTTAATTATTAATCAAAGTTTTATTTCAAAGTAAGAGTGTAAAAGTGGATGGTTACATCTTTCCTACCACTTCTATCGCGATAGAAAGATAAAAATGTCCATTATCAGGCTGAAAGTCAGCACAAAATTCATTGGACAACCCTTTTCGTCTTGTAAAGTAATAAGTACCTAACATGGGCATTCTAGTCAAGTCTTAATGTCCCAGGTTGGCCTTATGAGGAGGATAATGTTTACGAATGATTAATTTGTATTTTTCGGGCTTGCCCATTAATTTTATTAAGCATTGAACGTATAAAGAGTGGCATAATCAAAATCAACTTATAATTATTACTTAAGCAACTCAAAAATGTCATTTATGCAAAAACTGCTTCCCATCAGCATCTTTACTGTTGGCTGCTCTGCTCTCACCTTCCAGACCACCGTCCTTCATCCTTTCCACGAGGAACTCGACGCTTAGTTCAAATAGATCAAGCAACTGGAGAGCTAAGATAAGAAGTTCTTTTAATTCGAAGCTAAAGCTTTCTAAGCTGTCAACCTCGTTGGGGATAGAGTTGATTTACTGATCAAGCTGAAGACTGAGGCTCTAATTGTTGAGAAACTACTCTGATATTGTGTATATATTCTTTCAAATTTTACATAACTTAACAAACGTTTGAAACAAAGGGAAAAGTTCTAAAAAAGGCAGCGATTAACCTCGGAAAAAGCCCTAATCAGAGCTAAATAAGCGAATAGCAGACGCCTAAGAAGCTAAGTAAGCCTATTGATGATCTATTTGCTTGAGTAAAACAATCTTTTTTACGAACAGGAATATTGGATTTTATGCATCAGATTGCTAATTCAAAGGCATGTTAACTACGTCAGGAAAATTATTTTAGATAGTGTTCTTCTCCAGGTTTTTCTTAATCAACAGTTTTATTGCACTTATCAGTACTCATTCTTCCCAAGTAACGGCTCTTTGTGCTTGAAATATTTAGAAAATGAAAGATCTTAGTGAAATTAAGAGCACAGATTAAACCTCTATGATTCCAAAGGATAGAAAAGATTGGCTAACTTAAGGCGAAACGCACCTATCTTGCCGCTTTGGCACAGTAGAAAACAAGAAGAGGCAAAAAACTTAGAAAACACTTCATGATATTAATCCTTTTAATACTTTTGGTTTTTTCATGACCTTTCAGTTTTAGCAAAAATAGAGTAAATAAAGGGCTTTTGTTGAAAATAAAAAAAACTGCAAAGGAAGGATTTTTTTTTCTATTTTTTCCTGGCCTATGAAATTTTGTCATTTTATTTAAAGACCCTAAAAGATGTTTTTAGATGTGAAGACGCAGACTACTAAAGATCCTGAGTAAAAGTTTTCGTCCCCAGAAGAAAGCAAAAAGCAGCTTAAAATAACTTTTAACTCATTTTTATCTTCCTCAATGTTGCGAAAAAAGACTAAAAAAACATAAAACCTATTCGAAAAATTGCAGTTTTGAATTAAGATCTTTCTTTTAAGCTTAAAACAAACAATAGCACAGATTATCATAGGTATTTGTGCATTCGATGGCTAGAATTAAGACTTTTATTAATTTGTTCCTCTCTCATGTATTTTTGGACTAACTTATGAGTCTAGTAAGCTTTGTTTTTTTTCGGAGATTCTGGCTCCTCTTTTGTTACTGGACTTTGGGGAGAATTATCGGTTACCTTTTGGTCAATCAAGCAAGACAATCTCGTTAAAATCTAGATTCCTTCCTCCAAACCAATAATCCTTTTTATGTACTATCTTTCAAAGGAAAGGATTCTTTACTTCATATGATCGATTTCTTACGAATTGATCAAAATAGAACGTTTAATTGTGGCAAAAGACTTTGAATCTAGGATACTTTCTCTTACTTCATTCTTGAGGAACTTTATAGGGAATTTTTGGTCAAAATGATTTTGAGATTAGAGCAACATTATGTCCTATTCTTTCATTCGGTTCGTTGGAGACTGCCTAAAAGATTATACTTCAGAGTCATTAGCAATGTACGATTATAGAGGATTCTAAAACCTGGAAAGCTATTTAGTGATGTTGCTTTTCTCGGCATTTTTTTAGCATATCTCCAATCGTAACAAAACCGCATCTATTTTCTTTTATAGCAAGCTGATTTTTTGATTAAGCTATTTGAATACTTATAAAATATCTGACATATTGAATATAAAGCGATGATATACTTAAGATATAACCAATCATAATAAGAAATCCGGGTCTACGCTTTTTTCGTTTTCTTTTTTTTACAAATCTTCCTCTATCTTTTTATTTGTGTTATTTGCGGCCATCTCGATTTAGACTTCAGGCTTGCGTTGGGTTACTTGGCTTTCTTCGATGCGGGATTCTTCAAAGACAATATCGATTTGCCCTAAAGGTAGCTTTTTCAAGAAGAAAATGCAGGTCAGGAATGAAATGATTAAAACCGCCAATTAGAAGCAAAGCTTGAATATTATTCCAATTTTCCCTGAAAAAAGGATTACTGCAACTTCGTACATACTTGAAGATATCCCTATGAATTGCGCATTTACTGCAAAAGCTTCAAACTTACCCCCAAACACTTTGGAACTTACGCAGAGCAACCATATGCCCAAGCTTAAGATCGAAAGCCCGACAAATATGAACAAGACCATAGTTGTTGCGAATTTCTTTGAGAATATGCCTATATAGAGAAAGGAAAGTGTGAGAGTTGTGAAGATAACTACAACGTAGCCTACTCTTCTAACGGAAAAGTAGTCACTGAGTGTGCCTATGATCAAGCTAGCCAAGATAGCTCCTCCTCCAAAGATGATAATCACATCAAGATTATGAGTTAACCTAAGTTATTAGCTTTCACTTTGAGAGGTCCAAACAAGATACTATAGCAAAGAATCGCTGTAAGATAAGAAGAAACCTAAGCCCATTTGTACAGGAATGATATTAAACATCTTTTTGTACATGAACCAAGTATTTTTCAGAACTTGTCCAAGGGTCATTTGATCACGATATATCTGATCAAGACGGTTGCCTTACTAGTTGTTGTCAGCTTGCTGATTTTCAGCGTTTGCCTGATTATTTTGCGGTTATTGTCGCTCTTATTGAAGCTAATTAGCAGGTCCTGTTCTTCTTTCCATTGGGTAGGAAAAATAACAAATTACAGCGGAAACAATAGTCATACAAGCCAGGACAATCAAATATGCCCACACAGGAATTGATCGGTAACTTCCGTAAGCGATTGCATATCCGAGAAGAATAGATAAACCGAAAATCCCTGAAAAAATACCGAAGATTTTGCCTGAGTGGTCAGTGTTCTCATGCTTTTAGCAAAGGATTTGCACTACTCTGATACTGGTGAGGTAAAAAATTGCTGTTCCGATGATATCCATGAAGATGGCTGCCAGTTCAAAGACATTAATCATGATCTTAGTGAATACTGCCAACTAGCAGGCGTATTTTCCGATAAGGATGAAGCAACCTCCGATTGCAAGTTTTCGAATAGGCAAATCGAGGTAAGGTGTGATTAGAACCGTGAGGTAGTATAAGAGGGCAAATATCCCATAGACGATGAGTTGCCGAATTCTTGAGACATTACTTTGGCTATCTTCTGTTCCGTACTCCGATTCATAGAAGAAAACGTACGCATCTTCGCTTTGGAGAGTGGTTGAAAGGAGTAGGAAATAGCAACCTAATAACAGGAGTTCTTTCACAAATCCCATTAAAATATAAACATCGTAAAAATCTATCAATACAAAAGTTGAACTTTCATCTTATAAATGGCAAAATAACTTGATTAAATAATTTTGTTGACAATAAAGCATTTGAGATTGGTCGATGATTTTCAAAAGTGGATTAAAAGTGCCAATATATAATTCAAACGAGAAAATATAAAAATGTAGCTATAATCGTCTTTGGACCCTACGAATTTTCAAATTTAGCTTCCCTAAGGTATAGCCCCCAAAAAAAAGCATTTTAGACAGTTTACATATAATGATTCAGAAGCGCTGAGGCAAAGCATGAATTAATTACGCAGTCAAGTCTATCAATATCCTCAATATTAACCACTTTCCAAAAGGGCTGTGACTTAAAGTGAGTCCATTCATGGCTAAAACAATACTAGGTCCCAGAATGCTAGGGAAGCTTGGAGTGTTTACGACCCAGAGAAATAGCCTATTTTTTATTTTGATGTCTTCAAAGCAGCTAAAAACAAACTTGAAAAAACTGAAAACCTCCAAAAAGATGAAAGTCATAAAAAAAAGAATGGTTGGGGCAACCTTTTTAACAAATAGTTTTGGGGGCATTAATTCTAAAAGCCTCCTCCTTTCATGGGCGCCTTTTAGCACATTGAGCCTGATTTTGGGCCAAATATCCACATTTCAATTCCAAATAAATCAGAATACCGTCCATACTCACTCTATCTATAACAATCAAGGGCAGAAAGCATCGTGAGCCCATATAATCATCAATAGTTTAGTAAAATAATTGAGCCTAAAATGGACTAAAGTAGGTAATAACTGTAAAAAAGCAATAAGTTCAAATATTACTTTTAGCTTTAGTCAGTAAAGTCTGAATTATGTCATGAATAAGCTAAAATCTAGGACATGAATATCAAAGAAAGTAGGATTTAGCCCATTTAATAGTAATTAGATCATTCAATGGTTTGGAACTATTAAAACCTTTTTGGGGAATGTAAACCGATCAAATCTATTGATCCTTAATGGTAAAATTAATGTAAGATTATTACTATTCAGAGGAAAAACCAATCTAAAAAGTTGAAAACTCTCAAATATTTGAAATTCAAAGATAAAACAATTCCAAGACCTTAGAATCTCTTGAAGCTAAAATGAGTCTTTCTTATGATATAGGTGGTGTCCTCTCAGATGAGTATATATTGACTGAAATCTCAAAAATGCTACAGAATGTCTAGTGCGAACTTTTTACTTTAGATTATTCTACATTGACGTGGAAGCTGGATACTGTTGCCTTTCGCCCTGAGTATATTTTCAGTAATTGTCTCATAAATTAGGAAGCAGTTTGGGTCATATGTTAAGTGATGTCATCCGAATGGCCTCTTTCAGAAGTCGCTTATCTGCAGCTGTTTCTTTTCTGAATAAAAACAAATATCGCAAAATTTACTCATAGTTAAGTAACTCTCTGACTATTTAGGCATACATATTGCAGAAATGTTGGTAGTTTTCTAAGAAATTGTACTTTAACTAATAAAATAATGTACTTTGGTCTAGTTTTTGAAAGAAGTGTAGAAAGTGAAAGCAGAAATCTAACTTTTGTACAATTTGATTATAAACTAGGAGTCTATTAAATAAGAAAGTAAACATTATGAAGACTTTGATTTTCGATTTCTTCATGCTGAAGCCCTAGTTTTCAAAAGAATAGTAAAACTGGCGAGAAATTCAGATGCAGTTTTGCTTGAGACCAAAAATTTAGTGAACCAACTCTTACAAGCTGCTTTCAATCCTTTACTTTTCTTGCTCTAGAATCTTCTCTTTTCATAATGTCCATATCTTGAGCTTAATTCCTAGCTTTACCTTAGATACTATTTCTCTGAGCCCAAATAAATCATTAATACTGTAAGTAAAAAGCTGGAACTTATTAAGCAGGAGAGTAATGAGATGTACCTTATTTGCAAAGTAAAAGAGAAACTTTCACTTGTACAAACTCTAAGATAGCTCAAGAGATATGAAAGAAAATGGTAAAAAAGTTTCAAACTCAAAAAAAAATTAATTTAAAGAATAAGAAGGCAGCATAAAAACAAAATAAAGTGGTAGCAGTAAAAGAAGAAATAGTAAAAAATGAAAGATATTCTGGAACTAAAAAGTAGGTTTTATCAAACACAACAAGAGTAATGGGTACGCAAAAGGAATTTAGCTGAAAAGAATAAAGAATAGTTATAAAAACTCAAAAAATAGATTGAAGCCAAGCAAGAGAGGAGAAGACTTATGGAACAGTTAGAAAAAGAAAGGGAAAAAAGTGTATTGCTTGAACTCTAGCTTCAACAAAAGCAAAAACTTGCTAAAGAAAAGCAAGCCCTTCAACAAAAATTAAGCAATTTTGAATCAAATACGAGCCAGCCTGAGAATTAACCTTAGATTAAATCCAAATAATCTATAAACCTAGAGTCTTAGAGCGTATTACAAGATTCAAATAACTCAAAAGCATAGATGAAAATGATATCTGAATAATAAGCTGAAAAGAAAGCTCTTGAAGAATCAGCATAAATGAAAAAATAATCTTCATTAAATTTTTAAAAGGATAACAATCAAAGAAGCCAAGGATACTCTGAGCAAATCATTCCTTCATAAAAATCAATAGAATAACTCAACCGTAAATACATGCAAACAGCAGGAGCATTCTTTTCAAAAAAGTAGAAATAGTTTGGAACCAAAACAGAATCATATTTTCACCTTGTTGACAAGCCTAAAAAATCACAGCTTTAGCTTGAATCTTAGCAAAATCAATAAAAATCAGAATAAGAGTCAAGCCTAAAATCAAATGAATCTTAAAACAATTAGATGTAGCTATAAAGCTAAGATTAGTCAGCTTAATAGTCTCTATAAAACAGGCAAGTAGACATACAGACGTGCATTAGTATATGTGTGGATTAGATTGTCCGAAAGCAAAGTCTAGTGGTTCGTAAATGTCTTGAGTTTATTATTGTCGATAAATATGAAATTATGCAAATTTTGTAGTATTTGAGGACGATTTTTATGTCAGGGAATGGAGAAAAGGTGCAAGAATTCATAAGACTTTGTGTGGGTAATGAAGGCCTAGTTGGACTAAAGTATTTCACAGATTGCTTGCTCTTCGATACACCTTTAGAAAACATACAAAAGCTAACTCCTTCCTTTTATCATAGCAAAGTTAACATGAGACATGCTTAAATCAGCATCTTTTCAGATAATATCTAGCATTACATTGGCTTTTAATTCAAAAATTTACCAAACATTCTATAGCCATACTTTTCCTATATTCATCTTTCGAAGTACATGCAAATATTTGGCTTCATTATGAGGTTTCGTCATTGCTCAAACTTGCTATCCTAAAGTTGGAAGCTACTGAATAACTACAAAAAATAGCTCAACAAAAGAGAAAGATAGGGAGAATAAATCTCTTTCTAGCTCAAGCTAATGAACTTGCTGTGTGTGGTAAGATATAAAATCTCTAATTTCATCAAAATTTTTGAAAACTATTTGTTTTTCAGAGTGATTGAAAAAGAGTACAAGACGATGAGAGCCAACATCACTGAGTTGAATGATTTAGAACTTAACCACATCCAAATGCTAGACAACATAATAAAATATGGCTATATTGACAATCCTAACCTTATAGTCTCCAAAAACTTCAAGCAGTTGCTTATCTACATCAATTAGTTCTACCAAGTTGTCAACAAATTGGCTTTGGATGACATAGCAAGTTACTAGATGGAGGAGGTTCAGCAAAAGATCAACTTTATCAATGTTACTTTTGAAAAGTAGCTTAAAAACATGGATCGTAAGCTTTTCAAGCTCAATGATCAATGAATAACTCTTATCATTTTAGAATTTGCGAATTATAGTTAGTTTAGCCATTAGAAAATCGTTTGAGAAATATAATAACATGTCAAGAACTGTCGCCTGGAGAAATAAACCAACTCAGCTCATAACTCAGATGATACCTGTTGCCAATTAGTACAAGCTTTATCTTGTGCATGAGACTGGACCGACTTCTTTTGTCTTCAAAGATGATAATGATAACAAGTTCAAGGTATTTATCTCGGCATCAAGGTTACTATCGGTTCGACTGTAATGTGCTCATGTGGGATTGTGCAAAACGATCATTGCATTCATACTTTATACGTGCTCCTAAAAAAGTTTAAAGTACCTGCGAATAATCCTATTATCTGGCAAGGTAAAAATGAAACTATAAAGCCTCTTACTTAGATTCAGAATTGGAAGGATTGGTTCAGTTCAAGTTTGCTTAAAAGCGAAGATAGCCTATAAAAAAACACCAGTTCAAAAAGACACTGCGCTCCAACAACCCTCAATAGGTAGATTAGTTTCCTCCTTTGTAGGAAGATTCAATGTGTCCCATTTGCTACGAGGAAATGAATGGAGAATGCTATACATCTTGTAAAACTTGTAAGAAAAGTGTACACACTAAATGCTTTAAAGTTTGGACAAGACATAAGCAGGATTCAGATCTTGCTGTAACTTGTCCGATGTGCCGATCGTAATTCTAAAACCCTATGCTTGTCATTTTCAAAGATTTGGAAAGATGGGATGCTCAATTTTCTACTCATAAAGGCACTTTTTGCAAAGGTTGCGGCATGAAGAATATCAAAGGGATGCTTTTTAAGTGCTTGCTGTGTTCCTGTACTGAGCTTTGCAAACTATGTTACTAAGCCAATCAACATTCATAGCATGATAAGTACTTTACAAAGACGCTGGCGAACGATGAATGGAAAACTGCACCAATAAGAATAAAAAAATCCAAGAAACAAACCTTTCAACCCAACAAGGAAATAGTTGTCAAAGGTTTGAGTGCGGTGTAAGCTTAAGAGTTTATAATTTAGCTTTTTCCAACTTTAAAATAATACAACTCTGTGCAAACAACAGTCGAATTGGGAATAGTAGGGAATGAAATTCTTCCTAAACAATTGTGTTTTAAATGCAAAACCGGAGGAAACGAATTAATGCGAAGGCTCTAGTGCGGCCATGCCCTTCATGAAGAATGTTTAAGATCAATGCTAAAAAATAAGGAATACCTTTGTTAGATAGAGAATTAAACAATAGCTGTGGGGTATTTCTAAGCTTTGGGCATCAAGATAACAAAAACCAAGAAAAAGAATGTTTAATCTGTTGTTCTGAAGAACTAAGAAGAAATGAACAAGATTAAGGATACCATTAATTGCTTTTAGATCAATGGTTTTGTTCCTAAAGTAAAACCTACTGAAAAGCGAAATCAATCGATGGGAATGCCGATAAATAAGTCCCGTGACAAAAACTTTAGAATTCTCAAAAAAACAGTGATGTAAAAGAGGTAGGAACCTCTGGGTTTAGGTAACTTTGGGATGATAATGGTTACAGGATTAGGACATCAAAATAACCCCCAATCTTCGCAACCTTTGCGTGAAACTAATCAGATGCCTCCGAAGCTACGGTCAAATATAAACATGAGTAACTATAGATGAGCTTCTAAGATATTTGAAATTTTATACGATTAATCAAAGATTTATTGAATAATATTTGAAATCCTCAATAACTCTTGGTTTTATTGTTTCTGAAGTGCTTTCAAGGATTTATTTGTTCATTTTCTTTACACTTATTTATAAAAGGTTCTCAACTCATCCACTAAAACGGCTTTCAAAAAAAAGGTAAATTGAGGGTTTGTTAAATGCTTGGGAGAAAGTATGATGTTAGGCAGTTCTGATAGTATAGTGGTTAGTATATTCGGTTGTCGACCGAATGACCCGAGTTCAATTCTCGGTCAGGACGCTTTTTATTATATTTTGTTTTTAATGTTTGTTGGTCCAATCTAGGACGAAATCAAGCAATTTTACCAAATAATTAGCTTAAGCTTCTTTCAATTAAGTTCAAATTCCATTACTTTATTGGATTAATTTTGTCAGAGCTTTTTACACTTCTAAAGAAAAATTATAAAATTATATCTTAGAGTCAGATCCTTGAGAAATCTATGATGCAAGATCGATTAAAAACTAATTCATACTTTTCAATAACTTCATAAAATATAACAGATGATAATTGCCAAAATTCTTAGCTTCTTCACTATATTAGGATTAGTTTTGGCCGACCTCTCGGCAAATAATACACAGTCTACCTACATCAATATCACTGATTGTACCCTGAACTACAATTCCCTTAACGATAGCTTCGCCTTTTTAGGCTGCAACACTCCTCAAGGAACTACTATCAACTGGTTCTTATGCCTCACCCGCTGCTGCAACAATTTGCGATCTATAGATTATAATAAACCAAGTCTTTTGGCGATTGCCCAATGTAAAAACTATACAGCTGAGAACTCCACATCAGTGGCAGTCATAGTTATGGGGATTCTGATCGGTGGTTTCGCTTTGATAGTAATTCTTTGCTTTTGTATGATGGCTTGCAAGATATTCGGAACTTTTCAACTAAGAAATCGCTTAGTTTTTAATACCTAAGTGATTAGTGAGGTTTAGTGGCCTTAATAAAAACTGATCAATAACAATAACGTTTCTGACTTATTATGGTCTAAAAACGCTTCCTAAGTGTTGCCTCTCAAGTTATTGGATACCCCTTGCAGCATTTGCCTCGAAGATAGAACTACGGCTGAGTTGATTTGCAGGCATCAGTATCATCCTAATTGCATCGGAAAATGGTTTTACAAAAGCGATGCGTGTCCCTGCTGCAGGCATTAGAATATCAAGGGGATCAAGGTCTTTTGCGAGGGATGTCGTTGGAAGTATATCGTTTGTACAAGGAATTTCCTAATTACTTTCGCAGACAACTTAGTGCTGCTTTGCTAAGAGTGCAAAAGTAATAAAAAAATGTAAAATTAAGAATACTCTATTCCCAAAAATAGTGCAGCAGTCCTGAATAATTAAGGCTCACACCATTTCCTAGAAGGAGAGACCTTCATATTCCAAGAATAATAAATTCCATGATTTTTCGATAGTTTAAATAATTGAAGCTATATTGATTATCATTGCTTGAGCGAAATCAAAAAGCTTTAAAAGACTGTATTCTCACTAGAATTGTCTATTATACCGCCATAACCGCCATATTTAAGGAATGAATATAGTTATTGGGAACCACTTTGTGTTGTGGGCTCCCTTCTTATTAATTATTAACAGAAATATATGGTTATTTCAATCATCCTTTTCTTTACACTCTTAAATGTTATGAT
>Ga0316217_10005238_pt1 | contig 13548 bp, 10 predicted proteins | sample 1anoAmetaG_FD_203633 | JGI IMG/M metagenome (GOLD analysis project Ga0316217, IMG submission 203633) | Freshwater microbial communities from Trout Bog Lake, Wisconsin, USA - 1anoA | ecosystem: Environmental > Aquatic > Freshwater > Lake > Hypolimnion/Profundal zone | place: USA: Wisconsin...
GCAAAGGGCAACCCGGTCACCGAGAGCGCGACAGCGAAGGAGGTCACCATCCCCATGGGGCCGGTCGCATCCCAGGAGGTCATCAAGGAGTTGGGGACGAACGGCGGCGGCTTCTTCAATGCCAACTCGGCACACCCCTTTGAAAACCCGACACCTCTCTCCCACTACCTGGAGATCCTCCTGATTCTCCTGATTCCCGGCGCCCTCACCTACACGTTCGGCATCATGGTGGGCAATACCCGCCAAGGGTGGGCGCTCCTGGGGGTCATGCTCCTCCTGCTGCTCGCTTCCTTTGCCGTACTGCAAGGGGTCGAGGCGGCCGGTAATCCGCTCCTTGCCAAGCTGGGCGTACAAGGGCCGAATATGGAGGGTAAGGAAATCCGTTTCAGCCTGCCCGGCACCAACCTCTTCACCGTGGCAACCACCGGCACCTCCTGCGGCGCGGTGACCGCCATGCACGACTCCCTCACCCCCATCGGCGGCATGATGCCGCTCTCCCTGATCCTGTTGGGCGAGATCGTCTTCGGAGGCGTCGGTTCCGGTCTCTACACCATGCTGGCCTTTGCCGTGATCGCGGTGTTCGTGTCCGGCCTCATGATCGGTCGGACTCCGGAATACCTGGGCAAGAAGATCGAGGTGCGGGAGATGTGGATGTCGATCGTCACCATCCTGACGGCCGGGATCGTCGTCCTGATCCTGTCGGGGGTTGCGATGATCAACACGCAGGCAACGGCATCCATGGCCAACCCCGGCGCCCACGGACTCTCCGAGGTGCTCTACGCCATCGCCTCCATGGCCAACAACAACGGCAGCGCCTTTGCCGGCCTTAACGCCAATGTGAACTTCTACAATATCTGCGGTTCGCTGGCCATGATCCTCGGCCGTTACGTTCCGGCCGTGGCCGTATTGGCCATGGCGGGTTCCCTGGCAGGCAAGAAGTACGTCCCGCCCAGCCTGGGAACACTGCCGACAGACAAGGTGCCGTTTGCCCTCTGGCTGACCCTGGTGATCCTGATCATCGGCGCCCTGACGTTCTTTCCGGCCCTGGCGCTGGGGCCGATAGTCGAGCACCTGCAAATGATCCAATAGGAGGTTGTTGAAAAACAGCCATCTCGCCACCGTCCTCGAAGGCCCTTTTGTGCGGCGTAGCGCTGCTACGCCTCCGCAGGGCCTACTGCGGGGGCGACGATCTGACTATTTTTGAACAACCTCAGTCCTCTTAGAGAGAAACAGGAGATAGGTAATGTCAAAGCATATCGAACCGCAAAAATCCATCTTCAATCCGGAACTCATGAAGGGGGCCTTGATCGCCTCGCTTGTGAAGCTCGATCCTCGTGAACTATGGCGCAACCCAGTCATGCTGTGCGTGGAGATAGCAAGCGTCATAACGTTGGTGACCTTCACCATGTCGTTGACCGGAGCCAACAAGGAGCCGGCCTGGTTCACGGGAGCCGTTTCCGTCTGGCTGTGGCTGACGGTCATCTTTTCCACCTTTGCCGAGGCCCTGGCCGAGGGACGGGGCAAGGCCCGCGCCGCCAGCCTGCGGAAGTCGCGCACCGACGTGACCGCGAAACTGCTCGCCAAACCCGACTTCAAGAGCGCCTTCACCACGGTCGGCGCCAGCCAGCTCCACAAGGGGGACTTGATCCTGGTGGAGGCGAACGAGATGATCGCCGGCGACGGCGACGTGGTGGTGGGGGCTGCCCTGGTGAACGAGTCGGCGGTGACCGGCGAGTCGGCCCCGGTAATCCGCGAATCGGGGGGCGACCGCAGCGCCGTCACCGGCGGCACCACGGTCATATCAAGCAGCATCATCGTCCAAATCACCGCCAACCCCGGCGAGACCTTCCTGGACCGGATGATCGGCCTGATCGAGGGGGCCAAGCGGCGCAAGACCCCCAACGAGATCGCCCTGGAGGTATTGCTGATCGCCTTGACCGTGGTGTTCCTGCTGGTCTGCATCAACATCAGCCCGCTCTCCATCTACAGCGTAAAAGCCGCCGGACAGGGCACCCCGGTATCGCTCACCATCCTGGTGGCACTGTTCGTCTGTCTGGCGCCCACCACCATCGCAGCCCTGTTGCCGGCCATCGGCATCGCCGGCATGGACCGGCTGTTCCAGAAGAACGTCATCGCCCTGTCGGGCCGCGCCATAGAGGCGGCCGGCGACGTGAACGTTCTGCTTCTGGACAAGACCGGTACCATTACCCACGGCAACCGGCAGGCGGTTGCCTTTGTCCCGGTGGGCGGACATACCGAGCAGGAGGTGGCCGAGGCGGCCCTGATGGCGTCCTTGGCCGACGAGACCCCGGAAGGGCGCAGCGTGGTGGAGTTGGCGAAACAGAAGTACGGCCTCACCAGGGACGAGCTTCCGGCAGGAGCCGAGACTATCGCGTTCAGCGCCGAGACGCGGCTTTCAGGGATCAACAGTGAAGGTAAACAGTACCGCAAGGGCGCTTCCGACTCGTCCATCGCCTTTGTCAGGAACCTGGGAGGGAAGCAGCTTCCCAGCGATCTGGAAGAAGTGGTCGACAGGATCGCCAGGGGCGGGGCAACGCCGCTGGTGGTGAGCCGCGACAGCGAGATATTCGGGGTCATCAACCTGAAGGATATCGTCAAGAGCGGCATCCAGGAGCGATTCCTGCAACTCCGCAGCATGGGGATCAAGACCGTCATGATCACCGGCGACAACCCGCTTACCGCTGCCGCGATCGCCGCGGAGGCCCAGGTGGACGATTTCCTGGCCCAGGCCAAGCCCGAGGAGAAGCTGCGCCTGATCAAGGAGTACCAGGATCAGGGGTTCATGGTGGCCATGACCGGCGACGGCACCAACGACGCCCCGGCCCTGGCCCAGGCCGATGTGGCCGTGGCCATGAACACCGGCACCCAGCCGGCAAGGGAAGCGGCCAACATCATCGACCTGGACAGCAATCCCACCAAACTTTTGGATATCGTCGAGGTGGGCAAGCAGATCCTGATGACCAGGGGGAATCTGACGACCTTCAGCATCTCCAACGACGTGGCCAAGTACTTTGCCATCATCCCGGCCATGATGCTCTCCATCTATCCCCAACTGGGGGTATTGAACGTGATGCGACTGGCCAGCCCTTACAGCGCCATCCTGTCTGCGGTCATCTTCAACGCCGTCATCATACCGCTCCTGGTGCCGCTGGCCCTGAAAGGGACCAAGTTCCGGCCCATGCCGGCAGAGAAGCTCCTGATCCACAACCTGCTGATCTACGGGGTAGGGGGGATCATCGCGCCGTTTATCGGGATCAAGGCCATTGACATCGTTGTGGGAATGATCGTGTAATACTGATTTTAAATTTGGAATCAGCAATTTCTGGAAAATATGCATTTGACTGAACATGCTCTAAAGCCCCCCTTCCCTTGCGGCAGGGGGAGCTAACGGCAAATACCAGACCCGACATTGTTGAATTGGATAACCAAAAAGGAGAAAGAGCAATGAAAGAGATACGTCCGGCCATCATGATGCTGATACTGTTTACCGTCATCTGCGGCGGCATCTATCCTGCGGTTGTCACCGGTGTTGCCCAGGCCGTTTTCCCGAAACAGGCCAACGGCAGCTTCATTACCGCCAAAAACGGCAAGGAACTGGGCTCGACCCTGATCGGCCAGCCTTTTTCCGACCCTAAATACTTCTGGCCGCGTCCCTCGGCAGCCACTGATTTCGGCTACAACCCCATGGGCTCCGGCGGCTCCAACTCGGGTCCGACCAATCCGGACTTTATCAAGACCGTAGGCGACAGGGTAAAGGCGTTGCGCGACACCGGCTTTACCGGTATCATCCCGTCCGATCTGGTGCTGGCGTCGGCGAGCGGTCTCGATCCCCACATCACGCCCGAATCGGCCAGGCTCCAGGCGGCAAGGGTCGCCAAGGCGCGCGGCTTATCGGAAGATGCCCTCATGAAGGCCGTTGCACAGGCCACCGAAGGGCGGCAATGTGGTTTTATGGGAGAGCCGCGGGTTAATGTGCTCTCACTGAACCTGAGCCTCGACGGCCTGAAATAGGCTAGGCGGTTGTTGAAAAACAGCCATCTCGCCGCCGTCCTCAAAGGCCCTTTCGTGCGGCGTAGCGCCCGGCCTTCGCAGCCGTAGCTGCTTCGGCGGAGTAGGCCTGCTACGCCTCCTCAGGCCCTTTTACGGGTGCGACGATCTGACTATTTTTGAACAACCTCAGTCCACCGCGCGGTACACTAGAGTTCAATCAGGTTGCAGGAGAAACGATGACCCTTAACTGTGACGAACGCCCCTCTCCGGAGGCTATGCTCAAGTTGGCCAGGGCCGAGGAGGCCGCGGTAGAAAAATGCCGGGGCAGGCTCAAGGTCTTCCTCGGCTACGCGGCAGGCGTGGGCAAGACCTACGCCATGCTGGAGGCGGGGCGCCAGCGCATGCGCGACGGACGGGACGTCGTGGTGGGGTATGTGGAATCCCACGGCAGGTCGGATACCGATGCGTTGCTGGAAGGGCTTGAGATCGTACCCCGTAAGGAGATCTCCTACCTGGGGGTGATGCTGCCGGAGATGGACCTGGACGCGGTTTTGGCCCGCAAACCCCAGATCGCCCTGGTGGACGAACTGGCCCACAGCAATGCGCCGGGTTCGCGCCACGAGAAACGCTGGCACGATGTGGAGGAGTTGCTGGACGCCGGCATCCATGTCTATACCACGGTCAATATCCAGCACTTCGAGAGCCTGAACGACGTGGTGGCCCGCATCACCGGCGTGGTGGTGCGCGAAACCCTTCCCGACCGCCTGCTGGACATGGCCTTCGAGATCAGGCTGGTGGATATTCCGCCCGAGGACCTGCTCCAGCGCCTGAACGAGGGGAAGATCTACATCCCCGATCAGGCGACCAAGGCCATGGAGAAATTCTTCAAGCCGGGCAACCTGATGGCCCTGCGGGAGTTGTCGCTGCGTCGTACCGCCGCCCGCGTGGATGACCAGATGCGGGCCTACATGGAGACCAAGACCATCGCCGGACCCTGGCCGGCCGCCGAGAGGGTCATGGTCTGCGTCAGCGGCAGCCCCTACAGCGAAATGCTGATCCGGTCCACCTGCCGCCTGGCGGAAGATCTGAAAGCCCAATGGTTCACGGTATATATCGAAACGCCGAGCAGCAGCAGGCACGTGCGGGACAACCGGGAGCGCGTCTGGCGCGACCTGCGTCTGGCCGAGAGCCTCGGGGCCCAGGTGGCCTCCATCACGGCCGCCTCGGTTCCCGAGGCCACCGTCGATTATGCGGTAAAGCACAACGTGACCAAGATCGTGGTGGGCAAGCCGACAAGGGTCCGCTGGCAAAAGCTTTTGCGCCTGCACATCGTGGATCAGATCATCCACCTCTGCGGCACGATCGACGTGGTCGTGATCAGTTACGGCCGGCAAGAGGAGCCCAAGCGCACGAAGAGGGTCAAGACCCGCAGTCCCTTCGAGTTCAGGGGGCATGCCGCCGGCCTGATGCTCGTTGCCGCGGCAACAGCGCTGAGCGAGCTTCTTGTCTCGATTCTCGATCCGACCAATATCGTCATGATCTATCTGCTGGCGGTGGTGCTGGCAGCCCTGCGACTCGGCCGCAAGCCGGCCATCCTGACCGCCTTCGTAGGCGTTCTGGCTTTCGATTTCTTCTTCGTGCCGCCCCGCTTCAGCTTCGCCGTAAGCGATACCCAATACATCATCACTTTTATCGCCCTGTTTGCCGTGGGCGTGGTCATCAGCACCCTGGTGACGAGGGCCAGGGAACGTACGGAGGTCATGCGGGTCCGCGAGTTGCAGACCGCTACCCTCTACTATCTCAGCCGCGACCTGGCGGCGGCGGTTGATACCGGCAACCTCATGAAGGCCGTGGTCAGGCATGTGGAGGAGGCCCTGAAAGCCAAGGTCGGGCTGTTCCTGCCCGAAGGGGAGCGGCTTGAGGTCGTTGCGGCAAGCGAAGGGATGTCGCTTGACCTGAAGGAGCAGGCCGTTGCCGACTGGGCTTTCCGTAACCGCCACCCGGCCGGGCGCGGTACCGATACCCTCGTATCGGCCGATTTGATTTGTATCCCCCTCCAGACCACGGTCAGCGTACTGGGGGTCATGGGGGTGCGCATGGAGAACGATCTCGACTACCGCTCCCCAGAGAGCCGCCGCCTGCTGGACGCCTTTGCCACCCAGGCGGCCATGGCCATGGAGCGGGTGCAGTTCTCGCGCCAGGCAGAGCAGACACAGATACTCCAGGCGCGGGAAAACCTGGAGCGCGCCCTTCTCAACTCCATCTCCCACGACCTGCGTACCCCGCTGGCCTCGGTCACCGGGGTGCTCTCCGGCCTCCTGGAGGAAGGAACCCATCTGGATGAAAAGGCACGCCGAGAGCTGCTGGTCACAGCCTTCGGCGAGGCCGAGCGCTTGAACCGCTTTGTCGGAAACCTGCTGGACATGACCCGCATCGAGGCCGGCGCGGTCAGGCTGCATCTGGAACCATGCGATGTGCAGGACCTGGTGGGCTGCGCCCTGGCGGCCCTGGAACCGCGCATCGGCAGCAGGGACATTGCCTTCAGGATGCTCCCCATCATGCCGCTGGTGCCGATGGACCTGGTGCTGATGACGCAGGTGCTGGTGAACCTCATCGACAATGCCCTGAAGTACTCCCCGCCGGAAAGCCCGATCGAGATCTCCGCCAGAACGGATGCTCCATGGCTGGTGCTCGATGTAGCGGACCGGGGTCCAGGCGTTCCGGAGCAGGACCAGGCGCGGGTCTTCGACAAATTCTACCGCATCCCGATTCCCGAGGGAGCTGGTGGGACCGGGCTGGGACTCTCCATCTGCAAGGGGATCGTAGAGGCGCACGACGGCAGTATCAAGGCTGAGAACCGGGATGGGGGAGGGCTTAGGATTGAGATACGTCTGCCACTGGCAAAACCTTAGAAGCGAGACCGAGCCTGAACCGCAATGCAGATGGAGCTCCGCCGGTGCTTGAGGCGCAGCTCAATCCCACCAGGGAACTCCGTCCGGGGCAGATCCTCGACAACAGGTTCGCCATTACGGAGGTCATCTGCACAACCGCCATGGCGACGGTCTTCAGGGCAAACGACCTTCTCACCTCCGGCGATGTGGCGCTCAAGGTGCCGTTTTTCAGATCCGAACTCGGCCGAACGTTCCTTTTACGTTACGCACACGAGAGCAGGATAGGGGAAAAGCTCGATCACCCGTTTCTGCTGAAGTTCATCCCGGTGGAGCACAGAAGCCGCCCCTATCTGGTGACCGAGTATCTGCATGGCCACACGCTTGCGCACCTGCTGGCAAGCGCCGGCCCCCTGCCGGAAAAAGCGGCGCTACGGATAGCCGGCAGCATCTGCGAAGGCCTGTCCAACATGCACGGGCAGGGTTTCGTCCATCGCGACCTCAAGCCGCACAACATAATGATCTGCCACGACGGCACCATACGGATCATGGACTTCGGCATCTCCGCCTCGATAGGAAAACGCTTCGCTTTCCCCGGTCGCGCGCCGGCAATGGGAACCCCCGAATACATAGCCCCGGAACAGGTCAGTGGGAGGCGCGGCGATGGACGTACCGACATCTACAGTCTTGGCGCGATACTCTACGAGATGGTTACCGGGACGGTCCCCTTTGCGGATCGGGAAGAGGATGTGTTTGCCATCATGAACGCCCGGCTGACCGGCGATCCTGTTGCCCCGCGCTCGTTGAACAATGGTTTGTCGGAACAGGTTGAGGAGATCATCCTTCATGCCATGGAACGGGACCCTAAGAAAAGGTATCCGACGGCATCCGCAATGAGAGAGGAGTTGGACCATCCAGGCGCGGTGCTGCTTACCGGTCGCTGCCGCAGGTTGCAGACGCCGGCCCCGTGGAAGAGGCACGTGAAGAATGCGCTTTTGATCGGGCTTGCGCTTGCGGTGATCTTAATGGGTTTTTACCAGCTGATCATGCTTGTTATCAGGCGCGGGCCATAGGCGCTTTTGCATATTGTCGGGGCGCATGCCATTCACCCCTGCACAGCCCACGATGCGGCCCCCTACTGTTCCATGGTGAGAGTCTTGTAAAGTTGCGATTGCCGGTATTTGTCGAAAAACATCGGGAGCAGCTTGTAGTGGCGCCCGACCATCTCGATCTCGTTCTGTTCCTTCATCTTCTTCAGCACCCTGGTTACCGTTTCGCGGGTGATCTGAACGCGGTCGGCAATGCTCTGCTGCGTGAATCTGGAATTGATGATGACGCCGTGGCTGTCCCAAGTCCCCAGCGTACTGCTGTAGTGCGCCAGGGTCGCCCTGATTTTTGACTCCGCATCGTTTATCCCGATAATTTTATGGAAGAGCCAACTTTCGCGCAGGCGTCGGCAGAGAACGGCGACGACCTGGCGCAAAGCCTCGCTGTTGTCGAGGAAAAACTCGTCAAAAGTGCTCTTGGAGATCAAAAGAACCCTGCTCGGCTCCATGGCGATGACCGTGGCAAAATCCGTCTTGCCGTCAAGAAGCCCCATATCGCCGAAGTAATCGCCTCTCTGGCGGAACGCCATGACCCGCTCCTCCCCGCTGGCCGACAGGTCTACGACCCTGACCCGCCCCTTGAGTATGATATACATCTTGGCGATACGTTCATCGGCTTGAATAATGATCTCATCCTTGTGGTAGCTGTAGACTTTGGATCTTTGCAGCAGCGAGGCGATCTCTTCGGCAGAGAAGCTGATAAAGAGCGGGACCGCCTTAACTATCGTTATTGCCTGTTCCGGATCAAACGCCTTTAGGATCATCATAGCTCCTTGTCCTGGTGCCTATTGCACGAAAGGCATTTAACTAACTATATCAAATATTTTAATTGCATATCATATGTTTTCGGATCTATAGCCCAAAGTATTGCCGGAGCCCAGTCCCCTTTTACGGATGGGGAGGCCAGATAGCAGCTTTGTTCAGTTCCGAATTGTTATAATATTTACTTAGATTTTGCAAAAAAAGAGCGTGTCTTGGCAAACTTTTTGCTTTTTTAACAAAATAAAATTTGTTAATGTAAATCCTGAAACGATGCCAATGAATATTCTCAACAATGTCTCACAATCTGACGATAATTCATTGGTACACAGCCTATCCTTGAAGTCAGGAAAATGGAAATAATACCAAACACCATACTGTGCGTGGATGACGACCGCCTGAACCTTGAGGTGTACCGGTCCGTGCTGCAAGACGAGGGCTATAGGGTCCTGGCCGCCCGTACAGGGGAGGAGGCTCTCGACATCGTTGAATCCACGGGATGCGACTTGCTTGTCCTTGATTATATGATGCCGGTCATGACAGGGATCGATGTCTGCCGCATATTGCGTTCCAATGAGGCATATCGCCATCTACCCATTGTCCTGGCAACGGCTTTTTCCGACCGGGATGTCAAGTTGCAGGCGTTCGAGATAGGGGTCAGCGATTTTATCGCCAAACCGGTAGATCAAGTCGAACTCCTGTCGCGAATCAGGAATTTGCTCAAGCTGAAGGAGTATCATGATTTTGTTGTAGACTATAACCTTATCCTGAAGAGGGAGGTCGAACAGAAAACCGTCGAACTGAGGGATTCGTATATAGAGACCATCAAGCGCCTGACCATCTCCGCCGAGTACTGGGACAAAGACACTGCCAACCATATCAACCGCATCGCGAACTATGCCAGGCTGCTTGCGGAGACTATCGGCCTGCCGGAAGACGAAGTGGAAACGATCTATTATGCCGCCCCCATGCATGACATCGGTAAAATAGGCATACCCGACCATATTCTCAACAAACCGGGGCAATTGGATGATGCCGAAAACGCGATCATCCAGTCGCATACCAGGATCGGCGCGAGTATTCTTGCGAATTCAAATTCTTTGATCTTGAGGAAAGCGGAATCCATTGCCCTGAACCACCATGAATATATGGATGGGAGTGGATACCCCAGCGGAAAAAGGGGCGAGGATATCCCCCTGGAGGGACGCCTTCTCACGCTTGTCGACATTTACGATGCGCTGCGCATGGAACGTGCGTACAAACCGGCGCTCTCTCACCAAAAGGCGTTCGAACTCATTACTGTCGGCGACGGCAGAACCAGGCCGAGCCATTTCGACCCTCTGCTGCTGGAAGCGTTCAGAGACACCCACGCAAGGTATGACGCAATATTTTCCGGCAACATTTGATGTTGCCTGGGCATCCCGGAATTTAAACCCAGCGATTATATAAAGATCCTTCCGGCTATGTGGTAAAATAATTAAACTTGTTCCCTTGTTTTTGCCCTTCTCCCACCCCAACTTTCTCTAGCAGCCTGCCAAGTCCTCTGCATGGCGCCATATCATATGGCGGTCACCCGGGCTACCTTCATGGAAGAGCTTGCCCATGTTTTGCCTGACACCCAGAGCTGTTCAACCGACGAGGCGTTTTTGACGGGTACGCTCTCAATGCTGATGGACGTCTGCGACGTTTCCCTGGATGAAATGATGGCCGGCGTCGGCCTTTCCGACAAGATATGGAGCGCCTTGTCCGAGAACAATGGCGAGACCGCCGTTCTGCTCCGCGTGGCGAAAATGGTGGAGAAGATCGAGCTTGACGAGGCAAAGGATAATTTTACAGGGCTGGGCATCCCGCTCTCGTCGGCTCTTGAATGCCAGAAAAGGGCATTCAATTGGCAGGATGGGCTTACGTGCCAGTAAAAGCTGTGTGGTGTTGGCGTTATCGGCGTTCGTCATTCATTGGGGGTTATACGAAGATCTTTTTTAAAAAGTGGTAAAATAATTAACACTTTTAGTTGTAATGCAAGTTGCTGATATCAAAAAGAATATTTAAAATAGGTTTGAAAGTGTTAATTTTTTTACCACTTTTGCAGCATACAATAACTGGCTGATATAATACCATATTTTAAAATAGTGTTAATTTTGTTAACACTCTGCTCGGTGTTTTCCCGCCTTTATCACTCTTCCTTTTTCTTGAAATTCCATTAAAAACAACAGTTGCATTTGTATATTCAATAAAAATAGTAAGTTACTAATTATTGGCATGACTTGGCAGACTGTTTGCAATAACGGGTGCAAAATTTATTGTATAAAAATTTACCAGAATAAACATAACTCGAACATACCATGTAATGATTTGAGAATCAGTGAAAGATACAGTTTCTGAAATACTACCTTAACAGATTTTCACGTAAATGTTACAGAGTTGTAAAAAACACGACATGTGAGTCACAAGATATTTAGATAAATCCGTCCTCATCATAAGGTGAGTGAATTCTGAAAGCTATAGGTCTTATGAATGATACAGCCGAGCCGTCTGACTTGTTCTCCGTAAGAAGTCAGTTGGCGGATTTTTGTTTTTACATGTAGTAAGGTCAATGCAAAATACAGAAGCGTTGTCACTATTTATATAAATTAAATGCATTTAAATAAGCCTCTTCGGAGAATTAATGAGACTTTATACGTTGATTTTTGCATTGTGCGCTGGGTTGGAATGCTTGTTTTGCAACCCGACATTCGCGCATGCCGACGAGCCACCAACCGATAATTGGAACCTTCCGGGCTATCTGGCTCCAAATAATCTTCCCGATAGTCTTGCGCTTCTTCCCCCACCACCCAAAAAAGGATCACTAGCTTTTGAGCTTGATGAGGAGAGCAATAGGGTAACTCTTACTCAGCAAGATTCGCCTCGCTGGGCACTTGCGGCCAAAGACGCAGACCTGAGCTTTCCCCATGCCGCCGATACGTTCAGTTGCGCACTGGGGGTTCTGATCACGAAGCAGGAAACACCGCATCTATATATTTTGCTCATGCGAACACTTGCCGACGCCGGAGCCGCAACCGGCAAAGCCAAGAATTTTTATGGGCGACACCGCCCATATATGGATAACAAAAAACCTACCTGTTATCCTAAAGATAACGAAAAATTGCTGAATAACGGTTCTTATCCTTCAGGCCATACCTCGATTGGCTGGGCTTGGGCGCTAATTCTGAGCGAGATCGCACCAGATAGGTCAGACGCGATCCTCGCCAGGGGCCGGGCGTTCGGCGAAAGCCGGATGGTCTGCAATGTTCATTGGCAAAGCGACGTGGCCGAGGGCAGGGTCGTTGGCGCAGCCACAGTCGCAAGGTTACATGCGGATCCGGGTTTTCGCGCGGATTTGGAGGCGGCAAGAGCCGAGCTTGGGGTAGTTAGAGGTAAAGGGCTCAAGTCGCGGCTGGATTGCGCTGGGGAGGCTGCGGCGTTAGGGAAATGATAGTGCAGCGGATTGACTGATACAAGCATGGATTCCAGGATATGTGGAAAGATAAAAAATCCTCAAATTAATCATAATCTAAATTTATTGCGTAGTTAAGGTGATACAGATGACACCAAAGCAATTACAAGATCATGTTTTTTCAACATACACTCATTTAAGGGTTGGAATGATAGTGATTGCATCCCTGTTTCCCCTCTTACTATTTTTCGGTGGGCTTTTGCATGGGGTCGAATGGCAAGATTCCATGAGTGCTTACTATTACGCCACTGTCGGCGATGCAACTCCAGCTATGAGGGTTTGGTTTATCGGCCTTCTCTACGCCCTAGGCGCTTTTCTTTTTCTCTACAAGGGGTTTAGCAAATTAGAGGATTGGAGTCTCAATTTCGCAGGAATCTTTGCTGTGGGTGTTGCTCGTTTTCCCATGCCGTGGCCGGCCGGAAGCGGCAGCAACTTGAACATCCACTATATTTGTGCCGTCTTGATGTTCATATGCGTAGGGATTGTAACCTTGTTCTGCACCAATCAAACACTGGAACTTGTTGCTGATCCCAAAAAACGTAAAATGTTCAGTATTGGATATCGTATTGCTGGGTCTTCAATGGTATTCCTTCCGATCATTTTTTGTCTTTACAATGAGTTTTTACCTGAGCTAGCAGAACGCAGTCATCAGGTATTTTGGCTTGAAGCTGTCTGTATATGGGCTTTTGCCCTTTACTGGTTTATAAAAAGCTGGGAGCTCAGAGGGTCAATGGCAGAAATCGAAGCTTTGAATATGAAACTTACGACAGACTCGGATCCTGTGTCTAAGCATGGAAGAAGGGTATTATCGCCGGCACGATATAAATAATATAGAAACATTAAATATATTAGTTAGTTAATAAAATATATTAGATGCACATGTGCATAATCAAACAAAAAGGGGGTTCTATGATGTTAGGTTATCTTAAATCTGTTAAATTTGAAATTGTTATTAGTTTGGCAATGTTTGTATTTGTATTTACATCCGGCAATGCATATGCTGAATGGCGAGTTTATAAATTAAATACAAAATTAAGTGGTATATCTGCAAAAGACAGTACTGACAAAAATGTTTATTATGCTTCAAGTAATTCAGAATTTGAAATACTTGAAAGTAATTCGAATAACTATGTAATCAGATTTATAAAGATAGCTTCGGATGATGGTAGATTCTATTCGTAAGTGCACCACTGATGTGACGTGATGAAAAAGCAGGACATGATGAGGTTTTCTGGTATGTTGGAAGCGCGACCAACCACATATCAAGAAAGGAACTCACCATGTCCTACAG
>Ga0316217_10005239_pt1 | contig 13548 bp, 10 predicted proteins | sample 1anoAmetaG_FD_203633 | JGI IMG/M metagenome (GOLD analysis project Ga0316217, IMG submission 203633) | Freshwater microbial communities from Trout Bog Lake, Wisconsin, USA - 1anoA | ecosystem: Environmental > Aquatic > Freshwater > Lake > Hypolimnion/Profundal zone | place: USA: Wisconsin...
CCTCTCCTTGAGAGCAAAAATTTACTCACGGCTCAAATCCCACATTTTCAACCGCCCAGATCATCAACATGCCTGCACTCGGACGCATTCACGAATGATGCAGGTTAACCCGCTCGCGCCACAGACTGCGGCGCCCACTTTCAGCCAGCCTGCCGGAACCTATGCAGGGGCACAGACGGTGACAATTTCCGATGCAACGAGCAGCGCGAACATCTACTACACCACCGACGGAAGCACACCGACATTGAATTCCACGTACTACTCCGGGCCAATCCCAGTGTCGGTTTCGGAAACGCTGGAAGCGATCGCGGCGGCGCCCGGCGAGACCTCCAGCGCTGTAGCCAGCGCCACTTACACCATCAACATTCGGCAGGCAGCAACGCCCACCTTCAGCGTTCCGGCAGGGACCTACACCTCGGCGCAGACCGTGACGATCAGCGATACCACTCCGAATGCCGTTCTCTACTACACCACGAACGGAACCACGCCGAACACCAGCTCCGCAGTTTATAGCGGCGCGATCAGCATCTCGTCGTCCGAGACGCTGGAGGCGATAGCGACGGGGCCGGGCGACACCACTAGCTCCGCGGCCATCGCGGCTTACACCATCGACATCCCACCCAATCCAGCGCCGGCCATCAGCGGCATGTCGCCAGGGTTCACGACTGCCGGAGGAGCGGGCTTCCCGCTCACGATAGCAGGGACGGGATTTGACACAGCCTCGACAGCATATTGGGGCGCCAACGCGCTCAGCACGACGTACGTGAGCGCAACGCAACTGACGGCGCAGGTCCCGGCGGCTGAGATTGCGAGTGGGGGAATCACAAACATCTCGGTGCGGTCGCCTACTCCTGGCGGAGGCACTTCAAACAGCTTGCAGTTTGAAGTGGATGCCGCCGGGTCTACATCGGCGGCGCCAACCTTTACGACGTTGACAGCCTCAATGGCTGCAGGTTCCAGCGCCACTTACTCGGTAACCCTGCCTTCGTCAGCTTCGAGTGTCTCGGTCACCTGCCTGAACCTGCCCACCGGGGCGACCTGCAGCTACTCTTCAACCACGAATGTTGTAACCATCGCAACCGGCGCGACCACGCCAGCGGGAACGTACCAGGTGACGGTGGTCTTCACGGAGACTCTTCCTGGCGCGGCCTCCGGTTTCATTCTGCTGCCCTTCCTGCTGTTGCCGCTCTTCTACTTGAGGAGAAAACTGGCTGCGCGGGGCGTCTGGATTCCTGCTTGCCTGGGCCTGGTTCTGATGGCCGCGGTGGCGGTTGCAAGTGTCGGCTGCGGTGGTGGCGGGGGCGCCACTACGTCAACGCCACCTGTCAATCCGACTCACCAGGTAACCAGCTCGGGTACGGTGAGCCTCACGATCCACTAGAGTTAACAACACGATCCTCTCCGGAGCGGCTGTGCTCACCGCTCCGGTTGGGGGCAAAAATTCTCCTCCTGAACAGTCAAAAGTTGGCCCGAAGCCCGCACGTTATTGACCGCTCGGATTCGTCCCCTCCGTGGGCAGAAAGCAACCGGGTCATGAACGCGAAATCCGGACTTGGATGCCAGTTTGGAGTGAAGAGTTCTGGCGCCAAACTGCTGCCCTCTTTCATCGCAGAGGAGTTCGCAGGCGATGTCGCGGAGGGATTCTGGCACAGAGCGGATGCGGGACGTTAGACTCTCTTCAGTTTGCCGACACGCGCATTGCGACTCCAACTTTACGAGTGAACGATTCAGATGACCACAGAGCAGGAACTTCGCCAGAAGTTGCACAAGATCACCGCGTTGTTCGAGGGCGCCACGACGGTCGGGGAACGAGACGCAGCGGCAGCAGCAATCGACAGGGTACGCAAAGCCCTTGCTGCCGCGGAGCAAGTCGAACCGCCAGTGGAGACCCAATTCAAGCTGGTTGACCGTTGGAACAGGCGCCTTTTCACTGCGCTCTGTCGTCGCTACGGGTTGAAACCCTACCGGTACCCGCGCCAGCGCTACTCGACAGTCACCGTGCGGGCACCGAGATCGTTTATCAACAATACCCTGTGGCCGGAATTCCTCCAGATAACGAAGGCGCTGGACGAGTACTTGAACGAAGCAACCGAGCGGATCATCCGAGAAGAGGTCTTCGGCAATTCCGACGAAGCTGAGGAAAGGGCGGGATGAGCCGTGCCTTTGCCGAAAACCGCTCCCTCGCCGCAAAACTCTGGCTTTCTTCATGCGCATTTGGCTATGGTTGACTACGAATTCAACCATTAGAGCGGTTCCACAATTCACGTGCTTTTTCCGGCATCGTGCAAGGTGGCATTTTCTTGAGAAAAATGACCCTTGAGAGCATTGGTTTCGGGGTACAGCAATTGTGGAACCGCTGCAGGGGCTGAGTGCCCCCCTCCAACTCCCGACTCCACCTTGGAACGGCAGCGTGTAATCAAACACAGATCGCCCTTACAGCGACATCCTGGCGAGCCACCTGGGAGGTCACTGGCCGTTGCGGAGCAGGGCAAAGACTGCTGAACAACTGCTGAAAAGTAGTTGCTTCGCGGGGAGTCTTCCACAAAACTGCTGAAAATTTCTGAGCCCCCGATTCCGGGTGCAAAGTGCGCATCAAAGCACCTGGCGAGAGATCGGGGGCTCAGTGATTGTCCGTGTAATCCTTTGATCGTAAGGCTCTTAGGCTAGTACGCCGCAATCCCGGTGGCGCTTTGGCCCAGGATCAGCGTGTGGATGTCGTGGGTGCCCTCGTAGGTGATCACCGATTCCAGATTCATCATGTGGCGCATGATGGGGTAGTCGTCGGTGATGCCGTTGGCGCCCAGGATGTCGCGGGCCAGCCGGGCGGTTTCCAGAGCCATCCACACGTTGTTGCGCTTGGCCAGCGAGATGTGCTCGTGACCCACCGTGCCCGCGTCCTTCATGCGGCCCACGTGCAGCGAGAGCAATTGCGCCTTGGAGATTTCAGCGAGCATCCACACCAGCTTTTCCTGCACCAGTTGGTGGCTGGCGATGGGCTGCCCGTGGAACTGCTTTCTGGTCTTGGCGTATTGCAGCGCCGTCGAGTAGCAATCCATGGCCGCGCCGATGGCGCCCCAACCGATGCCGTAGCGCGCCTGGTTGAGGCACATCAGCGGGCTCTTCAGGCCGCCCGTGCCGGGCATCAGGGCCGTGGCCGGCACGTGCACATCCTGGAGCGACAAACCGCTGGTGACAGAGGCCCGCAGGCTCCATTTGCCGTGCACATCGTAAGCCGTGAAGCCGGGCCGGTCGGTTTCGACCAGGAAGCCGCGCACCCGGCCGTCTTCTTCTTCCACCTTGGCCCAGATCACCGCCACGTCGGAGATGGTGCCGGAGGTGATCCACAGCTTTTCCCCGTTGAGAATGTACTCGTCGCCCAGCTTGCGGGCGGTGGTGGTCATGCCGCCGGGGTTGGAGCCGAAGCCGGGCTCGGTGAGCCCGAAGCAGCCGAGCTTTTCGCCCGAGGCCATGGCCGGCAGCCAGGTGCTCTTCTGCTCCTCGGAGCCGAAGGTGTAGATGGGGTACATGACCAGGCCGCTTTGCACGCTGACAAAGCTGCGGAAGCCGGAGTCGCCGCGCTCCAGTTCCTGCATCACCAGGCCGTACTCGACGTTGGACATGCCGGCACAGCCGAAGCCTTCCAGGTTGGCGCCGAAGAAGCCCAGTTCGCCCATCACCGGCACCAGTTCGCGGGGAAAGCGCTCGCTGCGGTAGCACTCCTCGACGATGGGGACCAGGTTGTCCTCGACAAAGTCGCGGGCTGTCTTGCGGACCAGCAGTTCGTCCTCGGTAAAGCTGGGGTCGAGGTGGAGAAAGTCGAAGCCTTGGAATTTGAAGCCCATGATTGCACCTGCCGTTCTTTTGAGCGAAATCAAAAACAGGCAAGGGTAGCAGAAGAGACAGGGAACAGGGAACAGGGAATAGGGAAAGCGGCTACTGGTCGGAATGCAGGGGTGGTTCAGAACTCCACAACGCCATCAATCGTTCGAGCCGGGCGCGGCCGCGCAGGGTACGAACATGGCCGGGAGGTCGGTGCGATCCTTCCGGAGGCCGACGATGCCCAGCAGGGCGGGTATGCGCTCTTCGAGGTTGGCGGGATCGGGCTCGGCGGGCTCCATGGTGCACAGATAGGCCCGAATCCTCCCCGCGCGGGGAGGTCGAGATTTGTGCTTTCCCACTCATTCGCCCAAAAGCCGGCGAATGAATGGGGCACGGAGCTTCTTTTGGCGGATTGAAGAAGGGCCGTCGGCTGCTTTTCTATCCTTTGATCCCTGACCCCTGACCCCTGACCCCTGATCCCTGATCCCTGATCTCTGGCTCTACTCTAGAAACTCGCGTACGAACTTGTTCTGGCTGGCCAGCAGTTCGCGCAGCGAGCCGTCGAAGATCAGGCGGCCTTCTTCCAGCATGAGGAAGGTGGTGTTGGGGTCGGTCTCGCCCTCGGGCAGGGGAACCATGCGGCCCAGCTCGGCGTCGAAGCGGTGGGTGCAGAGGGTAAAGGCGTCCTGCAGCCGGTGCGTGACCAGCAGCGAGGGCGTGCGGTAGACGTCGCGCTCCTTCACGATCAGCTCGATGATGGTGGTGGAGGTAACCGGGTCCAGGCCGCCGGTGGGCGAGTCGTAGAGCAGCAGTTCGGGTTCGTTGATCAGGGCGCGGGCGATGGCCACCCGGCGTCGCATCCCGCCGGAGAGGCTGGCGGGAAAGAGCAGGAACGTGTCTTCCAACTCGACAAAGCGCAGGGCCTCGCGCACGCCGCTGTCGATCTCCGCGTCGGGAACCCCTTCCTGGATGAGCTGGTAGGCCACGTTGTCGCGCACGGTGAGCGAGTCGAAGAGCGCGCCCTCCTGAAAGACCATGCCGGTGCGCCTGCGCAGGGGCAAGAGGCGCTGTTCGGGCATGTGGGAGATCGCCTCGCCGAAGAGCAGGATGCGGCCTTGGTCGGGGCGCAGCAGTCCGTTGACGAGCTTGAGCAGTACGCTCTTGCCCACCCCGGCCGGGCCGAGCAGCACGCGGGTCTCGCCGGGCGCGACGGTGAAGCTCACATCTTCCAGCACCGGCAGGCCGCCGAAGCCGATTGAGACATGGTCGAAGACCACGACGGGGCCGGCATCCATGGCCGGAGCCGGATCGGCCGGTGCGAAAGCGGGAGTCTCCGTCATGGGGCGGGAAAGATCGAAAGCAGCACTTGGGTGATGAAGAAATCCACAAAGATGATGATGACCGAAGCGGCCACCACGGCTTGAATGGTGGCGCGGCCCACGCCTTGCGTGCCGCCCGTGGTTCTCATGCCGTAGAAGCAGCCGATCGAGGCCAGAATGTAGCCGAAGAAGAGCGGCTTCACCAGTCCCTGGACGATGTCCGGGTAGCGCAGGTGCTCCCAGGCCATGGCGAAGTACTGCGGGCCGTCCTGGTGGTTCATGAAGATGGTGACCAGGCCGCCGCCGGCGATGCCGCAGGCGTCGGCCACAATGGTGAGAAAGAAGAGCATGGCGATGGCGGAGAAGATGCGCGGGGTGACCAGCTTGCGCATGGGGTCCACGCCCAGGGCGCGCATGGCGTCGATCTGCTCGGTCACCACCATGGAGCCCAGTTCGCTGGCCATTGAGGAGGCGTTGCGGCCCGAGACCATCACCCCGGTCAGCACCGGCCCCAACTCGCGGATCATGGTCAGCGAGACAAACTGCCCGGTGATGGCGGTGGCGCCGAAGGCCGACAGCGTGGCCGCCGATTGCAGTGCCAGCACGCCCCCGGTGGAAAGCCCGGCCAGAATCACAATGGACAGGGAGCCCACCCCGATGATGTCCGCCTGCACCAGAAACTCCGGCCAGTAGATGGGCGGCCGCCACAGGTTCATGAAGGCGCGGTAGGCGAACCAGGTGTAATCCTGCACGGTCAGCACGAGTTCTTTGGCAGTTCTTTCGATTCTGTCGATTGCCATCGCGTCTGTCGGCCTGCTTTGCTCTCCACGACAGGATAGCGCATGGAGCGGGAGCGGGCGGCAGGCACGATAAACTGGGCAGGAAAGCGAGACCGTGTTGACCCCTGAAGCGGCAGAAAAACTGGAAGCCTTCTTTCTCACCTTTACGCACGCCGCTCCGCCCCTTTTGCTGCTGGATTACGACGGCACGCTGGCGTCGTTCCGCGTGGATCGCTTCACGGCGCGGCCCTGGGCGGGGGTGCGCGAACTGCTATCGCGCATTCAGGATCAGGGCAGGACGCGCCTGGTAGTGATTACCGGGCGGCCGGCTGGCGAGATCGCGCCCCTGCTGGGCCTAGATCCGCCGTTGGAGGTATGGGGGCTGCACGGCGCCGAGCGGCTTTCTCCCGACGGCCGCCGCGAGTTGGAGCAAGCCCCGGCGGCGACGCAAGCCAGGTTGGAGGAGTTGCGGCAATCGCTGCGCGGCGACAGCCTGGGCGGGCTCTTTGAAGACAAGCCCAACGGCGCGGTGATGCACTGGCGAGGCGCTTCGCCGCGCCAGGCCAGGCTCATCGAGCAGCGCACGCGTGCTCTCTTCGAACCGCTGGCGCAGTTGGAAGGCCTGGCACTGCTGGAATTCGAGGCCGGCCTGGAACTGCGCGCAGGCCGGAACAAGGGCGGCGCGGTCGAGGCGATCCTGGCCGAGTCGGCGATGGCCGGACCGGTAGCCTACCTGGGCGACGACCTGAGCGACGAGACCGCATTCCGCGCGGTCAACCAATGCGCGGGGCCGCACCTGAGCGTTCTGGTGCGGCGCGAACAGCGCGCAACCGCGGCCGGTCTGTGGCTTCGTCCGCCGGGCGAATTGAAGGGCTTTCTGGAGATGTGGATCGCCGCTTGCCGCGGCTAGCCCGTTCAAGATGAAGCGCGCCGCAGCGGCTTGCAGCGGGAGAAGGTGTCAACGCGGGAACCTGGCCCTTGCCCAGGCTCGCCTGCTCCGTGACAGGCTGGCCTAATCCGCGTTACCCTGATTTGTATTCGCGTTTGCAGCGATCGAAGGAGTTTTTCAACCCCATGCCTATCCAAACCACCTCGAAGATCTGGCACAACGGCAACCTCATTCCCTGGGAGCAAGCCAACATCCACGTTATGAGCCACGTGATCCATTACGGCTCCAGCGTCTTTGAGGGGATTCGCTGCTACGGACAGCCGCACGGCTCGGCTGTTTTCCGCTTGCCCGAGCACATGCAGCGCCTGCTGGACTCGGCCAAGATCTACCGCATGGACCTGCCCTTCACTCTCGACGAGCTTTGCGCCGGCGTGGTGGATTTGATTGAGGCCAACGGGGTTGCGCCGTGCTACATCCGGCCCATCGCGCTGCGCGGCTACGGCGAAATCGGGGTCAGCCCCAAAGGCTCGCCGGTCGAGGTCTACATCGCCAACTTCCCCTGGGGCAAATACATCGCCGGACAGGGCGGCGCGGACGTGTGCATCTCCAGTTGGAGCCGCATGGCCCCCAACACCCTGCCTTCCCTGGCCAAGGCCGGGGCCAACTACATGAATTCGCAGCTCATCCACATGGAAGCGGAGATCAACGGCTACGCGGAGGGCATTGGCCTGGACGTGAACGGGCTGGTCAGCGAGGGCTCGGGCGAGAACATCTTTGTTGTCCGCAACGGCGTACTCTACACGCCTCCCCTGGCCAACTCCGCGCTTTCCGGCATCACGCGCGACAGCGTGCTCACCATCGCCCGCCACCTGGGGCATACGGTGACCGAGCAATCGCTTCCGCGGGAGTTGCTCTACATCGCCGACGAGGTCTTCTTTACCGGCACGGCCGCCGAGGTTTCTCCCATCCGCTCCATCGATCGGATTCTGGTGGCCGATGGCAAGCCGGGCGAGATTACCAAGCAGATTGCCGACGAGTTCTTCGGCATCGCCAACGGCCTCAAGCCAGATCGCTTCGGCTGGCTGACTCCGGTCAAGGTGAACACCGGCGACGCGGTAACCGTCTAGTTTCTCAGGACGCGCACTCTGCCGGGCAGGCCCACAAGGTCTGTCCGGCTCTTGGTTTGGGGACAGCCGACTCGCTACAAACGATCCGTGCCAATGGAAATGGCTTGAGGCGATTGGGCTTCAGCTCCCGAGGGAAGATCGATCACGGAGAAAACCGTCCCTCAGGGCCTAAAGGCCGCGATTCGATGCGGCTTTGGGCGGCACGGCTGAAGAGGCTGCGGAAAAACCCCGAAGGCTAGGTGAAAGCCCTGAAAAACGTCCCTCCGGGGCTAAAGCCCGTGTTGATTTTACAGCTAGTTACGGCACGACTAAAGTCGTGCCCTTTCAAAACTGTGCCTCAACATTCATTTTTACGCAGCCTCTGAAGCCGTGCCCTTTCAAAACTGTGCCTCAATATTCGTTTTTCCGCAGCTTCTGAAGCCGTGCCCTTTCAAAAATCATGTCCCTACGATTTCCATTGCATGATGCGTTTGCCCTGGTAGACGCTCCTTGTTTGACCAGGTTGTAACCGTCTGCTGTTTATGATGGAAAGATGCCATTGCGCCCGCGCTTTCTCGCTGCTTTGCTTTCTTCCCTGACTGTTCTTCTGCTGCTCGTCCTTGCGCCCGCTCCGGCAGCCGCGCAGGCGTATGTGGGCCGCCCCAAGCTGATCGTGATCGTGGTGATCGACCAGTTCCGCGGCGACTATCTGAATCGCGACCAGAGCCAATTCAAGGGCCGCGGTTTCCGCCTTTTCATGAACGAAGGCGCGTGGTTCACCGATTGCTACTTCGACTACGCCAACACCAAGACCGCGCCCGGTCACGCCACCATCGGCACCGGCGCTTACTCGGACGGCCACGGCATCGAGACCAACGACTTCTGGGACGCCTCGCGCTCCTTCGACAAGAAGGTCAGCTCGGTGGAAGACGAGCGCTATCAGTTGGTTGATTTGCCGGCGGCCTCCATTCCCGCCAACCAGCCCGGCGCTCCAGATACCGCGCCCAAGTACCTGATCGGCTCGTCGCCGCGCAACCTGCGCGCCACCACCCTGGGCGACGAGTTGCGGCTGGCCACCAACGGCCGCGCCCGTGTCTACGGCATCTCGCTGAAGGATCGCGCCGCCATTCTGCCCGCCGGCCAGGCCGCCAACGGGGCCTTCTGGATCGACAACTCAAGCGGCCATTTCACCACTTCGACCTACTACATGGAGCACTTGCCGGAGTGGGCCAAGGCCTTCAACGCCAGCGACCGTCCCGCCCAGGCCGTGCACGAAGCCATGCTCGACACCACCACGCAGTTCTTCGACCTGGTGGGGAGAATGCCGGCCGCCAACAGCTACGAGCTGGATTTTGCCAAGGCGCTGATCGAAGGCGAAAAGCTGGGCCGGAACGGGGTCACCGACATGGTGGTCGTCTCCCTCTCGGCCAACGACATTCAAGGCCATCAATTCGGACCCGACTCGGATTCCGAGGAGCGGATGATTCTCAGCCTGGATCGCGATTTGGACGGCTTCAACACCTGGCTCGACAAGACGATCGGCCTCGAGAACGTGTGGATGGCGCTGACCGCCGACCACGGGATTGCCCCGATCCACAGCGACGCAGCGGACCTCGGCATCGACGCGGCCCTGGTCAACATGCAGGCGGCCTACAAGGAGATCGATGCGCGCTTGAACGAGCGCTACACCAAAGGCCAGCAGGTGCAATACCTGTTGCCTGGGCCGGATTTGCCCTACATCGTCCTCGATCGCCGTGCATTCGAGAAGGCAGGCATCGACGAAAAGACCGCGGAAGAGACCGTGGCTTCGCTGCTAGGCGAGGCGGTCGCCAGCCAGGCCGCGCCGAGCGCCGAGCCCCTGCCCGCGCAGCATCGGCTTCCCCCCACGGCGCAGGTGATCGGAACCTACACTCGGCTCGAATTGGCGCATGGCCAACTGCCCCCCAGCGAATGGGGCCGGCTGCTCGCCCACAGCTACACCGAACATGGGAATTGGTACGTCATGCTGGTGCTGGGCGCCTATCAGATGAGCGGTGCGCCGGACTATTCCGGGACAACGCATTTCAGCCCCTGGTCCTACGACCGGCATGTGCCCCTGGCGTTTTACGGGGAGCCCTTCCTGCCCGGCGAGTACCGGGGCCGGGTGGCTCCGGTGGATCTGGCGGCCACCCTGGCTTCGCTGGCCGGCATCAATCAGCCGTCGGCGGCCGTGGGCCGCGTGCTCACCGAGGCGCTCAAGCCCGCAATCTCAGGCAAGTAGCAGAAGGCCGTTCGGGGCTCAGATCGGCCATGCGGGAGGCGCATCAGCTCAACGTGCGAAGCCGCATGGCCGAAGGCCTTGGAATAACGGAGGACTCGGCCTTCGTTCGAGCCGTGCAGCGGAACCGCCGATGGTCGTCCTAATTGTCTTTGCCCGGCGGACCGGGCGTCGCGGCATTGGAGAGGGTAGCAAGCTTGGCGGCGATGGTCCTGGCGACGACGGCACTCCCCTGTTTGTTCAAGTGGATCGGGCTGACCACGGAAACCGCCGCTCCGGCCGCATGGGGAGCGATTACGCCGCCAAAACCGCGAACCGCCGAGGTGACCGTCGACCCGTTCACCGACACCACGTAGATATTCTCGTTGTCGATGGTCAGCATGTACGTTGTAGGAATCGATCCGATTGACAGATTGACCGTGAACGAGGTATCGGTGGGCCCGATACCGCTGCTCAACGTCCCTTGTCCGTAAATCGACCGCAACGAGGTGGGCACCGTATCGTACTTGAAGTCGGAAACATCGGTGGGCAAGGAGGGATCGTAGGCATTCACCAGCGCGGCGCGGATGTCGAGATAGTGTTCACCGTAGGTTGCCGCCAGTTCTTTATTCAGGGCAACGATCGGGTTGTAATGGTATGTGGCTACGATCTCCGAGGGGATATCCTGGTTCGCAATCGAAAGAACCAGATAGTTCTGCCCTTGCGGCACGGTCGCAACTTGAGCGGCAAGATCCGACATAATCTGCGTCGGGCCCCACGGTCCCAGGGTGGAGGAAAATATATTATTTCTTCCTTCCCAGAAAATCGGGAAGTAGTCCGGATAGTAGGCAAATGTATTGATTGGAACAAACTGCGGCGTCCCCGGCGCGCTCACGGAGGTGCTCCCGGAGTAGAGGCGCGTAAAGGTGTACGTACCGGAAGGCAGCGCCGACGACAGGGTCAATGCTCCGTATACACCGAGAATGCTCCCGTAGACCATCCCCGTGGAACTCGTCAACGGTTCATAGCCTGGCTGGAAGGTGACTTGCACGCCGGTTTGCGCGGAAGCGGGAATCGACCCGCCGACAACCGTGACATAGGTCGGGATACCCCCTTGGCGCACGCCGATCTGCGTGGAAGTCTGCCCGCCAATGCCATTGTTGACCACCGTCCCCTGCGTCTCTTGCTGCAAGAGAGAGGGGTAATCGCCGGTGTCTACCACGCCCTGCCTTCCCTGGGTCATCGAATCGCCCCAGCACACGATGGCGCCAGGGAGCAGGATGGGAGGGGGGACCATGGTGTAGGTCGCGGTGGCGATGGCGCTGCTTCCGAGCGTACTGACCGTGGCGATGGCTTTGATCGTGGTGGATGACGAAACAACCAGCGGAGCTGAGTAGGGCGTCGATCCCGAGGTGGGATTCGATCCGTCCACGGTGTAGTAGATCGAAGCTCCCGGTGTGGAGTCGCTGATGGTTACGGTCTGGGCAACTGTGTAGTTTCCCGCCGATGGCGAGAACACCGGTGCGGAAAGAGAATGAGAAACGAGGAGTCCGTTGCCGCATCCAGCCACAGCAAAACAAAAGAATGTCGTCACACAAGCGAACAATACTGATAGAAACCAGTATCCAAATCTCGATCTTTGCATGAGAACCTTCTCCACAACCGGGCGCCACCGACCAGCGCTACCGACCAGTAGTATTTCACGAAAATGAAGCCAAAGGGAAGGGTTCTGCCACCCATTTTGGGCCAAGTGCCTCCTTTGGTCAAGCGTTAACCGGACAGATTTTGGAGCTCGACTCCAGCTGTTGTCTGCACGGTCGCCTTCATGTCCGGACGACCCTCTGGGAAAGCGACCCGCAACGGCGTCTAAAGAACCATTTTGTACCCTATTGCTCGTTATATACGAATATTGTGACAGGATCATGTTCCATGCCGACCAGAATCCTGTCCCAGCCTTTTGCACGCCCGATTGAGGGGCTCGCCGTGGACCCGGTCAGGCCCCCCGCTTTTCCAGGCGTTCCTGTTGTGTGCTCCAGGGTGGGTTTTGCAACCTGGAACACACAACCCCAAGCGGTTCTATCGGTTGGGCGAATCCCTCGAGGATATCTCTCCCCTCCGCCATTGCGATGCAGGGCGCGAACGATTACTTTGCGATCGGCTTGAACGTCGCCACAATTCCATCGCCTTCGCGGATGGTGAGGATCTGATTCGCCTTGACCTGGGTGAACCGTTCGATCTTTTGCGTGGTGGGCCACTTTACTTCGATGGCGTCCACCGTATCCACCTTGCCCAGGCCGAAGTGCAGGCGCAGGTCGTTTTGCGACATGACGCTGCCGCCGCTGGCGACTTCGTCCATCTGGATATGCTTGCCGGTGATCACCCGCACCCGCGCTCCGATAGCCGTGCGGTTGCACTTGGTTCCCACCAGTTTGAGCTTGATCCAGTTCTGCGTGTTGCCGCCCACATTGTGCAGCAGCGAGGGCAGCTCGTTCATGTTCAGGACCAGGATGTCCATGCCGCCGTCGTTGTCGTAGTCGCCGAAGGCCGCGCCGCGGCTGGAATAGCGCGCCATGATGCCCGGCCCCATCTGCGCCGAAACGTCCTGGAAGCGCCCATTGCCCAGGTTCTTGTAGACCAGGCGCTGGTTCTTGAAGGTCTCGCCGAAGTTGTAGTGGTCGATCTCCGGGTAGACGTGCCCGTTGACCTGCACGATGTCGGTCCAGCCGTCGTTGTCGTAGTCGATGAAGCCGCAGCCCCAGGCCACGTAGTTGTTGTTGATGCCGATGCCGGCGATGAAAGAAACGTCGCTGAAGGTGCCGTCGCCGTTGTTGTGGTAGAGGTCGCAGGTGTCGTCGGCAAAGTTGGTCTTGAAGATGTCCAGAAAGCCGTCGCAATCGTAGTCGGCCACGCCGATACCCATGCCGGCCTGCTCGTGGCCGTCGTCGTTGTAGGCGCAGCCGGCCATCACCGCCACATCGGTGAACGTGCCGTCGTGGTTGTTCTTGAACATCATGCTGGGCTGCGAATCGACGGCGACATAGATGTCGGGCCAGCCGTCGTTGTCGAAATCGTAGGACACCGAAGAGATCGAGTAGCGCGGGCCGGGCTTCAAGATGCCGGCCTTCTCGGAGACATCTGTGAAGGTTCCGTCACCGTTGTTGTGGTAGAGAAGGTCGGTGTCGCCGGGAAGTCCGCGCGGGCCGCACATGGTGGGCACGCCCTTCCACTGGCAGAAGTTCATGTCGTCCAGCGTGGGCGGCTTGTCGGGGTCCAGCTTGATGAAATTGCAGACGAACAAATCCAGGTGGCCGTCGCGATCGTAATCGAGGAAGCTGCAACCCGTTCCCCAGCGCCCTTTCGACTGGGCAAGGCCGGCTTTTTCGGTCACATCGGTGAAGGG
>Ga0316217_10005240_pt1 | contig 13546 bp, 10 predicted proteins | sample 1anoAmetaG_FD_203633 | JGI IMG/M metagenome (GOLD analysis project Ga0316217, IMG submission 203633) | Freshwater microbial communities from Trout Bog Lake, Wisconsin, USA - 1anoA | ecosystem: Environmental > Aquatic > Freshwater > Lake > Hypolimnion/Profundal zone | place: USA: Wisconsin...
TACAGGTTTTGTCCGGCTACATATTCCGCTTTTATCAACATAGGTTTAGTAGTAAGTTTAGCAAATACATCATACGAAAACCCTTTAACGGTTTCGGTAGTGGCTACCACTGTATTCAATATTGTACCGGGTTGCGATAAGGCAGGTCTTATTTCTTTATAATCGAATGTTGCACCGGCAAACAGCACGCCTTTCTTATATTGTATCTGAACATCCATATCGGGCAGTACGGCATCATCTATGAAGCTTGCAGCGGCTACTGAACTACCCAATGCTATACCGGTAGATGAACCTGGACTTACAAATGATTCCACCTGAGAAGATGCCACAACAATAACACTAATCGATTTAGAAAGATTTTGTGTTACCCTGATTTGTGGATTACGGGCAAATGGCTGAAAAGGCATACCGGCATTGAAACTAAGTACTGCAGGGGAACATTCCGGCAGATAAAAAGGATGATTATACTGACCAAACAGCAGTTGTGTTTTACCCCAGTCCAGTTTTACATAAGCATGACGTAAACGGAATATATTTTCGTTTCCATTGGTATTTCCGAAGAATTCTGCTTCCAGCAATCCGCATGTTTTAGCACCGAATGCATCCGGACCTGTAATAGCACCTGATAGTCTTGAGGTAATTGCAAGCATTGATAAAGATGGAGTGGCATTTATATCTTTTCCATTTACATCATTCAAAACCGGTGATGGATACAGCAAAAGATCTCCTTGTGCTGCTGGTCTGGCAGTAACTACCTGACGGGTATCAAAGAAGACATCGTTCCGTACAAAGCCCGAAAACTTAATTCCGAATGTGCTGCAGGAATCTTTATGTTTTACTGAATTCTCAACAGGAGTAGTCTGAGAAAAACCTTGTGTTGTTCCTAAAAGAAATACTATCACTGCAATTATTTTACAGGAAGTACTATTGTAAATATTCATAATAGTCGTTTAGTGCAAAGCACGACACTATTTTTCATTAATAAAATGACATTCGTTAGCTTTTAGCAGGTTTATGCTTTGTTTGGTGTAATATTTTTGATAGATAGTGTAAATTAAAATCCTAAAGAGGATATTTTTGTTCTATAAATCTTGAAATATGTTTAATGCAGAAACATTAAGGGAATACTGTATAGGCAAGGAAGATGCTACCGAAGGATTCCCTTTTGGAGAAAGTACACTGGTGTTTAAAATCAACAATAAAATGTTTTGTCTGATGGCTTTAGACAGTCATCCCCTGAGCATGAATGTAAAATGCGACCCCGATATAGCAGAAGAATTACGGGCCGGATACGATGCTGTTCAACCCGGTTATCACATGAATAAAAAATACTGGAATACAGTATTAATAGATGGCACTATTCCCGATAAGAAAATAAAAGAGTTTGTTGACTGGTCGTATGAACTGGTGAAAGGGAAAAGTAAAAAGTAAAATTAAAATGAAGTAGATGTTTTAGTTTTTAGTTTTAAAATCTTTAGTTTTTGTATTCTGTATTTTTTTGACTTTTGATTTTTTACTTTTTACTTTTCTTTGGGCGTTGCTGCAATGCTCCGCTTGCAGCCGTTGCAGCCCTTCCTATCTTTCAGCGCCACACATAGGTCCTTGAGTTTATCGAAAGGCTATGTGTGGCGCTGAAAGGATATTCCCTGCTGCCACTAACGCAAATACATCGCACCGTCATTGTGAATGAAACTCAAAAATTTGTAATATATATTCATTCCTGTATTTATATTTTCAGACTATAATAAAATCTATCCAGTAAATGAATATTCTCTGTAATAATTTCTGCTTGCGCCAACAACCCGTTTCTGTATTGAAGTGGTTTATTATAATTGGTTAATAACCCCTTTGGTAATAGTACTTTACCCAGGTATCCGCTATCAGTAGGTATGTTAGAAATAAAATCTAATACACCCTCTACATAACCATATTGTTGATAAGGATAAGAGGAGAATTTAAGATGCACCTTTTGTCCTGTTTTAATTTTTCCCATATTGTATTGTGGTATCAATATCTCAAAATAGTATGCACTATTATTTGGGTTTATATAACAGATGGTTTGATTAACCTGCAACTGTTGATTCACCTGTATAAATCCTGCAAAATTAACTTTACCGCAAATAGGTGCTATTAGTAAGTACTTTGTTTTCCAGTCATCAATTGTTGCTTTAAATGATTGTAACCCTTGTACAAAAACATTTTGTTGTTGGGCAATTTGATTTTCCAGTTCTTTAATCTCTTTTTGTTTACCATGCTGTGCATCATCATTATTGATAATGTTTGTATTAATCTGCGGCAGCAACATCTCTTTGCTGATAAATTTACTTTTTTCATTTCTGTATTCTACAGGAGCTATTACCTTTTGTTCACTTAATTTCTCTTGAACAGCAAAGTTTTCTTTCATCAGTTTAATATCCTCTTCTGTCATTTTTTTTTGCAGTAAAAGGTTTTCTTTTAGGCTTTGCAGATAAGTAATATCCTGTTGCAGCATATTTAATTTCTGTAGATAAAATCCATCTTTTAAGTATTGAATATAGGTATAGTAAATTTGTAAAAAAGTTTGATATGCAGGCTGTAATTCGCCATTTATTTTATCATTCCTATTATTTCCTACAAAACTATCCAGATTATTTATTGCATTAGGTATCTCGCCTTGTTGTATTTTATATACTGTACTGTCTATGGTAGTAGATAAGTTTATTATATAAGCAGGATTTGCTATACTTTCAAGGTATCCTAATATCTCGCCTTGTTTTACGTTTACATTTTCTGTTGGTATCAGATTAATGAGCCTTGCACTTATTTTTGTTTTAATTTCCTTTGGCGCATTTAATGCAGCAAGTTTAGCAGTGGTGTTTATTACATCAGGGTATTTAATATAGCTGCTGATAGCAACTATACAAATTAAAACTATAATCAATATTGAAATACCATTTCTAACCAGATAACCTGGATCTGTTGATACAATTTCTATTACTGCTTCACTGCGTATATTATTTTCAGGCATAGTAATTATTTTTAGTTCCCCAGTTCCAGTTGATTCTTTACCAGTTCATAATAGTCTCCTCTTTTTTGTACCAGCAATTCATGATTACCTTGTTCTGCAATCATTCCATTTTTCAACACTACTATATTATCTGCATTTTTAACAGTGCTTAATCTATGTGCTACTACAATTACGGTTCTACCTTTAAAGAAATTATTCAGATGCTCCATTATCTCTTTTTCATTATTAGCGTCCAGTGCGTTGGTTGCTTCATCAAAAAACAAATAGTCTGGATTTTTATAAACCGCCCTTGCTATCAATATCCTTTGCTTTTGCCCTTGACTAATCCCATTTCCTTCTGCACCTATTTTAGTATTAAAACCCAGTGGTAACGAATCTATAAAAGGCATTATGTTAGCTATAAAGCAGGCATTGTTCAATCTTTCATAATCAGGGTTTCCATCTGTTACCGCTATATTGTTAGCAATGTTATCATTAAAAATATAGCCATCCTGCATTACACTACCACACTTACTTCTCCAATAAGCATGGTCAATTAATTTCCATGATTTACTCTGCGTAAATTCAATATCTCCTTTATAGTTTTCATAAAACCTTAGTAGAAGTTTCAATAAGGTAGTTTTACCACTGCCACTCATTCCTACTATAGCAGTTACCTTACCTTCGGGTATTTGTAAATCAATATTTTTCAATACAGGATCATTTCCTGCACCAGGGTATGTAAAGGAAAGGTTATTAAAAACTAAACCTTTATCATCAGGCAATAGCCTTTTACCTAAAATTGTATATGTAGGGTTTTCTTCCTCCTCAAGTGAATGTATTTCATTCAATCTTTCCAGACTTATTTTAGCATCCTGCGCCTGTTGTACAAAGCCTACAATTTGCTCTATCGGGCTATTCAGTTGTCCTATTATATATTGCACTGCCAGCATAGCTCCCATAGTCAATTGTCCATCCATTACTGATTTAGCAACTATAAAAGTGATGATAATATTTTTCCCTTCATTTATAAAAAAAGCACCTGCCTGTTGTACCTGACTTAGACTTAAATTCTTAAACTGTAGTTTAAATAATTGTGCCTGCAATCCTTCCCATTCCCATCGCCTGTATTGTTCAGCATTATTCAGTCTTATTTCCTGCATACCATTTATAAGTTGCATGGTAGCAGTATTTTCTTTACTGGCAAGGGTAAAATATTTATAATTTAAAGTACGTCTATATTGCAAAAATATTCTTATCCAGAAAAAGTATAAAAAACTTCCTATACAAAAAATCAGAAACACTGTAGGATTGTATTGTAATAAAACAACGGAGAAAATAGCAAAATTGAATAAAGAAAAAATAGTATTAAGTGTACTTCCCGTCAAAAAGTCCTGTATCTTTTTATTGTCTCCAAGTCTTTGAATAATATCCCCGGTATGTTTACTGTCAAAATAGCTAAGGGGAAGTTTCATTAGTTTTATCCAGAAATCCGACAGTATCGAAACGTTAATCCTCGTACTCACATACAACAATAACCTGCTACGTATAAAATCTATAAACACCCGTCCGAAGGATAACATCAGTTGGGCAATCAGCACCATATATATAAAGGGCAGATTATGAGTCTGAATACCAATATCTACAATCCCCTGCGTAAGAAAAGGAAAAATAAGCTGTACAATACTACCGGCAATTAATCCAAGAACTAATTGCCATAAGAATTTTTTCTGCCCAACAAAATAAGGCAGAATAATAGACCACGGCGATCTTGTTTTTTCTTTTATTGCAGGGTCATCTTCCTCATTATAAAATTCTTTACCCGGCTCTAACAACAATGCTATACCAGCCTTTTGTTCATCAATTTCTGTGGATATCCATTCTTGTAAAAATTCTTTTTTATCAATTTTAATCAGCCCCCTTGCAGGGTCAGCAATCCATATTTTATTGCTGCTGAATACTCCCGTTTTAATTGGCGGTAATACAACAAAATGATTTTGTCCCCAATGCAGTATAGCAGGTTTAGGTGCATCCTCTAAAAGCTGTTGATAACTAAGCTTTACAGCCCTTGTTCTAAACCCTATAATTTCAGCAGCATTGGCTATACCCAATAGATTCACTCCTTCTTTTCCTATCTCACAATAGTCTCTTAGTTTCTGTACAGATATATTTTTCCCATAATACTTAGCAACCATCCTTATACTGGTTGGTCCGCAATCCATTGTATCCTGTTGCTTGTAGAATGGGAAAGACATTAGATTTGAATAGTATTAAAGTTTATGCGTTAACAGATTTATCATTTAATATGAAGTTGAAAAATTATAAACATGTCTCTACTCTTCCATAAAATAACCAACATCTTCAATATCATATAGCTCAGGAAGTTGGTAACCATTAATGAAATAGGTAGGAGTAAATTCTATTTTAGTACTATTACACCATTTACTCATTTCATCAACTTTATTGTTTTGGCATTCAAACTCTTCTTCATTAATTGGATATTTTTTAGAAAATAATGTATAATCTTTTATAGGTGCATTATACCAATCATCCATAGCCTTAGCAGTAATTAATGAATCGTTTTTAGAAGCAATGGCAAGCAAATGTTTTACAGGAGGTGATTTTATATCACCTCCTTTTGTTGTTGCTGTAAACAATACTTTTACATTTATATCAGGATTTGAATTAATCATAGATTCAATTTTATTATGAGCCTTAGCACAGGGGCTACAATAAGGATTACAGACTTTTATGATTGTATTTTTGGCTTGAGGATTGCCGAATATGATTCCTAATCCTTCTGTAGAATTGGTGATCGCTTTTTGCTTTTTAAGTAAAGTTTCAAAGACAGTAGTATTATATTTCAATCGCATTAAATGTCTCTTATCATTTTTAGCTTCTTCATTTTTCAGCAAGGGTGATTTTAGTAAATTCCATATAACCATTGGCATTATAAATGAGGTTAATATCAAAAGAAGATTTGAAAGATCAATATATTTATATAACAGAAAAATTTCAAAGTGAGGTTGATTAGTAAAAATGCTTACTATTAATTCTGACAATAATAAAACCTGTACTGTTACACACAATTTACACCATTGTTTTACAACCCGCCATTGATAATAGATTGAAAAAACAGTATAGGGTACTGCAAATATGTTTAGCAAAACAATAAATTGAATAATTATTTCAGGTTGTTGAATCCAACTAGAAAATATCAACATCAGCCAACCACCAGCAAAATAATAAAAACCTATTTCACTCCAGCTAAAAATACCAAATAGCTTCGATTGATTACTATTAAGTATTGCATTGCAATTTGTTTTACCAGAACCAGAACATATTTGTTGTAAAAATGGGTTAGCATTATCTACTTCATACCAAAGCAATAATGATGTTACAATTACACCTGTAAATTTAATAAGGCTAAAAAAAAATGAAGTAATATTACCATGACAATTCAACAGGTGAAAAATGGTAATAAATAAAGCTATAAAAATATTCGCAGGTATTTTGAGTTGTTTTAAAATTTCTTTTTGTCTTAATTTTTTATACCCTATTTCACCACTTTCTTCAGTGGGTTCTACAATTAATACAATACCGCTCCATAAGTTTAAAAAGTCAGAAATTGGATCAGAACCTATACCTTTTTTTTGACAACTTGTTTGGTATGTAATACTGTCATCGCCAACATTTGTTACTAAAATAAAATTTCCTTCAGGTTTATTTAAAAATGTAATAAATGGCATGGGTATATCTCTTATCTTATCTTTTTCAACTTTAAATGCTGCATTAGGGATATTCCATTTATTTAAGCTATCTGATATACATAATAAACTGGGATAATCAGGATGATTAAGTATAGTTTCATTAATGGTTGTGTTTGTAACTGAGATGTTAAGTTTCTTTATAGCCGCTAACGTAATATTAGTTGGGTTTGTATAAGTGTTAAAAAATAGAAACATAAAAAATATTAATAATGAACTTTGGGGTTTAATAAATAATTATTTCTGTAAATGATCTTTCAGAAAATTTTCTAATTCATACGGCTTTATATTCCTTTGAATCAATTTTCCAGTACTATCAAATAAAAAACTATTTGGAAAAGAGTTTATATACATCAATTCTGCAACCCGTCCATCTTTATCCCAAAGTTGATTCCATTTTAGTTCATACTTTTCTATGATTCTCTGCCAATCGCTTGAATCTGTAGCTTTATCTACTGATATGCCTGTTATCCCAAAACCTTTATTTCTATATGTTTGATAAATATTTTTCATTAATGGGAATTGTGCAATACAGGGTCTGCAATGGCTATACCAGAAATCAACAAGGGTGTATTTATTTTTATTAAATTCAAGTTTTAAACTATCATTTTTACTATTCAAAAACGAAGTTGTTTTTAATTTTAATTCAACTGAATTATTACTTTTAATATTTATTGCATTTTGAATATGTAATCCTATCGGTGTATTTTTAAATCTATCATCTAAATTATTATACATATTTATTATTTCAGCAATAGTTCCTCTTTCAGCTAATTCAGCAAGTTTCCAAAGTAAAATAATGGAAGTGGGGTATTTATTTGAGTAGCTTGTAAAATAATCATCTCTTTTTGTTTTATATAACTCGTAATATTTATTTAATTCATCTTGTTTTTCTTTGGTAATATTATTCTTATTTAGTTTTAATTCTTTTTTTTGTTTTAAATATGTATCAAACATCATTTTTATTCCTTTATATCCAGGTAAAAATTGCTTTTCATATTCAATCCCTGTAATACCATTTATATGTACTGTTTTTTCAAGTTCACTATCATCATAAATGCATTCCATTGCAATTTTTCCTGAATCTATAAAAAAGGAATTAACCATAAAATTTTGTACAGGGCTATTAATTATACCAAAAAGAATAAGTTCTGGCGATGAAATATTTCCCATAAATTTAAACCTATTATGGTTTATTGTTACAATATTTGAATCGAACTTTGCAATTGATCCATTAATTTGAAAAAACTGAATTGTACCTGTTTCAATTGTTGTTCCAGATATTTTGCCTGATATTTCAATTTTATTATTTGTCTGTGCAAATAAATATATGGGTATAATAAAAAATAATCTTAAAAACAATATTGATAGTTTCATAATTAAGTATTTTATTTAAAAGCAGGGCTTATAATTAAGCCCTGCTTAAGATTTAAGAAAACCAAATCAAAAAATAGTATTTAGTTTGTCCAATCATGTACACAAAAATTCTGATAGCAGATTAGAACACCATCTGTGCCACAATCAGTGTTAGAACAACAAGACTGACCTGCTACAGGGGCTAATTTGCCACCTACTATTTCTTTCATTTGATTTTTACTAATGCTTTCAAAAGCATTTAAACTTGTTAATTTATTCATTTTGTAAGTTATTAATTGTTTTCCTCACCTGTCTATCGCCATGGGTTGGAAGTTCAGCGGTTAATTTACTTGCTTGTCTGCAAGGTTTCCAGTTTTAATTTCCATACGGTCTGTTTTTGCTTCACCGAGCTAAGTATAGTTTAGCTAAACTTCCTTTTTTGTTTTTCTTTGAGTGTTAAGGAGTAAGCTCGCATTTCGTTGCAACTGAAATATTTTTTTAGTATATCATTTTATCATTTCCAATTGAGATTGCAATAATATAAGACAATTCTGGAATTAAAAACACTAAATTTAGTGTTTTTTTATTCGGAATTAGTTGCTTTAATTTGCAACCAAACCTATTACTCAATGATTGAAATTATAATTGTCGATGATTGTCCTAAAATAATTAATTCTATAGAAAGTTTATTTAAAGATAATCCAAAGTATAAAATAGTATTAATAGCCTCAAATGGCTTGGATTGTTTAATTAAGTTTCAAACTGCTCATATTTCGCCTTCCATTGCTATAGTTGATATCAATATGCCTAAAATGGATGGGGTTTCTCTAACACATTTTTTGTCAAATCACAATAATAATATTAAAGTTATTGGTATTTCCGTTTTAGATAATGTCGATGGCTTTTCTGCAATATTAGAGGCAGGTGCAAAAGGCTTTGTTTGCAAATTCAATTTAATATCATTACCAGTAGCTATAGAAACAGTTCTAAATGGTCAAACTTATATAGATCCTGATGTCAGCGATGATTGGAAAAATTACCAACATTTCAAAAAGCCAAATAATGATGATTTACCGTTATATAATTTCACCAGTAAAGAAATAGAACATTTACAATTGATACCAACAGATTTAACAATAGAGGAAATAGCTCAAATAACAAATCAGTCAACTCATACCGTTAATCAACATCAGAAGGATATTAAAAAAAAGACCGGTTTTGCTACAAGAACATCACAGGTAATGTTCGGCATAAAACAAGGGTTAGTAAAAGTCTTCAGGGCTTAAATTTCACAATATTTAGCACCTTGTAACTGCTTTCTTTAGTAAACTTATTTCAAGCAATCAAATTCAACCTTCTTAAACTGTATTTGAATTAACCTTAAACGATTTAAACGTCTTAAACGTCATTGCGAGCGCAGCAAAGCAATCTTATCCTTGCATTAAAAATCTTCATCACACATTATATCAGTAATTAAACTGTATTTGTATTGACCTTAAACGTAGGCTGTTCAAAACTCAACCTTTCATATCTAACAGTTATAAGCTATACAATCGATTTATAAATAAAAACATTTCACATCCGCATAATCGCTTGCGATTCTCTCTGTTCTCTGTATTTGTATTAAAAATACGCTGTTTAACTCAGTGTCTCTGTTTCTCTGCGGTTAAATGTATTCTGTATTTATTAATAGTATTCTTCCCAAAAAGTGTAAGATAAATAACCACTGATTTTGAACAGCCTACATTAAACGATTTAATCAACTTAAACGTCATTGCGAGCGCAGCAAAGCAATTAGATAAAAGAGGCTTCAGATGTAAAATGCTGAAGCCTCTTTTTCTTTACACAATTCCTGAAATCCTGAATAACAATAACTATTCTCTGAATAGCCATCCCAAACTTCTGAATAACCATCCTTATTCTCAATATGACCATCCCAAACTTCTGAATAACTAACCTTATTCTCTGAACGACCATCCCAATCTTCTAAACGACCATCCTTATTCTCTGAATGACCATCCCAAACTTCTGAACGACCATCCTTATTCTCTATATGACCATCCCAAACTTCTGAATAACCATCCTTATTCTCTATACAGCCATCCCAAACTTCTGAGTTTCATTTTTATATTATTATTGGTAGTAGTTATATAAAATATTGTTAGTAAATAACGAATATATCAAATAAAAAATAAGATGTGTTTACACCCTACTTTTAAAAACTATATCCCTGATTCATATAATCCATGGCAGGTAAAGTGTTGCCGGAGAAATCAAACAACGTACAGTTCTCCCAGCTCGAACCTGTTCCCCAGTTATCTTTCATGGTAGTTGTAATCCAGTCAGGCTCCCAGTACATAATGCCTGTTCCTCCACCGGTAATAATCTGTTGGGTAAGGTCTTTCATAAACCTGAATTGTTCCTGTGGGGTTACACCATATCCATCATAAGGCGTACTGCCCGAAATCTGATTGGTATAGCCATCATTCGCCTGACTGGTAAAAGGATAGGCTGTTTCCACCACCATGATATCCTTGTTGTACTTTGTTTTCAGATTGTGGATATACGTACTGACCTGACTCATGGAAGTAAGACCTGTCCATAAAGTATAATGCGAAATACCCAGCACATCGAAATCGGTAACACCTGCAAGATTAATGACTCCATTGGCATACCAGTCAGCATTATTAAGCTGGGCAACATGCAATATAATCTTTGGCTGAATGGAAGATGTTTTAGAGAAATCCCTTACTGCCTTTATACCACTCTGCAACAATTGTCCGAAAGAAGTAAAGTTGTTATTGATTACTTTACCGGTATCCCAGAGCATACCATTGTTGGTTTCGTTGCCAATCTGAATCATCTCGGGCACCAGGTTTTTGGTCTGCAGATACTGCAATACCGAAAGGGTATAATTATACACCGAATCTTTTAAAACTGCCATTGTAGCATTGCTCCATGCAGCAGGAATAGTCTGATGCGAAGGGTCGGCCCAGGTATCGGAATAATGAAGGTCCAGGTTCACTGCCATGCCTGCAGCCTTTGCACGGCTGATGGTCTTTACCACATCATTAATATTGCTGTACAATGCACCATTGGTATATGGTATTTCCCAGAGCGGATTATTCCAGAGCCTTACCCTGATAAGGTTACAGCCATGTTGTTTTAAAATAATAAAAGGATCTTTTGCTATACCCGAATCTTTATATACAGCCCCATTCGCTTCCAGTTGATTGATAAAAGAAATATCAGCACCCATCACAAATTTATTCCAGGAATAAAAAGTTTTAGGGACTGTTGCTGCACCATTATCCTTCTGACAGGAAGCAAAAGGTATAACCAGCATCAATACCGGAACAACTAATAAAACAAACATATTCTTAGAGAATTTCATACAATATATTCTTTATGATTTGATACTAACAAGCGATTGTAAACATAAATATATTTTGTTGAAATATAATTTCCATATACTTTCGCCTGCAAATGAACAACATTTCTACATATACAAAGCGCACAAAGAAACACTTTCTGAACAGGGAGGGTTAGTGCTTCGTATATAATACCGAAGATATAACAAAAAGCCTCCCAGGTCAGGGAGGCTTTTTTTATGCCATGAGGAGAAGAGATGAATACTGGTTTCCAGTTGCAGGTTACTGGAAACTGGTAACTGGAAACCTGAAACAGTGTTTAAAAACATTTATTTATTAATAACAAAACACTCCCTTGTGGAGATGGAGGACAAACAAATGAAAGTAGCAGTTGTAGGCGCAACAGGATTGGTAGGAACTAAAATGTTGCAGGTACTGGCAGAAAGAAATTTTCCGGTAACAGAACTTCTTCCTGTAGCATCAGAGAAATCTGTAGGTAAGTTTATAACCTTTAAAGGAAAAGAATATAAGGTAGTGAGCATGACCGATGCAATAGCTGCAAAGCCTGCAGTAGCTATCTTTTCAGCAGGTGGTGGCACATCGCTTGAATGGGCACCTAAGTTTGCAGAAGCCGGTATCAGAGTGATTGACAATTCAAGTGCATGGCGCATGGATCCTACCAAGAAACTGGTAGTACCCGAAGTGAATGCTGATGTATTAACGAAGGATGATTTCATTATTGCCAACCCTAACTGCTCTACTATTCAGATGGTGGTGGCTTTGATGCCTTTGCATAAGAAATATAATATTAAAAGAATAATAGTAAGTACTTATCAGAGTGTAACCGGAACGGGAAAGAAAGCTGTTGATCAGTTATTCAACGAACGTAAGGGCATTAATGGCGATATGGCTTACAAGTATCAGATAGACTTAAATGTGATACCTCAGATAGATGTATTCCTGGACAATGGATACACCAAAGAGGAAATGAAAATGGTGCTGGAAACCAACAAGATCATGCAGGACGACAGCATTCGTGTAACAGCCACTACGGTTCGTATTCCTGTAGTAGGCGGACATAGCGAGAGCGTGAATGTAGAGTTTGAACATGAATTTGAAGTGGCAGATGTAAAACAATTACTGAGTGAAAGCGATGGAATTGTATTGCAGGATAATCCTTCGGAACAATTGTATCCTATGCCATTGTGGGCACACGATAAAGATGAAGTATTTGTAGGAAGAATCAGAAGAGATGAAACCCAGCCAAAGACGCTGAACATGTGGATAGTAAGCGACAACCTTCGTAAGGGTGCCGCTACCAATGCCATTCAGATAGCAGAATATATGTTGAAGAAAGGTTTATTATAAAATAGTTTTCATTATGAGCAGCCAGCCTCATCGTAAAACCTCAGGGTGAAGCGGTGGGGCTTTTTTTAATTCAAACTTGAATCGTGAATCCTGAGTCGTGAGTCGTGAGAAATACAGAGTATAATCTATTATACTATTGCGATTCTGAACTGTTGTAAAACGGTGAATACTTGTTATTATTACACTTATAAAGCTCATTAAAAAAGCTAAAGCATTACATGGTTTAAATTTATCAATCTTAGTTTGTATTATTGCATCCACAATTATAAACTTCGATTATGAAATATGCCATTAAGCCATTCCTTTCGGTAATGCTGATATGCTCTGTTGTATTTGTTTCCTGCGATGATGAAAAAAGCGATTTAACCGATGCAGTAAATAAAGGAGGTTCTATTGAAAGTTCCGTAACAGTGGAACATGCCGATAGTACACACGACATTCTGATTACCCGACACAAGGTATGGAGCAATTTTAAGGAATTCAAGACTATAGAATACCGCGATACTTTACCTGCCCTGGGTATTCATAATACCATAGCGGAAAACGAGAATGGTGATACTAAAAATGTATCGGTAAAAAAGGATTACGAAATATTTATTACCGTAAAATAACCCACCATTCAAATGAAGAAATCAAAATATATAGAACTTGTATTGATTACTGCTGCTTTAGCCAGTTGTCATCAGCCAGGTAATAAA
>Ga0316217_10005241_pt1 | contig 13543 bp, 4 predicted proteins | sample 1anoAmetaG_FD_203633 | JGI IMG/M metagenome (GOLD analysis project Ga0316217, IMG submission 203633) | Freshwater microbial communities from Trout Bog Lake, Wisconsin, USA - 1anoA | ecosystem: Environmental > Aquatic > Freshwater > Lake > Hypolimnion/Profundal zone | place: USA: Wisconsin...
CGGACCGCGACCGAGAAATCTACAACTTGAAGGAGGAGAATCTAGAGATCGAAAAAATATACCTAGGTTAAAAGTAAAAACTAAGGCACAAATAAAACAAACATCTAAGAGACCTCACCAAGGTTATCCAGACTTTTGAGGCCTTGAAAAAGGAATTAAACGAATTCAAAAATCAAAGCCAGAGAGATATATAGCACCAAAGAGCAAATTTTAAGAAACAAATTGAAGAAGTGACCCAAAAGATAGCAGAACTATAGAGTAGACTAAGAAGGTAGTAGTAATGGCGTAAGGAGATCTAATAAATGAAGGTGCAGCTTGAGGATGTGATAATTTAGAACTCACAAAAGATAATCTAACTCTACAAGTACAAATATGGAAACTGAAGTTGTTTCCAGTGATTTTATATTGTTTAATTGCAGCCAGTCACAGCTCATTTTGATATGTAATGTTCGTCCGAATTGAATCACTTATTACTTATATCAGCTTATCGTTCGGGCATCTTCAATTTCCGAAGAGTCAACATTTTTGTCTAATTATCGTGGATTTAAGCAAACGGGTATGAGTAGATTTCAGATGTTCAATTGGTGTAGTGGTTATCACGTCTGCCTAACACGCAGACGGTCCCAGGTTCGATCCCTGGATTGAACATATTTTTAATTACTATAAATCCTCACCATAGTCCTCTCTTCCTACTTTTTTTCAATCTTTGATGACTTAGAATGAACTTGTAGAAGGTTTTAACTTCCTTTGTCCTCAATAAAATATATTTTAGACAATTTAATATGGATCTTAATATATATTGCCGCTAAGCATCAAACTCTTTTTGATGATTCATAAAAGATTGTGCCGCAGAGGCCTTTCAAAATGTTAAAAAGCCTGAAAAACCTAATAAAGTTAATATTTTTATAGCTATTGATGCGCAATGATACTCTAAATGAACTTCGGCCCTGGCAGACTCTAGAACCCTAAGACCCAGCAAACTATTCCATCAAACCTTACCAAAGAAAAGCATAGTTAGTCATTCACGCGCAAGCCGATTCGAAAGCCAAGAAATTTCGCAGGGCCAAAAAATACGCAAGTATTACCTAACCCTCTGAAAAAGTTGATTTTGGGACAGAGAATAAGAAAATGAAGAACAGAAATAACTACATGGATGCGAGCTTCAGCGGAGCTGGAGGCTCAATGGCCGTCAAAAATTGGATGGAAAAGTCTATTAATACATGCCCACTCAAAGTCACCCAAATTTACACTGATATCTAAGAATTCAGGAGAAACTGCCAGCATAGAGGTCAGAATTATCAGGATATGAGATGGAAAAGTAGCAAAGAAGGGTTGTAAAACTTTACTAATAACCAAATAAAATAAAAAAGCATAGACAAAAACAGTTTAAAGATAAGTTTTTCCGAGTTTTTGGAGATGAGGAAGTACAAGAAATAGAAAAAAACCTAAAAAAAGGAACCAACATAATAAGTAGATATTTAACCGGCCATCCATGTGCAACTGGGCAGAAAGATTAATTACTGTACCAGCAACTTCTTTGTGAGATAGAACAAAAACGTAGAGCCCAAAATCAAGTCAGCCAGTACTACCACTGTCAAAAACAAACGCAAGCCCATCATCTCCAGTCTCAAGCGCTCCATTCAGCACAACAAAGCATTCGATCAGCTAACCATGAGCATTAGCAAATGTTAGAACCTTAAGTCGTTTACTCTGTCTAACGATTAATGATTATGTGTTTATATTATATCCTAGGCATCTTTTTATCTTTCTTACTATTGGCTGTCTAAGTTCAAAGATCAGTTACAAGAATTGAGCTCAACTTGCTGCCAAAAGCATTAATGGCAAATTTTATATAAAAATTGTAAAAATGGATAGTTTTTGATAATTTTCTTAGTTTATAATTCTTACGCTGTATTAAATTGAAATTAAATGCAAAGTAAATTCAAACAGTTTCCACCCTCTCCAAAGATTAAGACTTTTTGAGCTAGGGAGGGACCATAAGCCCCGCTATTCTGCAATGTTTTTGTTTGGGACTCAGTTTGCTATTTTTGAACTCCAAAAAAGAGAAAATTATTTCTAGATTATTCTCTCCTGTGCTGAAAATCGAAGGCATGTGAATATTGTTTATGACAAGTATCTGAGCAAAATACTTGTTGCAATAGAGCAGCTGCACATACTCGTTTATGGTTTCCAGCTCCTGCACCAGCATCACTACTTACTTGACCTTCTCATCCTCCTCGACCTCAAAAGTCAAGACGTGGTTGAGCTCTATGGCCAATTGCAGCTCTGAACACTACTTCTTGAGGTAGTCCGTCACTCTTCTATACAATATCTGCATTATCTTACCATTACTTTGATATCTACGCTCAGCACTCTGATTATGCAAACCATCGCTACCATGTATTCCTTGTAGTATCTACCGATTTCCTCTATTGCTCGACCTAATTCAGAATACTTTTTGAGAAGGTTGAGAGTTGCCCAACATGTTTCTGCGTCCATTTTGGTCTTAGGCCTGTAAATTATTTCGTGAGTGTATAAAACCTTTTCCTCGATATGAAGAAGGGGCAGGACTAGCTTTCCGAGCAAATAACTCACACTGTTTTATTCAATGTTTTCTTGGAATTCAGTAGTAGTCCCAATCTATGGACAAAGCTATTTCACGGTATGATTGCCCTCTTCATACTTTACTGATTATCTTTTACCAATGAAACTAAGAGAATTGTTGCAGGGCTTTCTTGAATAATGCATAACGGACTTGGCCCTCACTTGCAGCTCTCTGATGATTTCCTAAATGTGAGGGTTTTATTGCATTTTCTGACTGACCTGCAGCATATGCAGTACGATTAGAGTAGCCTTCAGCAATTTTATATGAGTCATTTTGTGCTATTTGATGATTTCTTTGAACTATGGAAGTAATCCTTGGCTGGCAACTTATCTTGCGACTTCTCCAATTTTAAACTCCTTAAAATCCTTGCTGTTGAACCCATTATTTTCCAGGAGTTTGGCTACTAACTTATATTGTTTTGATTTGAAAATATTAATCATGTTTCGCTTTGCTAATATATTATAGTAGCATATTAGTCTAAGCTTTACCTTATAAGCGCCAAAAACGGGCACTCAAGTATTTACAATGCTTTAGACAACAAAATGTCGTTTTTCAGTCAGTTCTTTATGAGTTAATTGACTTTAATTTAACTTAAGCTTATTACTGAAATTATCTAGCTAGCAAGCGAAAGCGATCGAACATCGTTTAAAGTCAATTACTGCGATTTGAGTACATACATCACTTGCGGATTCGGTTTACCGCTTTGAGAAGAAACAATCTAGTTTAAATTAGCTTAAACAGGAGTCGCTAAATATTGTGCTGATTTAGCGTTGAATGCATTCTTGATTTTTATCCTTCTAAAAACATCATTCTTTCAATATCTCTATTGCCTAATCCTTCTACAACCATTATTATCTTCAAAATATTAAGAACTAAGTCTTTAATTTTTTAGATGAATCATTCTTATTTTAAATTCATCTTCCTATGCTTCATAACCATGAAGATCTTCTTTGTATCTCTGCTTGGCCTTGAAGTTGCTACGAATAAACTAATTTATGCATAGTTATAAACGAGCTTTTAATGCGGTTTGTTTTCTCCTTGAAGAGAGAATAAATATAGACCGATCATCACTCAAACCAAAAACAAGATTAAGTCTATTTAAAAGTGTTTATGCCTCCTAAAAACAATATCTAGCTCCAACCTCATATGCAGATATGGGTTCCCAATCTTTAAGATATTTTGAAGTTTTCAGATTGGCGGGTTAGACTGTGATGCTAGTTCTTTTGGTGATGTACCCAATAAGAACTTAGATTATACCAATCTAGTCATCTTCAGTTACATTAGCATTAGATCTGATTTTCTTCTTATCCTGGATTATGGTCATTATTGTCGTTTTTTGAAGAGGTTTGCATGTTCCATGAATGGTAAACATGAGCTTAAATAATATGTAAGCCGCGGCTTCATTGTCATACTCTTTATGTTTTGTTAAAGATAAGGTATATCAGTAAAGCAAACAACTAATCATAGAACACCTAAATAACAGCATCAATTCAACAGCTGAGCTCAAAGTTCCCAATACACTCAATTAAACTCCAAAAGCAAGCGAAAAGTTTATTGGTTTTACGCAGCAATTACCAAAGCTAATCAATAATTGCAAACAGGCAGTAGAAGTGGCGTGGCCTTCATGAAATTGGGTTGAGCTAGAGCAACTAGAAATAAAAAATATTATCACTCTAATTTAATTAACATATTGCAAGTTCGATTATCGGCCTATGCTTGATTTCTAAACTCAGAAGAAACTGCTGCAACCTATACTCAAAAACCCTAAGAACTACCTATGCGCAGACTGCGATGCCATCTCACCAACATGTATTTCATCAGCAATGCAGGGGCGTCTTTGGATTTCGGTGTTTTTCTTTGTTCCAACTGCTCCGGCGCACATAGGGCCCTAGGACCCACCATCACCAGAGTCCGCTCAGCCAACCTTGACAAATGGCAGGAAGATTGGCTTAGTAACATGAACATCGGCAATTCCGAACTCAACACCTACTGGGAAAGTAGTCCCGATGCAGTTGGCAGGTATTTCCAAATTCACGTAGAAAACCCAAAGCTGACGCCGATCTCAACGACATCAAAAGATATGTTTACGAAAAATACGTAAAGAGAAAGTTCGTCCTAAGCAAAAACGCCTCAGATCCACTCACCCTTTATAAGAGTGGTCAATACCAAATTTCAAATTCCAATAAGGCTAATGCACCCTAGACTGTTCCTCTCGATGCTCTTAAGCCAGCAGTGCTCCCCAAACCTAAGAATTAAAGCGTGAGGGCAGATAATAGTAAATCCAAGCCCACTTTTGATTTGCTTGACTTTAACGTCACTCAGAGCGTATCCCCACCTAAGGAAGTAGAGAAGCAACCCAAAGTTCCAGATTAGCTCATTGATTTTACACAGTTCGGAGTAGTTGGATCCTAAAAAAACGAAAACACTAAGGACACTGACCTGATTACTTTTGATACCTTGATCACAAAACAATCTCAGCCTCAGCAGCCCCCTCAAGCCAATTACGCCCACGGCTCCTACGAAAGTCTCAAGGCCCAAAACATACAACTCCATCATCCCTACAACCCCCATCTTGCCCAGCATAACCTCGTCTATCAAAACCATTACCAGCAACAAAACTATCTGAACAGAGGATACGGACAGAGCTATAACGGCCAGGCCATGTACGGAGTGCAAGGACACCTACCAATAAACCAAGGTCAAGGTTTTTGGTTTTGATCTTTATAAAATTTAAATAAGTGTATGGCCGAAGGTAGCTCTGAATATATTAAGGAAATACTGCAGTGTACGTGGTACTTGGAATATTGATAGTAGCGTTTTTGTTTTTCGTCGGCAACACCATCCGCTGCTACCTCAACAAGCCCAGATATGTTGATGATGAAGAAGATGCAGATCAGGAAATGAATCCCCATGTCTCAGGCAAAGTCTGATTATCATTCGTACACAATTCATACAACATCGCATTCATACATCACCTACAATCCACTTCATGCCTGTAATTAATAGGCATACTTCTTTTCCCTCCGATAGTAAAAAGGGTGATTGATTTGCAAATAACTGGCGTTATTGCTATCTTCCTATCGTTGAGATAAATCTTCCAAATAAAGTAGTTCTGATAGATGTCTACAGAAGGTTTTGTGCTCCTGCTTTTTGCTTTTCCCTTGAATTAGTGTTTATCTAACTATCTCAATTTTAATATTAAAGAAATGTATCAAAATGGGCAGAATTTCTATCATTTATATGTTTTAGCTTGTTCGCTTAGAATTTCTTGGAGTTTTTGAAGAAGCTGGTTGAAGTTTTTCGTTACATAGTGAGTTCCAACCTGATGAACCTTGCTAAGATCGTTGGTCGGCTTCCATTGGTGGATGTAGAATTATGTGTTAGCGTAGTATAGTCCACTGTTATGATTAAACACTCTCCTTCCTACTTCCAAGTCTCCAAAACGGATGCCTCTGGCAAGTCCTCCCAAATTATCAACGACTCGATTGTTTCTTCTGAAAAATTAGAGCACTTGCTCGCTTTCGGAGTCAGTGATGTTGAGAACTTCCTTTTTAGTGAGTCTGGGGTTGTAAGAACGGTAAGATACAGGTCTTGAGTAGTAGTAGCTGTCTGATCTGTTGAAGTACATAGGATATGTCAATAAAATTATATACACAGATATTACTGAAGATGTTAAAAAGGCCTTTTACGATTTTTTTGACAACAGCCCTAGCCAGCTCAATCAAGTTGATTATATCCAAATGCAGGAATTTAGGAGGTCAATTAAAAAGCAAAAAGCACTGTGGAAACCAAAAGAGATTTGTGAAATAGGCAATTTGAATCAGAGGATAGAGTGTGATAAAACCACTCAAGCATAAATTAACTCAATCATAATGGGTTTAAATTTATTCTTACCAGGAGTTATGTCAGATTACGCTCTCCTAGAGTTAATAAAAGGAAGATCATTAGATGACAATTAGTATCAGAACAAAAGTAGCAGATGTTTTTCTATCTAAGATTAAATTTCTGTTTTGATCAAGATAACCAAACTAGTTTAGTCTATATGCTTACTTATAACATTGGGACAGCCTATTATTTAATTGTATACTATATCTCTCTGGCAAGCACCCTATTAATTAATTTATAAGCATGGAATACAAATCAGCAATCTGCATATAAGGGTATCTGGAAAAACAGTCTCCTAACTTGCTCAGAAACTATCAAAAACGATATTTCGCGTATCGCAGCAAAGGCTAGTTTCTGATCTGGTTCAAGAAGAAACCAAACTCAGTCGAAGACGAGCCAAAAGGTGAATTTGATCTTAATTAGGAGTGATCAAATGCGAAGAAATCTAGTACGTTAAGGCTGATGAGGGTCAGTAGAGAGTATTTAAGATGAAATACCATGATAGATAGTTCATCATTCGAGCAGTAATATCCAAAACATTCAGGAAGACATCACCACAAGAGACAAATGGATTAGCTCCATTTAAGCAGTTGTCAGCTACTTCAAAAAGATGAAGAAAAACGCCCCTAAAAAAGGGGATTATGACAAAACGGATAAAGGCAGAAGTTGGAGATGGGAGGAGGCCAATTAAGAACAAGTCAAAATAATAAGGCTCTAGAACGAGAAAATGATTCTGGCAGAAGGTTAAGATAGCTAGTATATTGCCATTAATTTAGTAAGTAGAATTCCCTTAAGTTCATGAGTGAAGTTTTGGGCTTCTAAATCGGCTTTTAGCACTAAAAGAATATTCTTTTTAGCTACTTCAATCGGAAAGGATTCATGAGTACTGAAACTAGATGGTACTTTATTTGTTCCGAGTATAATCTGTCTGACTAACGAGATTAGGAATGCAGCCCTAATCTATTGACCTTTCTCGAGGAACAGAATAAATAACATGAAAATTTAGAGAAAAAAAGTAAGATCAACATAGATTAGTAATCTGAATCAGATGAAGAATAATAAAAGGAGGTGAGCAAATAGGCAAAAGAAAAAGCCATTCAAATAAATTGCATTTACTAATTTGACATCAAAAATAAGAAACTCATACAATCTATACCACTTTTAGAGGTAGTGAACTGGGTTTAAAATACCAAAGAACCACCCTTTTATTTGAAAATAACCTTTGCTCATTTCCAGACTGGATAGCAGCAAGGAGACTTAGATTTTGTCTAAGAAGAAAAAGAAATCATCCTTTACTCTAACTACATCAGCGAAATACAAAAATGGATGCTTGCTTTGAAAATTGCCTTTAGATGCTACTCAATAGCTATAGAAAGAGACAAACTTCTGTAGCAGAGATTTGTAAGATACAGAATCCAAAAGTTCAAAACCAAGGAGGATTAGTAATGGAGGATCATTGGGTCATAAGCCAAACCATAGTTTGTCTATCTTAACAGATAGCAGATCAAAGTAGGAGGCTTCACTTTCAAGCTTTAAGATTGTAGTGACTCGTTAAAGAGTGAAAAGATCAAAGAAAACTAAGACCAGGAAACTTAAAATAAATTTGTAAGTTGTAGCTTTTGGAGTAACAAGTAAAAGATAAGCATCGTTTTTCCTAATCCAGAAGATGAACGTGCTTTTCGGAAGCGAGCGAAAAAATTCATAAAAAAGCTATAAGCCTACTTGTAATAGAAAAGAAGCAAGGAAATAAAGCATCAAGTTGAAGAACCCAACCTCAATACCTACTATATGGACAAAAAGATCAGATAGACTTCAGGCTCAATAAAGATCAATTTTTACGAAGTCCTAGAGCAAGATCTTTCGAACAGCAAAAAGCAGCGCTAGCCCAAAGATCCTTCTATTTTCGATCGATTCCTCTCGATGTTTTGCGGAACTCCAATCTAGTAAGATTTATATTTTTGATTTATAGTTCTGGATTACTGGAAATAAATTTGCTTGTTCTCTAAAAAATGGTAACTTGAACGGAATTTCAATCAGCTTAATATATGTACGAGAAGGCACGATGAATGAGCAATATAAGTATGAATAAAAAAGTATCATTTTTTAGTATATTTTACATTTTCTGCCAAATGCGACTCTTTAAAATAATGATTAGAGCTTGCAGCTTTGGAGAAATATTTCTAACGACGTTAGTTCTCATAAAAGCTGTATTCCCGCTCCTACTTAGCATCACTATCTACCTTATCTGCTTCATAATGCAGTACTGGATGCTTATTTATTGTATCTGTGCTTTCATCTTCACGTTAGGAGATTACGAATTTAACTCTTTTCACCTAACAATTCGTTATAATGGATGATATCTGAGCCTTGAACTCTTCGAGATGGTTGTTGATGGTGACCTCAGTTTCGCTTCCTAACTGCTAGCTTTTACTAGCTGAACTCAGCAGCAACTAGTCCGACTCACTTTTCTACGTTTTGAGCAAATATTGTATTCTTTATATTTGAGACAGAGTTTAATTGGTGAGGCTGTACAGTTGCTGCTGAAGCTAGAAGTTAATCATCTAAAAATGTTTGTTTTTTGCCTTCATAGCTTTAATAACTTCAGTCTGCCTTTTCTATCGCTAAAACATCGATTTAATCTGTGTGGAGAGGAAGTCAATGTGCTCTTTCAAATTCCTGTTTTCACTCAGCAGAGACCACTAAATGGATCTGTAGTATTCTTCGTGTTTGGAAGAAACTGCAGAGTGGACAGGACTGTAGGATTTGGACGGCGGCTGGCAAACAAATGAGACATTTAGCCTAGATCTTGGCGTTTATTTTGGAATGGCATACGGAACCACTTTACTGTTGAACATGATTTTAGAGGATTCCAAACGGGAGTCTGGACGGAACATACATTGGTTCGCAGATGACCCTTGAGTACTTAGCAACTGAGTGTTTAGTTTGTGGTTCTCCATTTGTAATATTAGAATAGCATAACATTGAAAATAGTATCAAAATATAAGGATAGTGATCAAGCCAAAAGTTTTGATGAGCTAGATAATCGCGACGATTATGAGTTTGCCCCAAATTAGTTTGCTGCCGATCAAATTTACTTCGATTGTTTGTAAAAAAGTTGACAGGTGCTTCAAATCGACAAACTTGTTCCTTTAGATATTAGATATTTTGCAGGAATCAAATATTCATAGAAAAGGTCTTTTTGTTATCGTTCATACCTCATCGACCTTGGCATTCTTAGCACCTCATTGAATACGGCTTTACAGCTTTTTGAGGATCCATTAGATATACTATTTTATACTATAATATTTTTCTAATTATAGCTAATCGTGATTAAGCTCAAATAACGTTTGACAATCAACATATCTTTCTTCAATTTAGATAAAATCTGCCTTCGTATTGGATGTAAAGAAATGGTGTTATTTTAAGGTCAAATCTTATTTTGGTTCTTTCATTATTATTTCTAGAGTTATTGAGAAAATTTTAATTATCTGATGAGAGAATAGACTGACTCACACTCCTTAGGGGAAGCAACCTCTTTTATTGAATCCAAAAAGGCCAACCAAAGCAAGAAGAAACTTATATCTAAGGACAAAAACAATCCGCTATCTGCTCAACAGCAAGAAAAACTTGCAAACAAGCTATCTAAAGAAGAAAGAGCTAAAATTCAGAAGGAAAAAAATCGCTAAGCTGCGCAGCGCTCAAGAGACATGCATAAAGAGTATGTCACTAGTCTTTAACTGTAAGTGAAAACCCTACGTGAAAAATTTGAGCACTCCATCCGCTACTGCCACCGATGCCAACAACTTATGACTCTAGAACCAACCATGCCATAAAACGAAGACATAAACGCTCCACTGGAAGATTAGCAGCCATTAATGTAAAATTGTTTACATGATGAAAACGAGATAAAACAAGAGCAGTTAGAACCTGAATCATTTTTGAGATGGTTGGAACCTCAAGAAGAACTACCCTTCATGAAAATTATGCTTCTTGTTTGTATGATAGTTATCGCTATTATAGTTGGAGCTAATAACAAGCAAGCCGTTTCTAACCCTCGAACCTTAGTTTAAAAATACGAACCGCCTCTCTCGTAGCCTATAGAATCAGACATTACTCTAATACCGCCTGTTGAAGAATGTACGGAGGAATAAAGAGGGCTAGTTTAGCTAAACCAAGGCATATAAAATGACAAATGCCTCGACTCCTTAATGAGAGTTTAAGGCCCTCCAGTTCGAAAGAGCTTAAGAAGTATCCATGAGACTATGAACTCCGAAGAAATGTCGAATATAATGCTTTGTTCCTTGAAAACTCCTAAAGTTTATCAGATCAAACATGATTTAGCTGACATTCCCATTGTCAGATTGTTTGTTTCAGGGGCAGACATTAAAAAGCTCGTAGAGGGGAGCTAGACGATGCTAAAACTTACTCACAGAAACATACAGCTGAATGGAATCTATAGACTTGCCGCTGAAATCAAGAGTGTAGAGCTACTTCAGCACCACAGCTGTATCCTATGATTTGACTCTTCTTATCAAAACTTTCCTCATGATTGCCTTATTACTTAAAAATGTTCGTTTTGCTAAAACCTCGTAGTAGTTTACGGGGGCTAGGTCGTATAAAAGAATTATAAGAAAATAAGCAATAAAAAACAGCACAAAATCTCATTCTCCGCGCACTTTTTTAACAACTCCGTAATAGCGTTCCTCATTTTACTATTAATCATATAAGGAAAACGATTTTTTCCGTTTATTTGTCGTTTATTCCTCTTCTTTTTCTACTTTTTGAATTTACGGGAAGGCTATCATACCTGCAAGTGCTAGTTCAGGATCTTTCAAACCATTGTTGTGTCTGCTGAATAATAATTCGAGTACATCAAAGCAAGTAAAAAGGAGGATTCCTAGTTGGCTTCCAATACCTAATCTAAGATTTGGCTAGTTCCATGCCTTGGAATCTGATTTAAATTGGGAGGGAGAGAAGGTGGTTAATCTTGGGCGGGGACTGGCGGAGCAGGTGGTTCTCGGCGCAGAAAGTGAAGTATTTCTGTAGGAGTGTTGGCACTGATAGTTTGTTCCAACAATGTTTTGGTTAAATCGAGGTCAGCTTTCGAAGGCTAAGTGATCCCCTTTTTCAAATTTTTCTTCCTTTCCTTTTCAATTTTTAATAACTTGAGAAAAAACTTTTGCGCGTGTGATCTGACTTGAGCAGTTGTCCTTGTTTAGACAACAGTTTATATAATTTTCCAGTTCTTTCCATGGAGCATAAGAGCTAAGTAATCTTGATTGTACCCTACAGAAACTTTACGTGCTAGTCTGGGTCCCAGCGGCCTTCCGTCTGCCCTTGGTTCTAGCTTAGTTCTACCTATTCCTGTTGCATGTCCTATAAAATATATATGGCATATAAATGAGTAAACTTTGCTATTATAATTATAAAAGAAGTCTGAAGGTTAAGATAGAGGTCACTCTTGCGCCAACACACCTGCTTTGTGGACTTTTCGAACACAGAACGTTATCCATTTATATATTTTTGGCATACTTAAAATAAACTACTATTCAATATATTGCATAAAAGCAATCTTTTGCCGACTATAAGTTTTAGTCTTTAAATGCTTAATGTTCTCACTATATCATCCAATCCTGAAGAATCGGAATAGCTTTTCCAGCTGCGCTTTGGAGCTGGCCTGCCTCATAAATAGTTAAGAAGCAAAAGAAAATCAACCAACAGTTAACCAATAAGAATCCATACTATTTTAATACTTTGGTTAAGATAAATTCCTTCTTTTGGATTTTGATCTTAGATTAGATCGACATCGTTGATATTGAAAACCTTTTTATTGTTTATTTGAACCTTTTCCATTTTAACTGTAGGTTAAAGATTTCATTCCACTTTTTAGTAATTTCTTTTGAGCTTCAAGACTTGGCAAATCAGCTGGCTGTTTTCCACTTTTTTCAATCCATAAGTAAGAGGCTTTAAAACTAAATGTACAACTCTAAATGCTAGAGATATCTTCTGACCGACTGGATGTATTTGTTGATAACCTCTTTGACAGCAGTAGAATCAACAAGTTGAAGCTCTTACTTTTGGAGAGAATGGTTTGCTTCGAAGAAGGTTCGAGATTTAGGCATGTTAGAGGCAATCTTTAGGAGAGAGTGCTGTGAAACTCTATGGTTTTGAGATGACATTTATTGTAATGATTGAGTTATTAAAATAGCTATTGATATCTTGAAAATAATCTTGACTGATTTCTTTTCCAAGCTAGTTGGCCCTCGAAAATGGTCTTTTAAGCCGAGATGTAGGCGTACTAGATGCTTTGTTTACAGTTCTTTGTTGCTTTGAGATGATTGGGCGACAATCTCGCTTTTGAAAAAATAAGCCTCTGTATTTCACTTCAAAATATCTTTCCAGTATGAGTTGGAGTTTTTTATTCGAGCCATAAGAAATAGCTCTATGAATTTTGTTTGCGATTTCAAACCACCAAATGAGCTATGCCAATAATGTGCAAAATTTACAATTAAAGTCAATATTAGCTTTATTTCTAAGCTAATCTAAGATAAGAACATTAAATATCACTGCAAAATAAACTTTATTGATTGGTAGTATGATTGGAGTTTCCCTGCCTTATTTGAAGCCTAAATTGTTTTCATCAATAAAGAGGATACGCCCTTGTTAATCATTTTTGAAAGATGGCATTGACTTGCAATCTTTGCATTTAAATTTTATGGTAAAGATTGAATTTTTATTTTACACTTGACCTGTAATTAATCATAATACTACCTTATCATGAGCAACAAAAAATTATCGATGGATAGAAAGCATTCTGAAGAGAGGTATGGTTCAGAAATTCAATGTGGGCTTTAAATTTATTAATTCAGAAGCGCAGGCTTAATTTTTATTTTGGAAAACAAATTATCGCTTAAAGGGTAGATAAATGGATTGAAAAAACTTTCAATGAATGGTATAAATTTTGGTTTTTTTGATGTTGAAATGGATTACTTAATGGTTTTAAACCTTCCTAATTGCCAGCATTTCACAACATAGCTGCGCTTTTATTTGATT
>Ga0316217_10005242_pt1 | contig 13542 bp, 24 predicted proteins | sample 1anoAmetaG_FD_203633 | JGI IMG/M metagenome (GOLD analysis project Ga0316217, IMG submission 203633) | Freshwater microbial communities from Trout Bog Lake, Wisconsin, USA - 1anoA | ecosystem: Environmental > Aquatic > Freshwater > Lake > Hypolimnion/Profundal zone | place: USA: Wisconsin...
CTACCACCAGGAGGCGTTCAATGCCCTGTTCGCCCCGCCGGTCCGCGGCGCGGCCCGAACGGTCGGGAAAATCTGGCGCAAGGCCAAGACCATCACCGGGACCCCCGTTTCCCAGATCGAGGCCATGGAGAACTTCATCGCCATGGCGGCCAGCGCCGAGCGCGGCGCGGCGAAGGGGCTGGGCCCGGAGGAGCAGATCCAAGGCGCGATCAACAACATCCTGCGAATCAGCCAGCGCGGCGGGTTCGATGCCTCCCGGTTCCTCAAGTCCACCACCGGCAACATCCTCACCGCCTTCAGCCAGACCCCGACCAAGATGACCGAATTCCTGGCCGATGCCGTGAAGCGGGCGGCGAAGGGCGAGCGGGATGTCTACGGCACCCACGGCACCTCCGACCTGCTCTCCCTCATGGCGGTCTACGGGGCCATGGGCTACGCCGGGAAGAAATACCACCTCTGGGACATGCTTTTCCATGCCCCGGTGCTGAATAAGGAAATGATCGGACCCGCCGGGCGCTACCTCTACCACTCGGCCATGGGCACCGTGGACCCGAAGCACAAGAAGGACGCGATGATGGCCCTGGCGGAACTGGGCGGCTCGCCCGAGGGCGCCGGGTTCAACGTGCTGTCCATGGCCCCTACCGGCGACTTCTTCAAGGATCTCTGGACCCTGGCCGTCTCCCCGAAAGCCTGGGCCAAGAGCGTCCCGGCCGTGAAGCAGGTCCGGGCCGAGCTGGGCCACCCGCCCCGCGGCTACAAGGACGCGATGCACTATCTGGCCGGCGTGCCCGAGCCCGGCGCCGAGGAGGCGATGCGGCGGGCCAAGATCAAGAAGGGGTTCGGTGAGATGCGAAAGACCAACCGGCGCGGTGAAGAATAAAAAATCCCCTCCATGCGGCGAGGAAAGGAATTAAAATTCCAGTCGCATGAAGGGGTGAAACCATGCTGCAAGATCGATTGTTCCCTGCCCTGTTCCTGGTTGTCCTCTACGCGGTCCTGTTCGGGATTGGGCGCGGGGTCATGCTCTTGTTCAAGGGCGGGAAGGGAGAACAGAAGGCCCGGGAATGGGTTAACGGGGTGAGTTTCGCCCTGGCCCTGATCTTCATCACCGGGGTCGTAGGGTTCGTTTTCCCTGGCGTTCTTCCCCTGGATAGGTAAAAAATACCTATACCATCTTGACCTTTTTGGTCAGGGTTACATAATTAGGTATGCCTCTGGGTGCCACCTGGGCACTTCGACGCAGAGTTACTTCCCGGTAACGGCGGCCTCGACACGTGAGAAGGGGCCGTTTTTATGTTCCGGAGGTTCCTCGGGTGGGGTGGCCATGACCCGGCGGGCGTTGCGGTTCAGGCGGGACAGGGCGGTCTCGACCTCGGCCACGGCGATGGACAGGGCAATCTCGCTGCCGGCCCTCCTGACCTTGTTCAGGTGGATTTCCGAATCCCAGAGGCAGACCAGATCCTCCAGCAGGGCATCCACGGCCCATTGGTAGAACTCCTTGTCGTGGGCTTTACTAATATTGATGAGTGCCTTGTGGGGGGTCATACCTGCCTCCTTTGGGTTGGTGTGGGATGGACACCATTATATAGGTTCAGGTAGACAAAAAATGTCGATAATTCGTACAGGCATTTATGCCTATTTGTTTATAAGTTAAGACTTCGATAACCGTTCCGTTTGGAACGACCTACTTATACAAACGATTACAGGCAAAATGGAACGGCCCAGGTAAATTACCTAGGCCGTTTTAATCACCCCCGCCGTCTTGGAAATGCCCCGTCTGTGTTCCGGCACAGGGTCAGGCGTTGTTCGGGTCAGGTTTCGTCCTGCTCAGTCGATACGGTGGGCACCAGATGGTGCCTGGGGAGGGGGGATGGGCAGATCGCAGAACACGGGCACCGCGTAGACGTGCGGGCGGGGCCGGGTGAGCGCCCAGGCCGCCGACAGCGCCACCAGCAGGGCGTAGACAGCGAGGGCGCGGTTAACGGTCATGATTTGCGGGGTTCTTCGCTCACCGCTCCGGTGGCGAGAAATTCGGCCAGCGCATCCATCCACCCGTCCGTGTAGGCGTCCCGGAGCGCATTGGAAACGTCCTGGTCCCGCCCGGGGCCCTTCAGGTTGCCCAGGCGCGTGGCGTTGGCGTCAAAGGTGAGGTCGGGTTTGTACATGGCGGTCAGGAGCGCCGCAGGGCGGCCAGGGCCCGGGTCAGGTCCATCGAGGCCCGCCGGACAGCGCCAGACTCGGCCGGGGCGCTGGGGTAGGTCTTGTGGATCTTCCCCTCGTATTCGTACTGGCCATCGGGATCCTTGGTGGCTTCCTTCAGGTCCTTGACCCGCTGGAGGAAGCGCAGGGCCTCCTGTGCGGCGAACTTGATCTTGTCGTTGTCCATGGCTGCTCCTATGCGGCGGTGGAATGCTGCTGGCGTTTCTTGGCCTTGTATTTGCTCTGCGCCCTGGCCATGGCCGCGAGGTGCTTCTTGCAGCACGTCTTTCCCGGCTCCGGCAGGGCGTTGCACCGGGCACACTTCCCGTCCCGGATATGCGCCTCCCGCTGGGCCTTCAGCCGCTCCGCATTCTGCTCCAGGTGGTAGCCGCAGTAGTGGAACCCCGGCACCGCTTCCCCTGAACAGGACAGGATGTTGCACAGCCTGAACGCCTTCTTCACCGGCAGCACCCTGCGGTATCTCCGGGCGATCACCTTCCGGGCGACCGCCTGGCACCGTGGGCACGTCTTGTTGCCCTCCTCCGGTTTGCGGCCGCACTTGCACAGGTGGGCCTCCTTGCGGACCATCCAGAGGATGCGGTGGCCCCTCCGGTCTTGGGCCAGATGCTTGTTCGCGTTCATTCCTCGTCCTCCTCATCCTCCTCGGGGGACTGGTTCGCGTCGTCGCTCACCTCCACCAGCCGCCCATCGTCGTCCTCGTCCTCCCAGTCGCGCTCAACCGGCGCGTCCGGCCGGCGGGCCATGGCCCGGAAGGCGGGCACCGTCCGCTCGATCCGCGGCAGATTCGCCCCGCCCAGCAGCGCCCGGGCGATGGCCAGGGACTCCACCATGTCCGGCACCTCCCCGTCCTCGGTCGGCGTGGTGGCCCGCGTCCGGAACAGGGTCCGGGTCATGGCGTCCCGCACCTCCTGGGGGATCTCCCCGGTCTCCTTAATCCGCCGCGCCTGGTCCGGGCTCATCCCGGCCCAGAGGCAGAACGGCGCCAGGGGCATCGGCGCCCCGCTGGTGATGTGATGCTGGAGGTTCATGCTCATTCTCCTTGGGGCCAGAAGGCAAAGAAGAGAAGTCCGAAAAAGGCGATGGCGGCGGCGAGGCCGATGGCCAGGACGGCGAGGGGCACCCACAGGTAGGCCGTGACCCACCACCAGGACCAGGGCACCACCCCGGCCGCCTTCAGGGCCAGGGGCGAGAGGAGGATCAGGAGGGTTCGCATGGCCTAGAGCGGCACGTCCGAGTAGTCGTCGTAGGTGGCGGCAGCGGCCGGCGCGGCGGCCGTCTGCGTGTGGGGCCGGTCCTTCCCGCCGCCCAGCATCTGCATCTCGTCCGCCTTGATGCTGGTGAAGAACTGCTTCTGCCCGTTCTGCCCGGTCACTTCCCGGTGCTGGAGGCTCCCCTCGATGTAGACGTGGGACCCCTTCTTCACGAACTGCATCACGATCTCGGCCAGTTTCCCCCAGACCGTGATGTTGTGCCAGTCGGTACGGCTCTGCTTCTCACCGCTGGCCGACTTCCAGGTTTCCGTGGTCGCCATCGAAAAAGTGGCGAGGGTTCGCCCGCCGTCCAGGGTTTTCATCTCGGGGTCCTTCCCGACGTTCCCGATGAGCATCACTTTGTTGAGGCTTCCCGACATGGCTGTTCTCCTTGGTGGGGCGCTGGGCCCGGATGGTGGTGCGTTGAAGTAGAAGGTCTTGCATGGCGCTCAGGTCCAGGCCCCCCTGCTCTGCCCAGGCCCAGTCCCGCATCCGGCCGCCCAGGGCGCTCCAGAGGTCCGGGTAGGGCACCGGCTTGGTGAACCTCGCCTCGTCACCGTCCAACAGCAGGAACGGGATCGTCTCCCGCCAGGAAAGGAACCAGGTCAGCGCCCACCGCTGCCGGTCCTCCTCCTCGTCCGGCCAGCAGACCAGCGGGTGACAGAGCTCGTCCGGGTAGCGCCCGGGCAGCGGGGTGAAGTAGGGGCACAGGCCGCAGCGCGCGGCGTGGATCTTGTCGGAGACGGTGGTGGGGTCGCCGCCGGGGCGGAACAGCCCGCAGGTCGCCCGGTCGCGGCAGGTGGCCGATGTGCAGTAGTCCTCGGGCTCGCCGCCCAGGTCCATGCCGTCGAGGAAGTCGAGGTCCATCACCACTCCCTCGGATGGATGAACATGACGCCCAGGGCCAGGATCGCCACGGCGCCCAGGAAACTCGCGCAGAGCAGGAGTCTGATGACCTGATCCAGCACGTGACACATCGTTATCCCCTCCATGGCGGCGAGAGCAGCAGGGAGAAGGCCATGAAGGAGCATTGCCAGACGACACCGTTCCCGATGGCCTTGACCCGGGCGGTGCGGTTGGGACAGGACTTCTGCGGGATGGTGCGGGGCGGCTCGTAGGGATGCTGGTCCGGTCCCATGCCCATCGGCCAGCCAGGGAAGATCATCGGGCAGGGCCGGGTGATGTCGGTCCAGCCGATTTCCCAACCCATCAGGATTTCCTCCCAGTCCGGGTTGAGTTGGCCGTTGGAGAATGCCCGGACCTGTTCGGGACCGATTAGACCGGACATGGTTTCCCTGGTTTTCGGGCCACTGTCAAATTCCCCGCCGCCCTTCTTGCTCCCGATCATCGGGGTAGGCCACTGGGCGATGGCGTTGTTCAACTGCTCCCCTTTGGTGCCGCCGCCGCGCTCGGCGTAGGTCAGGGCATTCGGGGCGCGGTAGTCGCGGGTGGCGGGGGTGGGCCAAGCCTGGGGGTGCACCGCGATGCCAAGCGGCATCCCGGCTCCGTTCCCGTTGATTCCCTTGGCCGCCAGCCCCTGCCTCCTGGACTCCCAGGACTCCCAGGACTCCCCATCGTTCGGGTTCGCGGCGGAAGGTGTCGGCCAGGATTGCCGGACCGCCCCCGGAAGCAACAGTTCCCCTGAACGTTCCCCTGAACGGGAAAGGTGCCCGCCCAGCGCATCGGCAACCGAGGGAGTCGGCCACGCCTGGTTGACCGCCGAGGGCAGCATCAGGTCGCCTTTGCTTCCCTTCTGGCCGGGTCCGCCCTTCTGGCCGTCCGAGGCCCGAGGGCATGGCCAGGGTTGACGGACTTGGGCATTCAGGCTTTGGAAACAATGCTCGCCTCGGTCCCCATTCCGCCTCACGAAGGAGGACGAATCCTCGCCATCCCCGGTAACGGACGCCATCGGCGTGATCCAGAGTTTAGGGTTCTCGCCAGCCGAGGCAGAACCAGCGTTCCCGGCCCTGGGGAGATCCGGCATCGGAAGCGGATAGAGGGAGCCACGCACAACCATACCCGGCGTCGGCCAAGGCTCCTGTGACCAGGGCGACGACTCGCTCCTCTGCCCCTTCGTTCCGCCAAGCATCTTCGTCCTCATTCGCCGGAACAGGGCTGGCAGCGGAATCAATCCCTGCGACGTTCTCCAAGAAAATGATTGGCGCTCCGCAATCGACTGCCGCTTTGAGCAGATCGAAGAATAGGCCGCTGCGAGTTCCCTGGCCAACTCCTGCCCGGGCCCCTGCAAGGCTGATGTCCTGGCAGGGAAAACCTGCAACAAATGCATCAACTCGTCCTCGGAGGAGATGACACGGGATCGTGCGAACGTCTGGCCAGATAGGGGCGTCCTGGATGCCCCCATCTTCGCAGCGCGCCGAGAGGATGGCCTGGCTTCCGGGGTCGCAATCGCAGTAGAGGACGGTTCGAGCCCTGAACCCGAGAGCGGCGAGAGCGCCATGGACCCCTCGGTCAAGCATCCCGGTCCCACTGAAACACGACACGATTCTGAGTTCATCCAATGCCTCCTCCCCAGAGAAAAGCCGCCCGCCTCGCAGCGGACGGCCGCGGTTCACGAAAGGCCGGTCAGCCCTTCTTCTTCCCCTTCTTGGCGTGCTTCGGCTTGATCGACGAGGGCTTCGGGGCCGGGATCTTCCCCGGCACCTTCCCGCCCCCCTCGGGCATCCCCATGAATTCGGGCTTCTTGGCCATCGCTTTGCTCCTTGGAAATGGCCGGGACGCCCCCCGGCGTGGGTGCTGATGATGAAAAATTGGTGGATGAGAGCAACATTCGCAAGACCTACGGAACGTAAAGCGTTTGCTTCCAGATGTATCCGCCCCTGCATTTCTCCTTCTGAATCATCACCACTGGGAAAGGAAACTCCTTGGCCAGGAACTTGAGCTTCAAATGCGCGTCCTCCCGGAGAAAACCCTTCGCCTCATGGATCGCCAGGGCCCCGTCCAGGGCTTGCACCATGAAGTCGGCTTCGTACCAGCACTTGTTTGCCAGCCGAACCTTGAAAGGCTTGGGCCACCAGCGGGCGATCTTCCCGGACTGGCGCTGGGCCTCCAGGTAGTCGGCGTAGGCCGCCTCCAACTTGTTGTCGTAGAGCCGGTCCTTGTCGCGGGCCATGTCCCGGGCCCGGGGCGCAGGGGTGCCCTTCGGCCGCCGGGTCAGGATCTCCCAGCGGGTCGGCCCGGGCTTGTCCGGCAGGATGGTCATGCGATGGCCCGGCCGTCGCCGTCCCGCGGCTGGATCTCCTGGATAGCCGGGCCCGCCCCGGGCTGGCTCATCATGTCCTCGGCGCTGCCCGCCTTGTCGATGGCCACCTTGGACTCCTTGGCGAAGGTTTTCCAGGACTCCGGCCGCTCCGGCGCCAGGTGCAGGTCCCGCAGCGCGTTGTTGAAGATGCTGGTGATGTTGACCAGCGTGACCTCCAGCAGCGGGTTGATCGCGTCCGGCGCGTCGTCGTCGTGCTTGCCCTTGAACTGAAGGTGGGCGGTGCGGTTCGCCAGCCGGTCCAGGCTGTTCTTCAGCGCCTCGATGCTGTCGTGGGGGAAGAAGTCGGACCCGCCGATGCCGTCCACCATCTGCTGCAGCCGGGCCAACTCCTCCGTGGCGAAGGCGGCGAATTTCTGCAGGGCCGGGATACCGTCCGTGGTGGGGGTGAAGTCCTCGGCCTTGAGCTCGGCCTTCTGCTCCTTGGCGGCCTTGGTCGTCCCCTTCGGGCGGCCCCGGCCCCGCTTCACCTCCTGGGCGTCCAGCACCTGCTGCGCCGCCGCCTCGACCGCCGGGTTCCCGGCACCGTGGATGACCTGGATCTTGCTCTCCGGCTCGGCCGTGGTCTGCACCGCCAGGACCGTCACCTGATCGTTCCCCTGGAAGTCCAGGATGGGTTCGTTGCTGCCGCCGAGGTCCAGGTCGCCGGTCAGGTCCATGGAATCCTCGTAGGAGGGCCCCAGGGGCGGGGCGTCCACCGGCTGCTGGAACAGGGCACCCTCGTCCCCTTCGCCGGTCTGGGAGGCCAGGGACGGCTCCGGCGGGGGCATCAGGGCGGTGATCTCGGCCCACCCCTTCACGAAGGCGTCCCACAGGGGGTCGGCCTCGGTTTCCGGGAACACCTTCTGGATCTGCGGGCGGGCCCCGGAGATGTCCTGGGGCCACTGGAAGCTGTACACCACCCGGTCGTCGGCATCCGGGTCCAGGGCCACCAGGTCCGGGTGGGTCATGATTCGCTCGGCCGGCTCAGTGGTGAACGCCTTGGCCTGCACGTAGATGCCGTCCGGCTCGTAGTGGACTTTCAGGGAGTTCGGCTCCGGAAAATCCTTGGCGGTCAGGCCGAGCATGGCTAGGCAGTTCGGCGTCACGTTGGCACCGACACCGAGGAGCAGGTAGCCCTTCAGCTTCGAGGCGAGGATGGGGGGGAGGGCGGCGGGCATGTGCGGGTCCTTTCGGTTGGTGGTGGGTTAAAGTTCGTCGGCGTAGCCCTGGATGTCGGGGCCAAAATCGGTGTTCTCGGGGGTGTCGTCCACCTGGTCGCGGGTGAACGTGGCCTTGCCCTGGGCGTTCCGCCCGGTGGCCTTCTCGCCTTTCCGGACGTGGTAGCCGGCGGCCTTCCAGTCGTCATACGGCAGGGCCTTCATCGCGGGTCTCCCATCCGGCGCTTCTTCTCCGCCGCCAGTTCCGCCGCCCGCCGGTCCTCGCCCCGGTCCAGCGTCCCCCGGAGCAGGAACGAATACAGCGCGTCCTGCCGCATGATTTCCCGCCTCATGCACTCCGGCTTCAGGCAGGTGTCCACCGGGGTTATCTGGTCCACGGTCCGGACCATCTGCGCGTAGGGCGGGCTGGTCCGCAGGGATGCGTAGGTCTCGTACGTCTCCCCGCAGACGTAGCAGGTGGCCAAGACCTTCGGGAACTTGGCCTCCCACTCGGCCATCGCCTTGCTGATGGGCACCTGCCCCAGGGGAATGATGCTGCCGTTCATCGTTCACCTCGATTGGATCCGCAGGTCGGGCAGACCCGCGGGAAGGGTGAAATCCGGAGATGCCCCGGTCAGTCGGCTCATCATCCGATAGCCGTAAACCTTGGGACCCGCCATGGTTGTGACTGATTTCATGGACGTCCAGAACATCCTGGCCTCGTAGTTGTAGATGGCGTCGATCAGGAGATCAAGCTGGGTTGTGACGTGGCCGCCGAACTTCCCTTCCTCGCCGATGTCGTCCAGGATCAGGATCCGGTGCTTGGGATCGCCGCAAATCCACTCGATGAGAGGGACGGTGGAAACGTCCACGTCATCCCAGTCGCGCCGGCTGGCGGCCATGTTCATGCGGCCGGCCAGGGCTGGCCAACCGACCCACCGATATTCCACCGGCTCGTTTTGAAATATTGGGAGTCGGGGGCGTTGGGCGACTTCCCGCTCCAGAGCCCGCTTCAGGGCGAACACCAGGGCGCAGGACTTGCCAACCCCGCCCTCCCCCACCAAGCCGAACGGCCGGGCCGGGAAGTCCTGCCAGTCGTGCAGGTCCTGAACGCACTTGGGGACGGTTTCCCTATCAGCCTTCCGGGCCCGGGGCGGGACCCCGATGGCGGCGAGGTCGTCTATGAGGGTTTCCTGGGTAAACTCCCGGGGCTTAACCGGCTCGATGTCGGGCATGTAGGCGGCTCGCGGTATCGCCATTGAATCCTCCTGGGGTGAGCGGTTCGGTTTCGGGCGGCAGATAGACCTGGCTGTTCAACCAGACCACCATCTGCTTCAGGAACTTGGGATCCTCCGTCAGGCGAACGTAGATTTCCGCTCGCGCTTGCACACGCTCCGGGGACCAACCGTGTTCCCGGACGAGCCGCACGTATGCGGCGCAGGATTCCAGCACCTCGAAATTCTTGTTGGGCCCAAAGACTTTCGCCAGATTCCAGTAGGCGTCCACAAGATCCCCGAGCAGATCGGCCGGCTTGGGCTTGGATGGCTTGGGAACTGCGTCCTTTGGCAACTTGGCAGTAGATCGTCCGGGAAGTTTCAGGACCATCTTCGATCCCTTCCCGCTGGTAGGGATGGGGAACCCGCAATGCGGACACACGATGTCGCCCATCACAACTCCCCAGGGAATTGCAGGAGGCTGGCCAGGCAGACCGTCCCGCGGATATCGGCGTCGGCGGCGACTACCCGGGCAGGCACCACCTGCCCCACCACCAACACCTCGACTCCCTGGCGAATCCGGACGCGGTGAAGCTTCACGTTCTCCTCGCCCTGAATCACGACTCGCTCCGTAACTGGTGATATTGCTCTATTACCGAAACGATCCCATACCATTGCCGACGTCCGGACCGTGAACATCACCCACGGCAGCGGCTGCTTGCCGTACTGGTGGGCGGTGTCATCGATCCGGCCGCCCACCGTCTGATGGTTCAGGGACAGGCTCATGCGATCCTCAGAGCCGTGGCCTTGGCCTGGAGGGCTTCGGCCAGCTTCAGCTTCTTGACGTTTTCGTGGGCCTGAATCGCCTTGATCCCGGCCTCCACGATCACCTTGTCGCGCATCTGCACGACCAGGGCCTTGCGCTTCGCCTCGTCGGGCTCGGTCTTGGCGTAGGCGGTGGCGAACCGATCCAGGGCTGTCTTGAGGGTGGCCGTGGCCTTGGCGGCGAACTCCGGGGAGGTCACGTCCTCGGCCGGCTGCTCGGTCTGCGCCTGGCCCTGGGCGGCGGACTGGGCAGCGGCCTCCTTCAGGGCGGCGACCTTCTTGGCCAGGGCCGGGAGAACCTTGGTCGCCGGGTCCTTCGCCTTTCGGCCCATCCACAGGTCTTGCTCGGTCTGGTAGGCTTCGGCCGACACCTTGGCCGCCTTCAGGAGGGAGTAGAACTCGTCCATCAGCCGGGCGAACTCGGACTGGTCCTCCACGCCCCAGGGGGCCGGGCCCTGCGCTTGGGTCTGTTGGGTATTGGTCTGCTGCTGAGCGGCCTGGTTGGTCTGCTCCGTCGGCAGAACCTCGGCATCAACCACGGTGCCGTAGGACTCCTTGAAGTCCTCCAGATCCTGCGTGAACACATCGGCGGTGCCGGTGGCGGTGCGAACCGCATGGACGAACGCCCGCTTGGCGCCCATCTTGACCACGGTGTTCCACTGGTCGGCCAGGTCGGGGTTCTCCGCCTTCTCGACCACCTTCATGACCATCCACTTGCCTGGGCCCTTGGTGGGCTTCCCGGCATCGTCCAGTTTGGCGGTCGTGAACCCGGGCCCGCCGATCATGGCCAGGGCGTCCTTCATGTTCCCGTCCTTCTTGAGATCCCAATACTTCTTCGGGACCTCCTGGCCAGTGGTCTCCCCCACCCCGCCCCGGTAGCGGTACTTGCTCTCCCAGGTGCTGCACATGCTGGTGCCTTCGCCCACGAACGTCCCGTCCAGCAGGAAGAGCTCGCAGGTGGTTTCCACCGTCATGTGCTGATCTTCCCGCGTGATCGTCTTTTTGTAGCGGGGGGCGAACTGGAAGCTGGCGGCCAACTGCTCGGCGCCGGCCAGGAACAGGCTGGGCTTGTCGCCGCAACCCGGAATCGTCCCGTAGTGGGTCCCGGGCTGAAGGACGGACTCCATCATCTGAAGGACCAGGGACCGGCGGGCCTGGAGGCTCTGGATGGCCTCCTCGTAGCGCGGCACCACCATCATGCGCGGCTGGGTTCGCAGTTCGTCGTTCATGGTTCACCTCCCGCCAATGCGGATCGACTCGTAGATGTGGAGGCCGGGGTAGTCGGCCGGATTGATCTTGGTGATGTCGTCGTTCAGTTCGGCCTTGAGACGCTTGGCCAGCGCCCCCAACTTCGACTCGTCCGGGGAGCAGAACACCCGGGCCACCTGCCCCGGGTCCACCACCTCGACCAGCCAGGGGTAGCTCGTCTTGGTCCCGGTCGCGGTGATCGCCGCAGCCGCCGGGAGGGTCGCCGCCAGGGCCCGGGGCGCCATCGCCACGGCGCGGATCGCATCCTTGGCCTGCATGGTCGCCAAGGCCACGGGCGACACCACCGGGGCGTCGTCATAGTCGTCCGCCGCCAGGGCGGAGAGGAACGGGTCTGCCTCGGTCTGCTTGGCCTGCTCCAGCAGGACCAGGGCCGCGTCAGCCTCGGCCTGGAGCCGGGCGGTCTCCGCCGCCAGGATGGCCTGCCGGTCCGCCTCCTGCTTCCGCAGCGCCTCGCGCTCCGCCTGCTTGAACGCGACCATCGGCGTCTCGTACCGGCTCTGTTCCTTGGCCAGGATCTCGTCCGTCGCCTTGAACTCGGCATCGAGGAGCCGGCCGGACTCCAGGATCGGGGCCTTGAGCTTCTTCCGCTTGGCCTCGTTGTCGGCCCGGAGCTTCTGGATGGCGGCGAACCCGAGGCTGGCCTGCTCGTAGTCCTCGGCGGTCTTGACGATGACCGGCTGGGCCTTGGCCGCGATCTCAACCGCCTGGCGCTTCACCAGGGCGGTCTGCTCCTCGGCGGTGAGGACTTCACCAACCAAAGGGGCGGCCGACTGAGGGTTTACCGGCACCTCCGGGGTCTCCGGGCTGTCCGCCATCTGCGCCGCGGCGCGGATCGCATCATCCGAAGGGTCTGATGCCAACAGGTTCGGCGTGGAGTAGATCCGGTGCCGCACCGCCTTCATCTCCGGCGAGTCGCCCGGATACAGTTCCGAAACCCTCGCCCTGATTGCCTTTGCGTCCCTCGCCATGGGTGCCTCCAGACCTGAATTTTCGTTGGCAGAATAAATATACTTTGTTTAACTACTCTAGCAACCCCTGCCAGGATTCTTTTTCGCGCCGGGCCTTCTCCGCCTTCAGCACGGCGACCCAGTGCCGGGTCCGGCCCAGCATCTCCTCGGCGGTGAAGGCCGGGGCCCAGGGTGCCATCGCCTTCCGGAAGGATTTGGCGCCGTCCGGGTCTAGTCCCGTGAGGATTAAGACCAGACAATGCTCCTGTCCCTCCAATTTGGTCAGGGCCCGCTCAAGGTGCGGATTGGCCATCCTATCGACCGGGACCAGGTTCCCGTCGTGGCTCGGGTATAGTTCGCTCATGACGCATCCCCGAGGTTGGCGAAATCGCCATGGAGGCGCCCGGCGGCCTCGACGTATGCCGCATGGGCGGCCTCGGGTGAGGAGAACCGGCCGAGGTGCTGGACCTTCCGGTTAACGCAGATCGATGCTTCCCACGTCTTTGTCGCTTTGTTCCACGACACGCCCTTGAACCCGCTGGTGTTATTTTTGTTCAGTCCCCGGTTTTGGTTATTCCCGGACCTGGTTGCGAGCCGGAGATGAGCCGGGTTGACACAAGACGGGTTATGGCAGACCGGGCCATGGTCAATTTCCATCCCTTCCGGGATCGGGCCGACCAGGAGCTCATAGGTAATTCGGTGGGCATATGCCTTGCCGCCGCCCAGACAAAATACGCCATACCCGCCATAGGTCTTACAGGCCGTCCACAACCAGCACCCGCCATTCGGTTGCTTGTTCACCTTCGACCAGAAGCGAAATCCCGGATCGTTCAACGTGACCTCCCAGGCCGTTGGCCGGCCCATCCAGAGAAGATGGAAATTTCCTTTTCCTGCTTGCGCCTTCCGGCCTCCCTGCCTATCCTTAAAACAGGCCCCGAAACGCTAAGTGGTTGAGGAGACTCAATATACATTATCACAAGCTGGCTTTGGGGGTGCGTGGGGTGATTCAACTTAGGCTCCCTGGGCAGAATATGCCTTTTTGCCTCGGTCAGCACTTAGGGCCGGGCTATTTTTGGGAATGGCGGGTGTCGGGTGGGATGGTTTTCATCGTGCTACCGTGCGGGGCCACCCGTCAATTAAATTTTCAGATATTTTCTTTGTTTTCAATGTGTTTGAAACTATCAAATTTATTTAATTCAAAAAATCAATGGTCGGTTGGTGCAGAGGATGGACAGGTGCTACAGACAGTCGGGCGTCAGGATGGCTTCCCTGGCGATGATCTGGACGTATTCGAATTTCAGGGAGTCGTTCCAGTTGGGCGGAAATTCATGGGTGGCGACCTTCTCCAGGGCCGTGCGGAGCCGGTCAACTTCCATGGCGGCTTCGCCCCGGATCACGGAG
>Ga0316217_10005243_pt1 | contig 13542 bp, 10 predicted proteins | sample 1anoAmetaG_FD_203633 | JGI IMG/M metagenome (GOLD analysis project Ga0316217, IMG submission 203633) | Freshwater microbial communities from Trout Bog Lake, Wisconsin, USA - 1anoA | ecosystem: Environmental > Aquatic > Freshwater > Lake > Hypolimnion/Profundal zone | place: USA: Wisconsin...
GCCGCCGACCTTGGTGCCGAGGCGCCCCCGGCGGCCGACCGGTTGCGCGAGCTGCTCGCGGATGCGGACAATTTTCTCACCACCACCAAGCTTTTCTTAGCGAAACAATAGGAATCCACCATGTACGCCCAGAACGAAAAAGTCACCCCGGTTAATATCAGCGAACAAATGCAGCAGGCTTACATCGATTACTCGATGTCGGTCATCGTCGGGCGCGCCCTGCCGGATGCGCGCGACGGGTTGAAGCCGTCCAACCGGCGCGTGCTGTATGCGATGCGCGAGATTGGGTTGTATCATAACCGGTCGTATACCAAATGCGCCAAGGTCGTCGGTGAAGTGCTCGGCAAATACCACCCGCACGGCGACGCGTCGGTGTACGACACCCTCGTGCGCATGGCGCAGGACTTTTGCATGCGATATCAGTTGATCGACGGGCAGGGTAACTTCGGCTCAATCGACGGCGACCCGGCGGCGGCGTACCGGTACACGGAATGCCGGCTCAAGGAGATCGCCGAGGAACTGTTGCGCGACCTCGACAAGGACACGGTCGATTTCCAGCCGAACTTTGATGAGAAGGAACATGAGCCGGTGGTTTTGCCGGCGGCGTTTCCGAACCTGCTCGCCAACGGCTCGACCGGCATTGCGGTTGGGATGGCGACCAACATTCCGCCGCACAATCTGAACGAGATCATCGACGCGTGCTGTGCGGTGATTGATGATGCAGAAGTGGATTTGAAGGAGGTCGCCAAGCTCGTGAAGGGCGCCGACTTCCCGACCGGGGGACTGATTTGTGGCAAGCAGGGCATCAAAGATTATCTGCTCACCGGCCGCGGCAGCATCAAGATGCGCGGGCGTGTCGGCGTGGAAGAAGTCAAGGGTGGCAAGGAGCGGATCATCGTCAGCGAGATTCCGTACAACGTGAACAAGGCGACGTTGATTGAAAATATCGCCCGGTTGGTCAACGAGAAGAAGATCGAGGACATCTCCGACATTCGCGACGAGTCGAACAAGGAAGGCATGCGCATCGTCATCGAGCTGAAGCGCGATGCCATCCCGAAAGTTGTCATCAACAATCTCTACAAGCACACGCAGCTCGAAGACACGTTTGGCGTGATCATGCTCGCGATCGACCACGGCCGGCCGCGCATCATGAACATCAAGCAGATGCTCGAGTGCTACATCGCGCATCGCCGGGAAGTCATCACCCGGCGGACGAAGTTTGAGTTGCTGAAGGCGGAGGAGCGCGCCCACATCCTCGAAGGCTTCCGGATCGCGCTCGACAATATCGACGCCGTCGTGAAGATTATCCGGGGCGCTGACGACCGGGCCGACGCGCAGAAGAAGTTGATGGCGAAGTTCAAGCTCTCCGAGATCCAGACCAACGCCATCCTCGACATGCGGCTCTATCAACTGACCGGCCTGGAGCGCGACAAGATCGAGGAGGAGTACCTTGAACTTATCAAGCTGATCGAATATTTGAAGGGTCTGCTCGCCAGTGAAAAGAAATTGATGGCCCTCGTAAAGACCGAGTTGCTCGCCGTCAAAGCGAAGTACGGCGACGCCCGCCGTACCGATATCGTGGCCGATGAAGGCGAGATGAACATCGAAGACCTGATCGCCAACGAAGCCTGTATCGTCACCATCAGCCACCAGGGCTACATCAAGCGCACGGCGGTCAGCGCCTACCGGACCCAGCGGCGCGGGGGCAAAGGCGTTATGGGGATGGAACAGCGTGAGGAAGACTTCATTGAACACCTCTTCACGTGCAGTACGCACGACTACATTATGTTCTTCACGGAAGACGGGCGGGTCTATGTGGAGAAAGTCTACGAGTTGCCGGAAATGGGCCGCGCGTCGAAGGGCAAAAGCCTGGCGAACTTCCTCGAACTCCGGCCCGAGGAAAAAATCTCCGCACTGATCCGTGTGAAGGAATTCACCGACAAACAATATCTGTTCATGGCGACCAAGGTTGGCATCATCAAGAAAACCAATCTCGGTGCCTACGCCAACCCGCGCAAAGGTGGTGTCATCGGCATTAAAATCGAGCAAGGTGACCGGCTCATCGGCGTCAAGCTCACGAGCGGCAACAACGAAATTGTGCTCGTGACCAAAGACGGCATGAGCATCCGGTTCCACGAAGAGGAAGCCCGCGACATGGGCCGCGCCTCCGTCGGCAACTGGGGCATCCGGCCTGACAAGGGTGATTACGTCGTCGGCGTCGAAATCGTGGACACCAACGCGACCTTGTTGGTGGCGGGCGACCAAGGCATTGGCAAGCGCACCCCCTTCGACGAGTACCGGCAACAATCGCGCGGCGGCAAAGGCATCATCACCATGAAGACCACTGACAAGGTGGGCTCGCTGGTCGGGGCGCTCAGCGTGACCGACACCGATGATGTGATGCTCAGTACTTCCCAAGGGCAGACCGTGCGCACCGGCTGCAAAGACATCCGCATTTGCGGCCGCAACACGCAAGGCGTCAAGCTGATCAACCTGAACGAAGGCGACAAACTCGTCGCCATCGCCCGCGTCATCAGCGAACAACAAGAAGAAGCGGCGGAAGTTGCTGAGACTGAATCAAAGAAGTAGTCGCAATTCCACACGCCTGTCCACGACTGACGGGCCACGGGTTTGGCTGTCATCGCCGAGGCCGGAGCGCCGCCGCGGCAACACTTGGCGCTTTCGGTGACGATTTATTGCGATTGGTCTCGCTTATCAGTGCCCACAAGTCCACCCTGTGCCCTGACGGAGCTCTGTTCAGAGCGGAAAGCGGGGTGACGTGAAAATGGCAGCCAAGAAAAAAGTCGCAGCAAAAGGTAAGAAAGTCGCGGTGAAAGCAAAGAAAAAGAAGTAGCCCTGACCGTGGCGGGTTTCACTGGCGGTGTGCGAATTCGGCGCTTCCAGTGATGCCCACGCGGGACTATCCCGCACTGACTTGTTCAGATCCGTTCGTCGCTCGCCTCACAGTTCCCCACCGCTGGTCTCAGCTTACCACACTGCCGGCAACGGCATTCTCACGCAAAGCCGCAAATGTCAGCCGACCGCAGCTTGATTTGCGGGGTGGTTACCGGAACAGATTCATCGACAGCTTCGGGGCGTGTTTGGTGGGAGCGTCACCGCGCAGACGTGGAACTTGACGTGGGTTTCAGTGGCCGGGTCAAATATTTTCTCGAACGTGCCGGTTGTTTTGGTGGCGGGCAAGTGGATCGGCGGATTCTGATTCAGCCGCGCTGGCGGCCCCGGGCGAAGGCGGCGAAACTCATGCGCTTGCCGCCGGCTGGCTGAACTTCCAGCAGGCGCAACCCGCCGGCCCCGGTCGTGACGATGTCGGCCCCGGTGGCCGGGGCGGACACCAATTCGACTTTCCAAATCTTGAGCAAGGTGCCGGCGCGATCGGTGAACGCACCGGGCCAGGGATTGAACGCGCGGACTTGCCGGTCAATTTCGACAGCGGATTTTGTCCAGTCAATCCGGCCATCCGCTTTGGTGAGTTTGCGGGCGTGGGTGACTCGTGTTTCGTCCTGGGGCCGGCGCGGCCAGTCGGAGAGCATGAGCGTTTCGGCCAGCAAGTCGGCGCCGAGCGCGGATAGCCGGTCGTGCAGGGTCGCACCGGTATCGTCGGGACGAATCGGTTCCGGGCGTTGGAGGATGATGTCGCCGTGGTCGAGCTGCTCGTCCATGAACATTGTTGTCACGCCGGTCTCGTGGTCGCCGGCCAGCAGCGCGGATTGAATCGGCGACGCGCCGCGCCAGCGCGGGAGCAGCGAGGTGTGAACATTGATGCAGCCGCGGGCCGGGATTTCCAAAAGGGCTTTCGGCAAAATCTGGCCGTAGGCGACGACGACGATCAAGTCGGGTTGCCGGGCCTGTAGGTCGGCAACGGCGTCCCGAATTTTTATCGGTTGCCAAACCGGCAAACCGAGCTGGCCGGCGGTGAGTTTGACCGGTGGTGGGGCGAGTTGGAGGGACCGGCCCTGGGGTTTGTCCGGTTGGGTGATGACGCCGATTAGTTCATGGCCGGGCAGGCGGCTAACCGCTTTCAGGCATGGGCAGGCGAGGGCGGCGGTTCCAACAAACAGGATGCGCATGTCACGGCTGGGCGCGGCGGATGCTGAGGTGGCCGAACGGGATGAGAATGGTGTTGGTGCTGCCGTTTTGCACGGCATCAATGACGCCCAGGCAATGCGCGAGGCCGGTCCGCAAGTTTGCCGGCTCCGGGTCGGGGTCAACGCTGCGCGGCACATCGCGGTCGCCAAAGCTGATGTCATTCCGGTCGTAGTCAAGGTTGACCGACACGGCTTCGGGACAACCGTTGGTGCGGTTGGCGTGGATGCGGCCGGCGACGGTGAGGTAGCCGCCCAGCAATCCGTTGGCGGCGCTGCCATTGGGGTTGACTTGGAATTGGGCCAGGAACCGGACTTGGTTGTCGCGGTTGGTGACCGCCTGCACGATAGTATCGAGGGCGCTGGCACTGGCAACGGTGGCGACGATACTGACGGTGGATTGGTCGTACACGACCAAATTGGCGGCGCTATAGTCGCAGGGCAAGATCAGCGCCAAGACCTGGTTTGGCACGGCGGTGCTGGCCGCGGTGCGGCCCATGGCGAGGTTGACAAGGTTGTATCCGCCCAGGGTGGTGCCGGTGGTCTTGCCTTGCGTGAATGTGAAAAATTGGCCGGCGGTCCGAAAAGTTTTACTGGCGACCAGTGCGTAAGCAGAGGTGAGTAACAGCGCGAGGCCGGTCAAGCTGAGAAAGATCCAGCGGGTCGATTTCATTTAATGATTTCGGCACTCCGCCGAATGTTGATGTTACCGGCCGGGATGAGCACGGTGTTGGTCAGGTAGTCCGCCACGATGTCGAGCACGCCAACGACGTGGGCCAACCCGGTGCGGGCCGTGTTTGCCGCCAAAACTTTGTCTTTTCCGTTGGGGACAATCTTGTCAAGCAACGTCGGGTCGTACTGGTCGAAGTCGAGTCGCACCGGCACGGGCGCGAGGCAACCGGTGCCGGTATCGCGATGCGCGCGTCCGGCCACAGTCAGGACGCCGCCGAGCAAGGCGTTGCTGCTGCTGCCGCTGGGCAGGATTTGCAGCCGCGCAACGAAGCGGACGAGTGCATTGGTGCTGCCGAGTGCTGGGGCGCTGACGGGATTCAGGATTTGGCTCTGGACGAAATCGAAACTAACATTTGTTGCCACGGTGGCAATGGTGTTGGACACTGATTGGTCGAATATGACCAGATTTGCGGTCGTGAGGTCGCACGCCACGGTCAGGGCCAGCACCTGTTCCGGAAAGTTGGTGGCACCGATTCTTCGGCCCATGGCGAGGTTGACCAAAGTGCCCCCGCTGAGCGGCACCACGTCAATTGTCGGCCGTTGTGTCAGGGGCCGTTGCGCAACGCCGGTTAGCAGGACGGTTGTGCGCACGGGGATTGGGCTGGCGGTAATCGCCCAGACCGATAGCGCGGTCACGACGGCGAGGCCCGCAGCACCGCCCAGAATAAATTTCTTGCCGGTCATGATGCGGTTCGTGAGATTACGGTTCAATCAATGTTCCCAGTTTTGTGCCGCCAGCGGTTAGTGTGGTGCTGGAGACGTTCACGGCAAAGTTTGAGACGACCAGATAGGTGTTGGTGATGGCGTTGGTGATGGTAATATCCACAATGTTGGTGGCGATCAGGTTGGTGAAGAACAACGAACTGCCAAAGGCGCCCATGATGTTCGCATGATAGCTGATGAAGCATTGATTCGAATCGGAGAGGATCGACCCGGCCGCAAAAAACATCCCGCCCGCCAGTTCATTCGTTGGGTTCGACGAAGTAAAGGTGAACGTCAACTCGGAGATCACATTCCGCGTGTAATGCCGGTTTTTCAGGCTTTCAATTACTGACACGGCGCGCATATTGCCGATTGTCACCAAGTTGCTTTGCGTAGTGGAATCGTACACGATGATGCGCATGTCATTGCTCGCGCATTGCGTCACGAGCCCCAAGCGCTTGTTTGGCGGCACCGCGTTGGTCAACGGCTGCCCGAGACCGAGGTTAATCAACTTCACTTCCGAGAGCTGCACAGCGATTGCCCGCGGCGCGCCCGGATTATTTCTGTCGTACCATGGCGCCCCGATGTCGGTCCATTGCGTCACGCCGTTGATCAACGTTTGCAGCCGATAGACGTCACTCGTGCCGGCCCTGGACTTGGCGGCCAGCAGCAAACCGGCAACCACCGTCACAGCACCCAATTGCAACCATGCTTTCATAAATTCATCTCCGATTCAATTTCCGGCATCAGACTATCACGTGGGCGCGCCGTTGGCGAGCGCAATTCCCGGCGGGTCAAGCCGCTGATACCAATTGTTCCGCCGGTGGGGCGCATACCCCAACTCCGCGATCAGCCGCCGGAGCGTTGCTTCGTCGGTGCGGAACGTCGTGCCGGCCGCGGACACCACGTTTTCCTCCATCATCACGCTGCCGAAATCGTTCGCCCCGAACTGCAATGCGAGCTGGCCGATCGGGGTGCCCTGCGTCACCCAACTCGATTGCACATTTGGAAAATTGGTGAGAAAAATCCGCGCCAGCGCCTGGGTCCGCAAATACTCGTGCGCCCCGATCATGGGCGCGTGCAACCGGGTGTGGGCGCTCTGAAACGTCCAGCAAATAAAGGCCGTGAACCCGTGCGTGCGATCTTGCAGTTGCCGGAGCAAATTCAAATGTTCGATCCGATCCGCAATCGTCTCGACATGCCCAAACATCATCGTCGCCGACGAATTCAAGCCTTGCTGGTGCGCCACCTCCATCACCGCGAGCCATTGCTGGCTGGTGCATTTCAATGGCGCAATGCGTTGCCGCACCGCGTCCACGAGGATTTCCGCGCCCCCGCCCGGGATCGAGCCGAGGCCGGCCGCTTTGAATTGGCGGATGACTTCCGCGACCGGCAGGCCGAACACCGCCGCAAAATGCGTGAATTCCGGCGGCGAAAACCCGTGGATGTTCACTTGGGGGAAGTGTTCCCGGAGATATCCGAGCAGGTTTAAGTAATACTCCAGGCCGAGCTTGGGATGATGCCCGCCTTGCAACAACACCTGCACGCCGCCGATGGCCACCAACTCCTGCACTTTCGCGCCGACTTCGGCCGGCGTGAGCACATACGCGTCGGCGGCGGCCGCGTCGCGCATGAACGCGCAGAACGTGCAGTACACATTGCAGATGTTCGTATAATTAATGTTGCGGTCCACGATATACGTCACGCAGCGGTCGGGATGCAACCGTTGGCGGACCACGTCTGCCAGTGCCCCCAACTCCGGCAAGGACAACTCCTGGTAAAGCTGCAGCGCCTCGCTCGGCGCGATCCGCGCACCGTCGAGAACCTTGTTTTGAATGTGCTCTAACGTCATCATGACCTGCCGGTCAGCCCGATACTGCCCCATCTTTGCGGCTTGCGCAAGCCGGTGCCGTTGACATTCTGCCGGGCGGCACCTATATTCGCGCTGAAAGAAGAGAGAATTAGTCCGATTTATGCAAATTACCCGTGCCGGCGAATATGCGATCATTGGGTTGCTCTATCTGGCCCGGCAACCCGTGGGCCGGACCGTCATGGTCGATGAAATCAGCGATGCCGAAAAAGTGCCGAGTAGTTTTCTGGCCAAAATTTTCCAGTCGCTCGCCAAAGCCGGTCTGATTCAGTCACAGCGCGGCGCCGGCGGCGGCTTCACGCTGGTCCGCCCGCCCGGCGCCATCAACTTGCTCGACATCCTGAATTGCGTCGAAGGCGCGTTCGCGCTCCAAAAATGCGTGACCGACGACCCCGCCTGCGTCGTCTCCGACCAGCGGCTCGACAACTGTGTGCTTTGCGGCGTGTTTGCTGAGGCGCAGAGCCGGGTCAACGAAGTCCTCGCCCGGACCACGCTGGCCGACTTACTCAAGCGCAACCCCAAACTCATCACCCTTAATTGAGCGAAAATCACCATGGCCCAACTCACCGAAGACCGCGTCCGCGAAGTTTTACAAACCGTCAAGTTTCCCGGCTTCAGCCGTGACATTGTCAGTTTCGGCATCGTCAAATCCATTGCCATCACCAGCAGTAACGACGTGACCGTCGCGCTGCACCTTGCCACCCGGGAGGCGGCCGTGCCGGCGCAAATCGAACGGGACGTCACCGCCGCACTCCGGCAATGCGGCGGGATTGGCCGGGTCACCGTCCAAATGACCGCGACAACCACTGACGCGCCGGCGCCGCCGGGTATCCCCGGAGTGAAGGCGATTATCGCAGTCGGTTCCGGTAAGGGTGGTGTCGGCAAATCCACAGTGGCCGTCAATCTGGCCGTCGCGCTCCATCAACTGGGCCGGCAAGTCGGGTTGCTGGACGCGGATATTTATGGGCCGAGCGTCCCGAAAATGCTCGGCGCGACCGACCGGCCCACGGTGACCGACGACAAACTCGATCCGGTCGAGAAATTCGGCATTAAAATGATGAGCATGGCGTTGCTGATTGACGGGGACGCACCGGTCATCTGGCGCGGGCCGATGATCATGAAGGCGATTCAGCAGTTCAGCCACGCCGTGAATTGGGGTGCGCTGGATGTGTTGGTGGTGGACTTGCCGCCGGGCACCGGGGACGCGCAGTTGTCGTTGGTGCAAACCATCGCGCTCGACGGCGGCGTGATTGTGACCACTCCCCAAGATGTGGCATTGGCGGTGGCCCGGCGCGGCATCCAGATGTTTGAGAAGGTGAATGTGCGGATTCTCGGCCTCATCGAGAACATGAGCTACTACGTCTGCCCGCATTGCCGGCAACGAGATGATGTCTTCGGACATGGCGGCGGTGGAGCGGAGGCGATTCGGCGCGGCGTGCCGCTGCTCGGCGAGATCCCATTATTTACCGGCATTCGGGAATGCGGCGATAATGGCGAGCCGATCGTCCTGACCGCGCCGGCCAGCGAACCGGCCCAAGCCTTCCTCCGCTGTGCCGAAACTGTCTGGCAGCAAATCCAGAAATAAGCCGCAACTGCCAACTGCAACGTGGCAGCGATTAATTAAAGTTGTGCGGTTTCTGGTTTAATCGGCTTGGCGCGGGGTGTGGCCAGATCGTTCTGGAGGTAGCCCAACGGATCCTGCAAGCGCCGGCAAGCGCTCGGGTAGGGCGGACTGATCCGCTGCCACAATCGCGCGCCGCCGTGCGGCGTAACCTTGGGGGCCCACCGCAGCAGATTGATCCAATAGCTGCCGGCAAACCGCAGCCAACGCCAGGGCACCGGACCGCCAGCCCGCAATTGATCCTCACCGCAATGGCGGGCGTGCGCGATGATCCATTGCGGCGGAATCCGCCCGGCAAGATACCGTTGCAAAATGGCCAGCGCTTCGCGATGCGCCGCCCGGCTCTGACCGAACGTCTTCGCCGCGACATGACACCGCAAACAAGCAAGATTCTCCGGGATGCAATGAAACGGCGTTGTCGCCCCGAGGCGGAGCCAGTATTCATAATCCATTGCGTAGTGGAGCGACTCATCGAACTCCCCATACCGGTCCAGCGCCGTGCGCCGCCAAAAACAGGCCGGCTGGCAGATGAAACACGTTTCGCACAACCGCGCGTAGTCCCACGGCTCCACCGGGTACGCGCCGATGACCCGGTCCGCAACGTCAATGAAATCTGCCCGGCCATAGACCACCAGCGCGGTGGGATGCGTGCCAAAATAGTCCCGCACCTTGCGCAAGGCGCCGGGCTGAAATACGTCATCCGAATTGAGGTAGCACAGGTACTCGCCGGTCGCCAGGCGCAGGCCGGTATTGATTGCCGCGGTCTGGCCCCGGTCGCGTTCGCTGACCCACCGGATGCGGCCGTCGTACCGGCGGAGAATTTCCACGGATTGATCGGTGCTCCCGCCATCTTGGACGATCACTTCCACATCTGGACAGTCCTGCTGCAGGATGCTGCGGAGTGTCCGTTCCAGAAAGGCGCCGTGTTGGTAGGATGGCACAATTACGGAAAACCGCCCGGCCACAGCAGTGGGGGGTCGCGTGGGATTCATTTAATTATCCAGTGTGGTCGCCAAGGTTCCTCTGCGTCTGGTCTCAACCGATGTCCTGAAAAGTGGCGACCAGAACCGCAAATCCCGATAACGCAAGACCGGGAAGCTGTCTGCTTCGTTGCGCGCGACCAGCGGAAACCCGGCGAACCATTGATATAGTTTCGCCGTTGTCGTCACCTCGGATTGCGGGCAGAGTGCAGCATTCCGGTATTTAACAAAAGTGGCGTGGTCCGCGCCGGCGCTTCGGTCAAGCCGGTCCCAAACTTCGCGCACGACAGTCCATGAAAACAGTCGCAATGGTTGCGCGCGGGCATCCACTTGGTTCCCCGCGTTGCCGGAAGCCGGCATAACCGATGCCGGCACCGGCCCAGACGTGAGTGACAGTATCCATGCGGGCCTAAAATCTTGCCGGGATCGGCGCATGTCAAGCTGCGAAAAATTATCGGTTATAACCGGCATGGACAGAGCGACAGCTTATTGTTACAAAAAGGCCAGACGACATGCAACATCTGCTTTCATTACCATCACGGATTGCCCGGGAATTTACAGCGCTTGAACCGGATCGGGCGCGCGACTGGTTTGCCGGCAGCGACCCGGTCGGGCAGAACCTCGGCTCGGGCGGCGGGACGGCATACTTACTTCTCGAGGCTTGGCGTGCAACCGCCGGTCAGCGCTCATTCACCGACTGGCTCCGGCAATCCCAGAAACTCATCATCCATGCCGGTGGCGAAAGCCGCCGCCTTCCAGCGTATGCCGTCTCCGGCAAGTCGCTGATCCCAATGCCCGTCCTCCGGTGGTCACACGGCCAGCGGCTCGACCAGACGTTGCTGGATCTGCAACAAACCGCTTACGAAAGCATCTTCAAACACGCGCCGGCCACCGCGCGCGTGATGGTCACCACCGGCGACGTGCTCCTCCGGTATGCGGTGCCGCTGCCAACGTTGCCGGAGGTGGACGTGCTTGCGATAGGGTTGTGGGTAAAACCTGAACTTGCGTCGCATCACGGCGTGTTCTTCTGTCCGCGTCGCGATCCCAACCAACTCGCGTTCTTTCTCCAAAAACCAACGCCGGCCCATATCCGGGAACTGGGTGCGGATTATCTGTTCCTCGTGGATGTTGGCGTCTGGATGCTGAGCGAACGCGCGGTCAACGTGCTCATGCAGAAATGCGGTGGCGATGGAGCGATCCGCAAGTATGAGTTGTATGCGGAATTCGGTCTCGGTCTTGGTGCGAAACCGGCGCACGTGGACCGCGAAATCAACGCGCTCACGTGCGCCGTCGTGCCCTTGCCGCAGGGCGAGTTTTACCATTTCGGCACTAGCCGGGAGCTGATCGAATCGGTCGCGGCGCTGCACAACGTTGTCGTGGACCAGACCCGTTGGGGCGCGGCGACGGCACCGGCGCAGCCCAATATGCATCTGCTGAATTGCATTTATCAGGCAGCGCGCGGCGGGCCGCACACCACGATCTGGGTGGAGAACTCGCACATCCCGGTGTCATGGACGGTCGCCCGCGAACATTTGCTGACTGGCGTACCGGAGAATGATTGGGTGTTACGACTCGAACCTGGCATCTGTCTCGATTTCCTGCCGATTGACGACGCCGAATTGTGCCTGCGATTTTACGGCATTGATGATTCGTTTCGTGGCGACATCTGGCTCGGGCGGCCGGTTAGCCAGTGGTTTGCCATGCGCAATTTGCCGCCGGTCACCGACGATCTCCAGCAGGCGCCGCTGTTCCCGGTGTTGCCTGCGCGGGACTGGACGCCGGCATTCATTGAATGGCTCTTCGCGGCGCAACCGGCCACTGATCCGGTCTTGACCGCACTTTGGCAAAACTCGCCGCGCCTGTCGGCCCGGCAATTAATGGAGCGTGTGAATTTGCCGCGGCTCGCCGCCCAGCGCGCTGGGAATCGTGAGCGTCTGTTGGCCTTACTGGCGCAGAACTACCGGCAAAGTGTTTTTTACAAACTCGACCTGGAGGCGACGGCCCGGTTGTACGCCGCGACCAAGCTGGCCTTGCCGGCAGAGTTGCCGACCGATGCCGCCATCGAGCCGCTCCGGCGCGTACAGGATGCGATGTTTCGGGCCACGGTCCTGCGGCACCGGCAAGTGCCCGCTTGGAAACAGCACGAAGTCCAGGCGTTTGGGTTGTTGCGCGAGGTGATTGTGCGCGAAACAGAATTAACGCCGGTCACGCCACAGCGGTGTGTGCTCGACGATCAGATTATCTGGGGCCGGAGCCCGGTGCGGCTCGATTTGGCCGGCGGTTGGACCGACACGCCGCCGTACTGTTTCCAGTTTGGTGGCAAAGTCGTGAACGCAGCCGCGGATCTCAACGGCCAACCGCCGATCCAGATTTTTGCCCGCGTGTGCGCGCGACCGGAACTCGTGATCCGCTCGATTGATATCGGCGTCGAAGAGCGCGTGCGGACGTTTGCTGAACTGGCGACGTTTGATCAGATCGGCAGCGGGTTTACGATTGCCAAGGCGGCCCTGGCGCTGGCCGGCTTTCTCCCGCGCTTCAACGCCAGTCGCGCGGCGACGTTGGAAGAGCAATTGAAAGATTTCGGCGGGGGCATCGAAGTGTCGTTGCTCAGCGCCGTGCCGAAAGGTTCCGGGCTTGGCACGAGCAGTATTCTCGCGGTAACGCTGCTGGGGACATTGAGCGAATTGTGTGGCCTGAACTGGAACGAACACGATTTGTTTCGGCGGACACTGGCGCTGGAGCAGTTGCTCACTACCGGGGGAGGCTGGCAGGACCAGGTCGGGGGAGTATTGCACGGGTTGAAATTGATCGAGACCGAAGCTGGTCTGGCCCAGACACCAACGGTGCGCTGGTTGCCGGGTGATTTCATCGGCAACGAGTCAGTGCTGCTTTACTACACCGGCATCACCCGTGTGGCCGCCGATATCCTCCGTGAAATCGTGCGGCGGATGTTCCTCAATGCCCAGGCCACCCTCGACATTGTCGGCGAAATTGGCCGCCACGCGGCGGTTACTGCCGATATCCTGCAACGGCACGATTGGAATAATTTCGGCGCGGCCATCGCCACCAGTTGGCAGCTCAACCAACGGCTCGATGCCGGCACCAACCCGCCGGCGGTCCAAGCGATTCTCGATCAAGTTGGTGATTACCTTGCTGGCGCGAAATTACTCGGGGCCGGCGGTGGCGGCTTCATGTTGATGATTGCGAAGGACGCCACAGCTGCCCGCCGCATCCGTGCGACGCTCACCGACCGGCCTCCCAACACCAAAGCCCGCTTTGTCAATCTCCGGCTCTCAGCGACCGGGCTGCAAGTGACCCGGAGCTAACACCTCACGGCTGTTCTTTCAATTCACACGGAACCAGCAGGCTTGCAGTGGGGTGTTCTGAATCGCTCCACGGTGACTCGTTCGAGTCGTTGCGCCGGCTGTTCGACGAACCAAAATCAGATACGCGATGCACAGCACGGCGATGATGGCGACCGGCAAGGCGGCCTCGTAAGCCATACCTTTGCCAGTTAGGTAATACAACAGCAGG
>Ga0316217_10005244_pt1 | contig 13538 bp, 8 predicted proteins | sample 1anoAmetaG_FD_203633 | JGI IMG/M metagenome (GOLD analysis project Ga0316217, IMG submission 203633) | Freshwater microbial communities from Trout Bog Lake, Wisconsin, USA - 1anoA | ecosystem: Environmental > Aquatic > Freshwater > Lake > Hypolimnion/Profundal zone | place: USA: Wisconsin...
GTAGTCATCCGGCTCTCGGATGAGCCGCCGCGCCTCTCGCGTCCGCCACGGGTGACTCCGCTCTACGAGCCGCGCATCCTGGTCGTCGACGACGACGACGACGCGCGGGCGCTCGTGAGCCAGTCGCTTCGCACCATCGGGTTCGCGGTCGACGAGGCGACCAACGGCGTGGTGGCGCTCAAGCTGTTCAAGGAGCGGCGACCTCACATCGCGCTCCTCGAGGTGATGACGCCGTTCATGGGCGGCTTCTCGACGTGCCGCGCCATGCGGGAGCTCCCGGGTGGAACTGACGTCGCCATCGTCATGATGATGCGCACCGACGACATCGAATCGCTCGAGTTCGGCTACGAAGCCGGGGCTACGGACTTCGTCAACAAGCCGATCAACCTGACGCTCCTCAAGCACCGCATGAAGTACATGCTGCGGACGACCGAGCTGATGGACCAGCTCCGCACGAGCGAGCGGAAGGTCGCGCACCAAGCCTACCATGACGCCCTGACGGGCCTGCCGAACCGGCGCGCGCTCGAGCGGGTGATGAAGGACGTCATCGCAGGCCCGGGAGTGCGAGGCGAGGGGGCGGTGTTCCTCATCGATCTGGATGGGTTCAAGCGGGTCAACGACACCTTCGGGCACGGCGCGGGCGACGAGCTGCTCTGCGAGGTCGTCCGCCGCATGGCCGCCTGCTTTGACATCCACGGCAGCGAGCCGACCGAGTCTGCTGGCGTCCCGAGCCGACTTCTCGCGCGCCTCGGCGGGGACGAGTTCGTGTTCGTCGACACCACCGTCGTCGCGCGCGAAGACGCAGAGCTTGCGGGCGCCAGGATCCTCGAGGCGATCGGCGACGCCTACGAGCTCCGCGGTCACGACATCGTGATCACCGCCAGCGTGGGGATCACGCTGCTCTCCGACGGCTACGTCTCCGTCGAGGCGATCCTGCAGAACGCGGACGCCGCGATGTACGACGCGAAGGCGCACGACCGGAACAACGCGCGCTTCTACACGCACCAGCTGAGCGAGCGGGCGCGCGTCCAGCTCGACGTCGAGAACGCGCTGCGGCGCGCGATCGGCGCGGGTGAGTTCGAGCTCTTCTACCAGCCGAAGGTCGAGGCCATGACCGGTCGGTTGACCGGCGCCGAGGCGCTGATCCGGTGGCGGCACCCCGAGTGGGGGATGGTCTCTCCGATCGAGTTCATCCCCATCGCCGAGGAGACCGGGCTGATCGTCCCGATCGGCGCCTGGGTCCTCAGGGAGGCGTGCCGCCAGGCGAGCGCCTGGAAGCGCGACCCGCGGATGAGGAACCTGCGGATCGCCGTGAACGTCTCGGCGAGGCAGTTTCGCGACCCTCACTTCTTCGAGACAGTGGAGGTGGCTCTGGCGGAGTCTGGGCTCGACCCCTACGGCCTCGAGCTCGAGATCACCGAGGGGACCCTGATGAACGACACCAAGTCGGGGCGCGCCCTCCTTGACGCCTTGAAGTCGCGCGGGATCTGGATCGCGCTCGACGACTTCGGCACGGGGTACTCGTCCCTCGGTTACCTCCGTCGCTTCCCGATCGACACCCTCAAGATCGACCGCTCGTTCGTCCGCGACGCGCTGACCGACCCCGGGAGCGCGGCCATCACGGGAGCCATCGTCGCGATGGCCCACCAGCTCCACCTGAGCGTGGTCGCCGAGGGGGTCGAGACGCAGCAGCAGCTCGACTTCCTGCGGGGCCTCGGGTGCGGGCAGATCCAGGGGTACTTCTTCAGCCCGCCCATCGACGCGGTGGCGTTCAAGTCGTGGGCAGAGGGGCGCATGGCGGAGGCCGTCCTGGCGCCGCCGCGGCGGATCTCGAGGGAGTTCGCGATCAGCGCGTTGCCGCTGATGAGCATTCCGCCGAAGGCCTGAGGGAGCGCGGGTGCACGTCGCGGGCGCGTCGTGCGCGCTACACCGCGACGATCGGGCGAGACGAGATCTGCAGAAACCGTCGGAGCGTGGCGCCGGCCACGACGAGCAGCCCTGTCGCCAGGCCGATCCAGATCCCCTGCACGCCTCGCCCGAAGGCGAAGGCGAGCGCGAGGCCGAGCGGGAGCCCGACGGCCCAGTGGCCGAAGAGGGTGGCCAGCCACGCATACCGGGTGTCCGCGGCGCCCCGCAGGGCGCCACCCGCCACGATCTGGATCGCGTCGACCACCTGGTACGCGGCGACGATGTGGACGAGCGGGAGTGACGTGAAGACGACGATCGGGTCGGTGGTGAAGATCTCGACCAGCGTGGAGTCGAACCGGAGGAAGCACGCGCCGCAGGCGACCATGGCGACGGCGCCCATTGCGATGCCGGTGAGGCCCGCCCGCCTCGCAGCCGGGGCGTCGCCTGCCCCCACGGCGTACCCGACGCGGACGGACGTCGCGCTCCCCACGCCGAGCATCGCCATGTACGTGAGGTTGCTCAGCCCGAGCGCGATCTGGTGGGCGGAGGACACGGCGGCGCCGAGCCTTGCGACGAGCACGCTCGCGGCCGAGAACGCGCCCACTTCGGCGAGCATCTGCAGTCCGGCCGGGATGCCGACGCGGAGGAGCGTCCCGGCGGCGCGCGCCGCTTCGCGCACGCGCGTGGCGACCGGCACGGAGGGCCGGCCGCGCCAGGCGATGCCGAGCACCACCGCGGCGAGCAGCGCGTTGCAGATCGACGTCGCCAGCCCCGCGCCGAAGGCGCCCCGCGACACGAGCCCGAGCGGCGGGAGCGACACCGCGACCAGCGCCCGGTCTCCGAGGATGAGCCATGCCCCCGCGACGACGTTGACGACGTTCGCCGCGAGCCCGCCGAGCACGAGCGCGCCCGTGCGCCCGTGCGCCTCGAGGTCGGCCTTCCCCGCGAGGAAGAGCAGCCACGCCGCCATCCCGGGGAGGCTCCCCACGACGAAGCCCCGCGCCTCGGGCACGACGGCGGGGTCGACTCCGATCCGGGTCAGGAGGAACGTGCTGGCGAAGGCGATGGCCATCGTCGGCAGCGCCGTCAGCAACGCCAGGAGGACCCCGGCGTCGAGCGCGGAGCTCTCCTGTGCCGTGTTCCCCGCGCCGACCGCCTGCGCGATCACCGGCTCGATTGCGATGCTCACGCCCATCGCCGGGCAGAGGATCGCGAAGGTCAGCGCGTCGCCTACCGACACCGCCGAGAGCGTCGCGTCCGAGGCGCGACCGGCCAGCGCCATCTCCACGAGGAGCATCCCCTTCAGGGTGAGCTGGGCCGACATCAGGGGGAGGGCAAGGCGTAGCGTCGCCGCCATCTCCGCGAGCACCCCGGCTCTGGCCGTCACGTCGCCCCCGGCGCTCGCGGGGCCGCCGCGACGGGCGTCTCCTGGTAATAGACGTTGCGCCAGACGCCCTCGCGCCAGCACCACAGCGCCGACGAGAGGCACGTCGCGTGGAGCGGCGCCCCGTCCACGGTCCCTTCGATGTGCAGGGTGTACGTGAGCAGCACGACGGTGGGCGCCACGGGAGTGACGCGCAAGTCCTCGAGGTCCGCGCGCTGCAGGTCGAGAGCCGGGAGGCCCGCGAGCATCTCGGCCCGGGCCTTCCGGACGCCCGGGTCGTAGACGCCCACGTACTCCTCCGCGAGGTGCCCTTCGATGAGGTCGAACCGGCGCGCCCGGGCCGCGTCCCAGATGCCACGCTCGAGCCCGGCGACCGCCTCGAAGGGGGGGGCTACCATCCTGCTCAGGCCTCGGTCGACGTGCCGGGCGTGGGGGCGTCGGGGTCGCATCGGACGGAGACGACGAACGGACCGCTCGACCTGAACGCACGCGCGAAGGTCGGCGCGAGGTCCTCCGGCCGCTCGACCATGGCCGCGTCCGCGCCTACCGACCGCGCGAACGCGACCCAGTCGACCGGGCCGAGGCGCGTCAACGGGACCCCAGCGGCGTCGATCTTCTTCGCGCGAAGGTAGACGCTCGCAAGCACCCCGTTGTCGACCACCACATAGACGATGGGCAGACCGTAACGGACAGCCGTGTGAATCTCGAGACCGTGCATCAGGAGGCAGCCGTCGCCGGTGATCACCACGCACGGGACCTCCGGCCGCGCGAAGCGGGCGCCCACCGCGGCGCCTAGCGCCCACCCCATCGGCCCCATCGTCGTGGTCACGAGCCACTCGCCGGGGCCGTAGCTCGCCCAGTGGTGGCCCGCGAAGAACGTGTGGGCTCCGGAGTCGACGACCGTGACGGTGTCGCGCGGCGCCGCCGCCCGGAGGTCGGCGATCACGCGCGCCGGGTGGATCGGGACGCTCTCGCTCTCCCGGGCCTCCGGCGTGTCGTACCGAGGCCTGGCACGGAGGTCGTCGAGCCAGGCCTCGCGGCTCGCCTTCGAGCCAGAGAGCGTGCGTGCCACACGCTCGCTGCCGAGCAGCCACTCGAGCGCGGCCCGCGCGTCGCCCACGATCGGCAGGTCGACGTAGTCGTTATGGCCGAGCGTCGTCGCGTCGGTGTCGATCTGGACGAGGCGCCCCCGCGGCTGCAGGCGCTGGCTCCAGAGCGTGTTGTACTCGTTCAGGCTGGCTCCGACGACAAGCAGCGCGTCGAGCGGTTCGCCGTCGAAGAGCGCGCGCGCATGGAGGCTCCCACCCATGCCGAAGACGCCGAGCGAGAGCGGGTGGTCCTCCGGGAGGACCCCCTTGGCTCTGAGCGTGGTCACGACGGGAATGTGGTGCGCCTCGGCGAACCTCTGGAGCGCGCTCCCGGCGTCGGAGCAAGCGCAGCCGTTCCCCGCGTAGATGGCCACGCGCGGACCGGTGGCGAGGGCGTCGGGGACCCCCGCCATCGCCCCGACGTCGAGCGGACGATGCGGTCCGATCGGCGTCACCGGGCGGTACCGAGGGCCAGCGGGGAGCGGCTGCATCTCCTCGGGGAGCGCGAGGAAGGCCGGCCCGCGCCGCACCCCCATCATCGCCTGGATCGCACGGCGAAGGTACGCGCCTGCCATCGCGGGGGCGGGGATCTCGTGGGCGTATACGGTCACCGGGCGGACGAGCTCGACGTCGGAGATGCCGGACGGGGTGGCGTCCTGGAACGCGCCGCGCCCGCGCCAGGCGAACGGCAGGCTCCCCGTGAGCAGCAGCAGCGGTGCGCGATCGGCGTAGGCGGCGGCCAGCGCCGTCATCATGTTGGTCACGCCCGGCCCGGCGATCGCCATGCAGACCCCGAAGCTGCCGCGGGCCCGCCCGTACCCGTCCGCCATGAACGCCGCACCCCCCTCGTGCGCGGCGACGACCGGGCGGATCCCGGCGCGCTCCAGCTCCGGCAAGAAGAGGTCGATCGAGCCGCCCGGTACCAGGAACGCCTCCTCGACGCCCTCGGATCTGAGCGCGTCGAGCAGGCCACGCGCCGCCGTGAGCGTCACCCGTCGAACCCCCGCCCCGTTCGCATCCGGGCCTCGGCGATGGCGTCGGCGACGGCGAGCGGCGAGGTGCCCGCGCGGTCGGCCTCGCCTAGGATGTCGAGCACCGTGTCGTAAATGCGTGCGCACGCCGAGACCACGGCCGCGGGGTTGTAGGACGGGCCTTCATGGGCCACGTCGATGAGGCCGCCAGCGTTCACGACGTAATCGGGCGCATACACGATGCCCCGCTTCCGGAGCGCGTCGGCGTGCCGCGCTGCCCCGAGCTGGTTGTTCGCCCCTCCGGCGATGGCCCGGCAGCGTAGCGTCGGGATAGTCTCGTCGTTGAAGACGTCGCCCATCGCGCAGGGCGCGAGCACGTCCACGTCGGCACGAAGGATGTCGCCAGGCGCCACGGGCTCCGCGTGCACCTCGTCCGCGACGCGCTCGACGAGATCGCGCCGGAGGTCCGTGACGACGAGCTCCGCCCCCGCATCGGACAGGATTCTGGCCAGCCTGCCGCCGACGCTGCCGAGCCCCTGGACCGCGACGCGCACGCCTTGAAGGTCGGCGCGACCGAGGGAGTGCCGAACGACCGCCCGTATCCCGTGGAAGACGCCCCACGCCGTCGCAGGGCAGGGCTCGCCGTCGGCTCCGGCCACGCCCGCGGCGTGGGCGGTCACCTCGCGCACGAGGTCCATGTCCCGGACCGTCGTCCCGACGTCGTCCGCCATGACGTACCGTCCTCCGAGCGAGTCCACCGCGCGCCCCATCGCGTGAAGCAGGGCGTCACTCTTGTCGCGGAGGGGGTCCCCGAGGATCACGGACTTCCCACCTCCGAAGGGGAGTTCCATCACGGCGGATTTGTATGACATCGCCCGGGCCAGGCGGAGGACGTCTCGGAGGGCGTCGCTCGTCGATACGTAGGGGTACATCCTGCAGCCGCCGACGGCAGGCCCGCGCACGGTGCTGTGGATCGCGACGATCGCGCGCAGACCGGTGGGCTGGTCGTGGAAGAACGTGACCTGCTCGTGGTCGGTGCGGTAGGCAAGCGAGGAGCTCATCTGGAGGCATCTTACCTGGCCTCCGGGAGGTCCGGACGCAAGGACGAGCGGTCGGTCGAGGCGCGACTTCGTGAGCTGCGCGCGGCACCTTGGAATTTTCCAGGCACCTGCGGGCAGCCGTGCGAACTGCGTCACGGACGACGTCCGGGAGCGGCGAACGACGCTGTGCGTCGAGCCTCCGAGCGAGGTCGTTTGGTCGGGATCGCCCGCGCGGCTCGTGACAAGGTAGCGTTCTCTCACGATCGGACCCCGGACATGACGCTAGAGAACGCTCAGCCTCAGACCATCGGCATGCACGTCGACCGCGACGACCCCGTCAGCCGGGTCTACGACTGGAACGAGAAGGACCGGCGAGGTCCGATCCTCCGCAAGCCGCCGGTGCTCCTCGATGAGACCATCCGGGACGGCCTCCAGTCGCCGTCGGTTCGCGACCCGGGGATCGAGCAGAAGATGGAGCTCGTCCGGCTCATGCACCGGCTGGGGATCGATACGGTCGATCTGGGGCTGCCGGGGTCGGGCCCCCGTGCGTACAAGGACGTGGAGTTGCTCCTCCGGTTCATGGTGGAAGAGCGCATCCCGATCAAGGCCAACTGCGCCGCGCGCACCGTTCTGGCGGACATCACGCCGATCATCGAGCTGAGCCAGCGGACGGGCGTCTCCATCGAGGTGACGGCCTTCATCGGCTCGAGCCCGATCCGCGCGTGGGCGGAGGACTGGAGCCTCGAGCGCCTGGTAGGGCACACCCGGACCGCGATCGAGGCCATCGTGCGGGCCGGGCTCCCGGCCTCGTTCGTCACCGAGGACACGACGCGCAGCCACCCCCAGGCGCTCGACGCCCTCTTCCGGGCCGCCATCGACTCGGGGGCGACGCGCCTCGTGCTCTGCGACACCTGCGGGCACTCGACCCCCGACGGGGTGCGCAACCTCCTCAACTTCACCCGGGGGGTCCTCCGCGCCCTCGACGTCGAGGATCACGTCGCGCTCGACTGGCACGGCCACAACGACCGTGGCCACGCGCTCACGACGGCGCTCTTCGCGCTGGAGTGGGGGGTTGACCGCGTGCACGGCTGCGCCCTAGGTATCGGCGAGCGCGTGGGGAACACGCCCATGGACCTCCTCCTGCTCAACCTCTACCTGCTCCGCCAGCTCGACCCGAAGCGTCACGACCTCTCGTGCCTCGTCGAGTATGCCCAGAAGGCGAGCGAGTACACCGGAATGCCCATCCACCCGACGTACCCCCTCGCCGGTCGGGACGCCTTCCGCACGGCGACCGGCGTTCACGCGGCGGCCGTCATCAAGGCGGAGCAACGGGGCGACCCGGAGCTGGCAGACCGGGTCTACTCCTCCGTCCCGGCGCGCGTCTTCGGCCGGCGTCAGGAGATCGAGATCGGGTACAGCAGCGGCAAGTCGAACGTCATCTGGTGGCTCCGCGAGCACGGCATCGAGGCAAAGGACGAGATCACCGCCGAGCTCCTCGCGTACGCCAAGCAGCAGGATCACACCCTGACCGAGGACGAGATCCGCGGGTTGCTCAAGGAGCCACGCGCGTGACCGAGGCCGTGCGGGCGCTGGTCCCGATCTCGCTCACGGTGAACGGCGACCGCGTCCGACGGGCCGTGGAGCCGCAGACGACGCTCGTCGAGCTCCTTCGCTACCAGCTCGGGCTCACCGGGACCAAGCAGGGGTGCGACAAAGGTGACTGCGGCGCGTGTACGGTGCTCGCGGACGGTCGACCAGTCCTCTCGTGCGTGATGCTCGCGGTGGACGCCGACGGCCTCACCATCGAGACGGTGGAGTCGCTCGCGCACGGGCCGACGCTCGACCCGCTCCAGGAGGCCTTCGTCGAGCACGGCGCGACCCAGTGCGGCTTCTGCACGCCGGGGATGCTCATGACGGCAAAGGCTCTCCTCCGTGACACCCCGACGCCCACGCGCGAGGAGGTGAAGGTCGCGCTCTCGGGGAACCTCTGCCGCTGCACCGGCTACACGAAGATCCTCGACGCCGTGGAGGCCGCCGCAAGGGTCCCCTGCAGGGGGGACTCGAAGGCCCCATGACCTCCGTGCCGCCCGACCCGTCGTGGCGCATCGGGCGCCGTGCGCCGAACGTCCACGCCTACGATGCGGTCACCGGGCGGACGCGCTTCACCGACGACCTCTCGTTCCCGGGGATGCTGCACGCGCGGCTCGTCCGGAGCCCGCACGCTCACGCGAGGATCGTCGCCATCGACGCTCGCGAGGCGCTGGCGCTGCCCGGGGTCCACGCGGTCATCACCGGGCGCGACATGCCGGTGCGGTACGGCATCATCCCCTGGACCCAGGACGAGTATCCGCTGGCGGTCGACAAGGCGCTCTTCGTCGGCGACCCGGTCGCCTGCGTGGCGGCCGTAGATGAGGCGACGGCGGCCAGGGCTGCCGCGCTCGTCCGGGTGACCTGGGAGGTCCTCCCGCACGTCCTCGACCCGGCCGACGCGCTCGCCCCTGGCGCGCCGCAGCTCCACGAGGAGACCAAGCACGGGAACGTGACCAAGTCGGTGCAGCTCTCGTTCGGTGATGTCGACGCTGCGCTCGCGGCGAGCGACGTCGTCGTCGAGGGGGAGTACTTCTTCGGCGGCAGCACTCACGCTGCGATCGAGCCCCACTGCGCCATCGGGCTCTGGGAGCCGCAGGGCCTGCTGACGGTCATCAGCTGCACGCAGGTCGCGCACTACCTGCATCGCGAGCTGTCGCGCGTGCTCGGCCTCCCCCACAGCCGGATACGCGTCATCCAGCCGCCCATCGGCGGCGCTTTCGGCGGGAAGAGCGAGCCGCTCGACCTCGAGTTCTGCGTCGCCAAGCTCGCGATGCTGACGGGGCGGCCCGTCAAGCTCCTCTACACGCGTGAGGAGGTCTTCTACGCCCACCGCGGGCGGCACCCGATGCAGATGCGCTTCCGCGTCGGCGCCACGAAGGACGGGCGGCTCACCGGCTGCGACGCCAAGACGCTCATCGACGGCGGTGCGTACGCGTCCTTCGGCCTCGTGACCACGTACTACTCGGGCCAGCTCGTGACCGCCCCGCTTCGCCTCGCGGCTTACCGGCTCGACTCGACGCGGGTCTACACGAACAAGCCCGCCTGCGGCCCAAAGCGCGGCCACGGGAGCGTGCAACCGAGGTTTGCGTTCGAGGTGACGGTCGATCGCCTCGCCGAGCAGCTCCGCATCGACCCCATCGACCTCCGGCGGAGGAACGTCCTCGAGGCCGGCGAGCGGACCATCAACGAGTTCCTGATCAAGTCGATCGGCTTCCGGGAGTGCCTCGACCGCGTCGAGGCCGCGAGCGGCTGGAAGGAGAAGTTCGGCAAGCTCCCCTTCGGGCGCGGCGTCGGCGTGGCCGGGTCGTTCTACATCAGCGGCACGAACTACCCCATATACCCGAACCCGATGCCGCAGAGCGCCGTGCAGATCAAGGTCGACCGCTCCGGTCGCGTGACCGTCTTCTCGGGCGCCAGCGAGATGGGGCAGGGCGTCGACTCCATGCTCGCGATGGTGGCGTGCGAGGAACTTGGGGTCGAGCTCGAGTCCGTGCGCGTCGTGTCGGGGGACACCGACCTGACTCCGGTCGACCTGGGCGGTTACTCCAGCCGGACCACCATGATGGCTGGCAACGCCTGCCTCTACGCCGCGCGCGACATAGCGGCTCGCATCCGCGAGATCGTGGCGCGCGAGTGGGGGTGTCCTCCGAAGCAGGTGGTCCTGGCCGGGGGGTTCGCCACCGACCGGGAGGACACGAGCCGGCGCCTCGAGATCGGCGAGGCGTTCCAGCTGGCCGAGGGGAAGATCGGGACGCTCGGCGCCGTCGGTCACTACAACACCCCGAAGGACGTCCACGGCGAGTACCGCGGCGGGACCATCGGCGCGTCCCCTGCCTACTCATTCACCGCCCACGTCGCCGAGGTCGTCGTCGACCCGGACACCGGCATGGTGAACGTCGAGTCCATCTGGGTGGCCCACGACGCAGGCAAGCCGCTCAACCCGATGATCGTCGAGGGGCAGATGGAGGGGAGCGCCTACATGGGCTTCGCCGAGGCCATCCTCGAAGAGCACATCTTCCACGACGACGGCTTGCATCGCGGGCCGTCCTTGCTCGAGTACCGGCTCCCCACCTCGCTCGACACGCCCGAGCTCCGGTCTCTCCTCGTTCACACGGCCGACCCGGAAGGGCCTTACGGGGCGAAGGAGGCGGGGGAGGGGCCGCTTCACCCTTCGATCCCGGCCATCGCGAACGCCATTCACGACGCCGTCGGCGTCCGCATCGACTCTCTCCCGTTCAGCGCTGCCAAGATCCTCCGCGCGATGCGCGGCCCACGCGGTACGGCACCTCCGGGAAGGTAGACGGATGCTCCCCCTCCCTTCATTCGAGTGGCTCTCACCGACCACGCTCGACGAGGTTCTCCTCGCGCTCGCCGATCGGCCGTCCGAGACGATGCTGCTCGCGGGCGGCACGGACGTCGTCCCCAACCTCAAGTATGGCGTGCACGCCCCGGCGCGGATCATCGGGCTCCGCAAGGTCGCGGAGCTCCGGACCTTCGACCAGGCGACCGACGGTTCCTTCGTCATCGGCGCCGGTGTGACGCTCGATCGGATCGCCACGGACTCGCGCGTGAGGGCTCGGCTCCCCGCCCTGGCGGAAGCGGCGCGCTCGGTCGCGAGCCCCCAGATCCGGCAGATGGGGACGCTGGGCGGCAACCTTTGCCTCGACACTCGCTGCGGCTACTACAATCAGACGGAGTTCTGGCGCGGCGCGCTCGGCGGCTGCATCAAGACCGGCGGTCCCCTCTGCCACGTGGTCCCCCAGGGGAAACGCTGCGTGGCCGCGTTCTCTGCCGACACTCCCCTCGCGCTGCTCGCCTACGAGGCGACGCTCGACCTGGTCTCGACGCGCGGCGCGCGCTCCGTGACCGTCGCGAGCTTCTTCGCCGGCGACGGGCTCGCCAACACCGTCCGGGCGAGGGACGAGGTGCTGGTTCGCGTACGGATCCCGGCGCCTCCCCCGGGGATGCACAGCGCCTACCGGAAGGTGCGGTTCCGACGCGCGATCGACTTCCCGCTCCTATCGATCGCGGCGGCGGCCGTCCTCGACGCCGCAGGGAGCGTCGCAGATCTGCGCGTCATCGTCGGGGCGCTCGGCGCTCTCCCCCGCCCTATCCGCGGTTTGACTCCCCCGCCTGGTCCGCTCTCCCTGGAGGCGATCGACACCATCGCGGCGACGGCCGCGGCGCAGTGCCACCCGCTCCCGAGCCTCGACGCCCCTGCGTGGAGGCGCGACATCGTCGCACCCACGGTGCGCCGCATCCTCTCGGAGCTCACGGCCTCCATCGCATGATGTCCACGCCGTCGGACAAGGAGTTGCTCAAGTTCCGGCTCGGCATCGAGCGCTCTGGCGACGCCGTCTTCATGACGGAGCCTGATGGCGCCATCAGCTACGTCAACCCCGCCTTCGAGAAGCTGTACGGGTTCAGCGCCGCGGAGGCTCTCGGGAAGACGCCCCGGATCTTGAAGTCCGGGGCGCTCGCAGCCGAGCAGTATGTCGCGCTGTGGGCGAAGCTGCTCGCGAAGGAGGTCGTGTCCGGGGAGCTGGTCAACCGGGCGAAGGACGGGCGCCTCGTCTTCGTCGAGGCCTCCGTAAACCCGATCCTCGACGACGCCGGCAGCATCGTCGGGTTCCTCGCCATCCACCACGACATGACCCACTGGCGGGACGTGGAGCAGCAGCTCCGCGCCAGCGAGGAGGCGCTGCGCGAGTCCGAGGCGAAGTACCGCGGGCTCTTCGACAACAGCCCTATCCCCACCTGGCTGACCGACGCGGACACGATGCGGCTCCTCGCGGTCAACGACACGGCCACGCGCGTCTACGGCTACACGCGCCCGGAGATGCTGCAAATGACCGTGGCCGACCTCCACCGCCCGGAGGACCAAGGCGCGGTCGAGGTGGCCTCTCGCGCCGCGCCGACGGGGCTGGCCAGCCTGGGCGCATGGAAGCACCGGACGAAGGACGGCACGCTCATCGACGTCGAGGTCACGGCGCAGAAGTTCAAGCTGGGGGGCGACTGGTGCAAGATCGTCTACGCGCAGGACGTGACGGAGAAGAAGCGCCTCGAGGAGCAGTTCCGCCAGGCGCAGAAGATGGAGGCCGTGGGTCGGCTCGCGGGGGGGATCGCCCACGACTTCAACAACATGCTGTCGGTCGTCCTCAGCTACACGTCGCTCGCGATGAGCGGCCTCGCCGCCGCAGACCCGCTGCGGGAGGACCTCCACGAGATCGAGGAGGCCGGGCAGCGCGCCGCCGACCTGACGCGCCAGCTCCTCGCGTTCAGCCGGCGGCAGGTGCTGCAGCCGAAGATCGTCGACCTGAACGACTCGCTCGGCAAGATGGACCGGATGCTCCGCCGGCTGCTCGGCGAGGACATCGAGCTGCTCACGGTCACCGCCGACGCGCTCTGGCCAGTGCACGTTGACCCCGGGCAGATCGAGCAGCTCGTGATGAACCTCGCGGTGAACGCGCGCGACGCGATGCCACGCGGCGGCCGGTTGGTCCTCGAGACAGAGAACGTGGAGCTCGACCGACCGCTCGTCGAGGCAGAGACCGCGACGCCGCCCGGGCGCTACGTGCGGCTGACCGTGCGCGACACCGGGACGGGCATGGACGAGGCGACCCGCTCGCACATCTTCGAGCCGTTCTTCACGACCAAGGAGGCGGGCAAGGGGACGGGGCTCGGGCTCTCGACGGTCTTCGGCATCGTGCAGCAGAGCGGCGGGTCCATCGCCGTCGAGAGCCATCTCGGGGCGGGAGCGACCTTCAAGCTCTACCTGCCGCGCGCCGCGGAGTCGGCGCTCACGCCGAGCGTGGCGCCGGTTCGGACGCCCCTCCACCGAGGGACCGAGACGATCCTCCTCGCCGAGGACGACGACCAGCTGCGCCAGCTCATCACGACGATCCTCGGTCGAAAGGGCTACGTCGTGCTGGCCGCCGCGAGCCCCGCCGAGGCGCTCGTCCTCGCCGAGCGGCACGGCGGCAGGCCGATACACCTGCTGCTCACCGACGTGGTGATGCCGGGGATGAACGGCCGCGAGCTCGCGCAGAAGCTCACC
>Ga0316217_10005246_pt1 | contig 13535 bp, 15 predicted proteins | sample 1anoAmetaG_FD_203633 | JGI IMG/M metagenome (GOLD analysis project Ga0316217, IMG submission 203633) | Freshwater microbial communities from Trout Bog Lake, Wisconsin, USA - 1anoA | ecosystem: Environmental > Aquatic > Freshwater > Lake > Hypolimnion/Profundal zone | place: USA: Wisconsin...
TGCTGCAGATCCCCGTTTTCGCAGAACTAGGTCATGATGTAAACATTGTTCTTGGTCATGAGTATCTCAACAGTACGTAGAATGTAGGGGTGGGAGAGTGCTCTCAGTGCGTTGATTTCGTTGTTGAGCAGATACTTTTAAACTTCAGTCTGAATTTTACTGAGTTAGAGGACCTTGATAGCGATGGTTTAGCCATTGAGTTCGTTGAGACCTTTGTAGACGTTTGAACTGAAACCGCTGCCTATCACCTGTGCTGGATCGTAGATGTAGTTTTTTATTTTTTTTACTAGCTTTTGCTACTCCTAACGGTTCTGCCTCTATTGCTGAAAAGTCATTAGAATTGATTATAAACAACCAGGTCTCACCATTAATTCACGCCATTAAATAATCCAATCAACTCTGCAATCTCATCCAAATCTTCTCCTCTGCTCTATTTATAACCAAAAACCAATGTTATGATCTGATGATATTCCACAAGTTGGTTAAAATAATATTTATTTAAAGTTATAAATCTAATGCAACCAAAGTCTTTGCGCAAAACGGAGAAAGCATCTCAAAAAAGAGTCACTCACTAGCAAAATAATCATAAGAAATGCGTCAAGGAATAAAGTAGTAGAGACCTCAAGTCAAAAAATCCATCTCCCCAGATGCCCCCACTTATTAATTCGCACTCCTACAAAAAAATACAAAACATTTCAGCCAATCCGCAGCAACCATCTCAAGCTGACCCACCTTCTCTTTCCAATTCCAATGCCAGCAGGCAAAGAAACTCTTCTTCCTTCATAGCTGTTGATAGGGTAGTCCAACTCCATTAAAGATTGAAAAATCTTCACCTTTTTTATAAGACCAGAATAGAGGAAGAAAAGGCAAGGACTGCACAAAGAAATGAAGTCTTTATCGGCATAATCTAATAAATGCAACGCAGCCATAGCTAAAAACTGTCCTAGCTAAAAAAGATGGTCGAGGACTCACACAACTAAAAGAAGGAAGTAGGGATGGTAGACGAAAGGATGAACGAGATCAAAGGTAGCATAGATTAGATTCTTAAGCAGAGTAATGACCTGAAAGAAGGTAACGAACGTTTAGAGCGAGAAATCGAGTAGAAGTAACAGACACTTAAATAGAAAGAAGAGGAGCTATCCAAGCTCAAGGAAGAAGTTATGTAATCTCGCAACTAACTGTAAAGCTTCTAAAGGCTGAACCTGCGCGAAAATAAGCGGAATAAGTAGATCTTAGGCATGATAGAGAAAACTGGGACCAATTTCGCGAAAAGACAAAATGTCTGATTTCTGATATTTCTAGATCTATTCAATCTATCTTAAAGATAACTAGTCTGAATATCACGAGATCATGAAACTTGCTTTATCAGATTTAGATTGTGTCTTCTTCTTACTATGGTACTTTGCTCAAATGTTACATTATTTTCAAAAACTATTCGAAGTCTGAGTAAAGAAATCATAACTTATCGTTTGTTTGAGGCTCACCCCACGAGGCAACAGTATTTTGTTCAGCCATTCTTAAGTGATGAGTTTGTCTATTGCTGAGTCATTTAGACTTTACTGCCAAAATAGGAGAGAAGAGCTGCTTTGGAGATGGCTCCGATGCCTGCTCTGTCATAAAAGAAGAAAAGTTCTTGCACCTGGGTTTGAAAGCTACTATTCTTTTGATATTACATCCAAGTATTATAGAAATCAGCTGTTAAAATGCATGGCTTATTGGTTTTATTGATCGTTTTGTAACTATATTAAAAGTCAGGCAGCAAATAATCAGTTTTCGAAGATTGAAGGCTTCTTCTTTCTTCTGGCATGTTGATGCTTTTTGTTCCTTTACTGTTCCTAGAACTTTCTCTCCTTAACTTAAAGAATCTTTTTGTTCGGCTTCCATCCTTGCTTACGGTGCAACACCATATATCCCTTCTCATCGATGCTGTATGCAATCTTAGAGAGAGAATTGTAGCCACAGTTGTTACAAACTTTAACTTTTTCATCATAAATCCTAAACTTCTTCCAACAGAGGTAGCACTCATAGATAAACCTTCTAATACTTGTAATTTTTCTTCCATCTAGAGATAGCAGCCTGATGCCCATCTGTACGGCTACATTTTGTATTGCGAAGTCTGCACTCACCAGCCAAATGTTGAAAGGCTTTTCCTCTTACTAAACCTCCTCTTTGAAGGAAGAAGTCATTTCTGCCATCTTTTTTTAGTAGTTTTTGGTTGTTATCCAACCTTACTCATCATCCTAATCACTTTCAGACTCAGAAACTTTGCGTTTGGGTTTGGCTGGAACTACAGTCCAACCTTCATCTTCTTATTAAACCTTCTACCCTTTTTACTAGACCTTTAAGTTGATTTGGGGTTGGGGTTATTGCGATACAGTGCTTTCCTATTTTTTCTAATTCTTTTGAGTATTCTAAACAGTTATGTGCTATTTGGTTTCTTCTTCAAGCTCCTAGTCAGAATACTAAGTGGCTGAGAGTTCCCCCTCCTCTGCTATCTCTAAAAGATCATCTTTTTAGTAAATGGGAGGCGGCTCTTTCCTGAGAGAATCAGCTAGCCCCTCTTTTTTGTATAACATGTAAGTGATTGCAATGAGTTCCATGTCGATTTGAGACAAAGAAGCAATGTCTCCTGTCTTTTTGGCAAATTACTTGACAAGTTCAAACACTTTTTCATCAGAGTCCATTGTCTATATCTCAAAAGGCAAGTTTTCTGCGAATTACTTGGTCTTTAGATCTTTCAACTCTCCTAAAACATCCTCGGTTGTGACCATTCTGCAGGTTGCGCCAAGGTTGCGAATGCTGCTCATCGATATGAAAGCATTGGCATCCAAAACGGCAATAGACTTCCTCTGTTATTGCATTGTTGAATACAGTTTATTAATAATTGGCTATATGAAGAAGTGTAAATAGAAACAGATAGGAAAAAGATCATTTGAGCAATTGAATGAAGAGCAGGATTACTCCTAATAGGACCAAAGCATAAGGGAAAGCTGAGAGGCAGTATGCTTTTATTGAGATTTGGCTTGCTTTTACTAAAGATGATGTGCTTTTGACTAATTCTTTTAGAAAGTTTTAAGTTTTGTCACATTTTTAGTTAGTCTTGGTTAGCCGGATGTCTAAGCTTTGGGATTCGTGTTTTTCCTTACTATCCTCATTCTTCTCAGCTTTGAATACAATTCTGTTCTCATTAGTTTACAAAAAAAGTTAAGGGAAGTTCTAGGCATGTTCATCATGGTTTTGCACCTCTCTATGAGAGTAGCCAGTTATGGACTCCTGCTATAGCTACAGATTTTGAATGTTACGCTTGGAGAGAGCAGCTATCGAACTCAAATCTTATCTTTTTGTAAAAGATCTTTCTACCTTGTGAATGGGAATCTCTAGCAACTATTTTTCCAGAAAATTTCCAAGCTCTCTCTATTTGTGAGTAGGGTTTGTAGACTCCAAATCTCTTTCAGAGACATAGGTGTCTCTAAGTGGAACTTTATTCATTCGAGCCTCAGCATTAATGGTAATTAAAGGAATTTCTTCCAAATGCCTCCTGTTTTCTTTTTTGGGTGTTATTTGTGCGAAATTCCTGATTTTTGTAGTAAGTACAGGTCGATAGAAGCTGCTATTGGGTGCTTTATCTGCAGTACTACGTAAAACTTAGTGTTTGGATGTCTGTATTCTTGTCTTGGGGTCATAACATTAAAAAATGTGGTTTCTTTTGCGTTGTTTTTTGCTTTTCATCTCATTGGACTCACTAGAGTACCTATTATCCTATCTATCTTTTTTGTTTTAAGTGGACTTGCCTTTACAAAGGGTGAAAATGTCCTTATTGCTTTGACTTTTGGCGAAGATTTTTTTTCTTTTTGGATCATGATGAACCAAAACCTGGGCTTAATGACCCAAATAGTCTTTTTTCAAGCAAGGCTCCTAAGCCATTTTGCAGCTGTTTAGAACAAGAGGCTCAAGTATGTGCTAGTGTGGGCTGGGTTTTGCAATAAAATGAGATTCCGATTGGTTGGGCCTGAGAGCGCAGTAGTTGAAAGTGATGTTCGGAAGGGTGGGATTGGACTTGTAGAGGACGTTAGGTGTGGAATGGTGGATCTACGTTCTGTTAAAAGACATGTCAGTAGCACCTCAATAAATGGAATATGAGTAACTTAAAATATTGAACTAAAGGCTAATTAACTCTAATTTGCATTTAAAAAGGCTATACTGGTAATAGAATAAACTGTAATTTTTTTAAACGGAAATATACAATAAAACATAAATTATTACTTCGGACGCTTTTGTGGGGCACTTTTGGCCTTCACGAAAAGTGAGAATGGCGCCTTTGAAGGTTATTTTTTTCTCATGTCATTTTCTTGGGTAATCATATTATCTAATAATCGTTTGCTTATAATATTTAAGTTTGAAGATGAACCTTAACAAGCACTGGAACCCTCGGGTAACTATTTTTTTCATAAAGGAAGATTAAGCGCTACTTGCTCTTTACCGAGATAAAAATTTAAGGAAATGGACTCAAATCAGCCAGCTTCTCTATAAATAGTATGGAATCAAAGGAAAAACGCCTAAAAAGTGCAGAGAAAGGTTCAAAAACCACCTGGATCCGAACCTAAATAAGGCTGATTGGACTCCCGAAGAAGAAGACACCCTAATGAAACTCCAAAGCACTTTGGGTAACAAGTGGGCTTAGATTTCGAGAATGATTCCTGGGAGGTAAAATTTGAGTTTTTCAGGACTGACGACTCCATAAAGAACAAATTCTTTTCCAAATACCGCAAAGCCATCAGAAATATCAACAACATCCGGTCCAGATAGAAAAACGTCAAGATTAAGGAGATTAAGATTGGATTCGTCTATAAACTCATCAATTTTCTTGACAAGACGCTCAAATCTCAGCCCACGCCCACCTAAAGCCTACAGAACCTAGCCGAGAGTACTCCTATCTCCATGCAGATATCAAAAGAATCATCATTGGCTTTGAAGAAATCGGCCAAGAAAAACAACAAACCAACCTTGATGACCTTTAGGAACTGGCAAACGACATACAATTGTTTTCCAGCCAGCTAAAAAACAAGACCGGAATACGCAGAGGTAGAAAAGCCAGTGCGCCAAATAGAAATAACGTTGCTTTATAACCCACTTCCAATAATATCACTGCCGAGCCAGAAAAACGTACATTTTAACTTAATTCTCCCCCTAAGCAAGAAGAAAAACCATTTTAGTAAAGTATCGGAGTGAATATTATCTACCCTTTTAATCCTTTGCCTCTGAATACTCGTTTTGATGAGGAATAGTTCATCAAAGAAGGAACCTACGAGAAAGCATTTCTTCGAAGGCAGGAACACTCAGATGAGGAATATGAGGTCTGGAAAACTCCGATCTACGGCATCCACCATTCATCTTAGTATTTAGATTGATAACTTGTCACTTATATCATTCTTAAGACATCAACTTAAAAATCTACTCCAACGCCTCGTAGTTTCGTTGGAAGCTAATTTTTTGTTTATTACGTTAATCTTCAACCTTCTTATGCCACTAATTCCTTGCCACTAAAATCTTGGCCTCATTCTTTGTTATTTCTTTTTCTACTGATCTTGTATTCTACTCAATAGCCGCCCTTAGTGATCTAAACTCCTTTTTGTATTTTTGAAAGAAATCGACTAAGGAATTGTTGGGATTTGCGTCTCTTTCAAGCGCAATCAACTTTTGCTGGCTTTATCTCTACAATCTAGTGATCTTCTCCCTGTTTTAAGACTATTTTTAAACCATTTCCACCTTTAATGATGAGATTTTTTCGCTAAATTCGGACAGCTTTTCGTGATTGTCTTACCTGATTCTTCTGAATTCACCTTCGCATTGAGCTATGGCCCGGAAAACCTCTTACTATGCGATCTTTTGCTGAGAGTTTTTCATTAATCGATCCCTATCAAACGAAAGAACAGATTTTTCTATGGAGTTTACGTCTTCTAACAAAGCTCTGTAAGAATTTCGTTCCTACTGTGAATATCTTTCTCTTTCTTTTTGTATATTTTTGAGGATTTCCATCGATTTTGAAGTGTTTACATTAGGCACCTGTGACAAAGATTTAGCCATGGTCTCTATCTTTTGCTAAAGCTTGCTTTGGGCGTCAGAAGAAGCCAAACTTCTCGCACTCTAAGGCGACCTGTTGATTTTGGGAGTTTAGGCCTGCTATGATAATAGTGAAATGTCTTGATTTTAAATCATAGTATAACGCATATCATTTGGGCTTTCCAAACACGTAAGAATATGTCCTTTGCGGCACTCCAAATCCCAGCAAAATCGGGTTCAGCTGATACTCGTTGATGATCATCCCTCCAATCACTAAATAGTCACAAAAGTACGTGAGCGGTCCACATTGTAAAATTTCATACTTGCTGAGTCAATGTACTCAGGAGAACGTGATCTTGAGGAACTTTGTTTACTGACTTTTCTTCGAGGACTCTTGATTTTTTTGCGACTGTTTGACCTCTCTCTCCTACGCTCTAAGCGTTCTATGCGTTCTGGGCGCTCTGGGCGCTCTGGTTTTTTCTCTTATCTTTTTGGCTCCTAGGGCCTTTTAGGTTTGACAATTTTGTCCTTATCTTCAGGATGGTACTCAGGATCCTAACCTTTGCTGAGATAATCCTCTTTAGAGCAGCCAGTGCAGCCACAATTCCTGCAACCAGTGCCCAAATTAGCCCTTCTCTGTGAAAGGGGAACAACACAAACACAAGCTCTTTTAGATTTGTCAGGATGCTTGCATATCTTGCAACACTAGATATGAAATGGCTCTACGTACTTATAACGCACTAACTTTTTATCATCTCCCTCCCCTACCAACTCAGCCTATTACTTCTACTTTGAGTCAGATACCCTATTACCTGAACTAGCAGAAGAAGATGCCGATCTCGATGAAGACGGAGAATCGGATAAAGAATCCTCTGCGATGTTACCTTTGTTGCCAGCTTCATTTTCCTTGTTTACCTCCTCTTTCTCGCTCATCTTATATTTAACAATATAGATAACCACGTAAAAATGGAACTAGATTCCGAGCTGCAGCTGATCCAAACCATAAAAACAACTAAAACTAAGACCTATGCTCGCTCTTGGTAGGAGTTTACCAATCGTTCAATGGAGCTGCTTGTTTAGAACCCTGTTGCCTCTAAATTCGTACTTAAATATCTGCCTCTGACCCATAAATTTATTTTGAAAGTGACTGATGGCTTCCAGGTGGTGATGAAGAAGTGCAAAGCCTAAGTAAAGCTTCATCTATTTAGTAACTTGATGAGATATAGAAATTCACGATTTACGCTGGCCGGGCTTTGACTAACTAAAGCAACAAAAAGATCGAGGAAGTGACATAATAGAAGAAAGAGGCCACAAAGAAGAAGAACAAAAAGAAAAGATGATATTGTTAATTGTTTGTCTTAATAAACATCACAAATCTGCATTCCTATAACATCAATATCAATTAAGACTTAGGTTTTTGTTGTTAGCTGATTGTCTGAGATGGAGATTGCTAGAATATAACAGTCAATTAATCATTCATCGAAGGAACTGAACAAATTGCCAATTTCTCTCAAACTGCTTTTCGTGAACTTCTCCTACAATTAAACGACCTCCACAGGATTTTCTGGGCAATCGCTCTGCTTAGATGTCTCCATTTGCTTCTTCTCTTGCCAGTTCGGTTGCTGACTGTCTTGCCAGTGGATCTGAAGGCCCTCCTCCAAAGCATTGCAGGCGACTTCTGGGTCCTTGAAATCTAGTCTTCTCATTTCGATGCTCTGGCTTTGCGCTTTGCTGCCCAGCTGCTTGTATTCTTTTAGACTATTCTGGTAATTGGTCATCACAGGACGGTACTGCTTCTCATCTGATTCAAAAAGAATGATATCCATCGATTCGACAATGTCGTCTTTCATGCGAACTGAGTCACTTAGAGCAGTCTCCAGCTTACCCCTGATCTCGTTTGACTCTCTTATGCTGCTTTCGTACTCTTCTTTTAGCTATTCAAGCACCCTCCTTTTGTGTTAGTCGATGATTTCGTAGAAATGGCTGTAATATTCTTCAACTTTGCCTTCTTCTTCCTGCAAAATCTATGTCACAGTTGCCACAGAAGCGCTTAATGCCTCTTTCTTCTTGGAAAGCACTCCCATCATTACCTCCAATTCGCCCAAAAAGGAGTCAACTTCCTCCTTTCGCGGGTTGAGCTACATTGATTCACCTACTTGGATCTTGACTACTGGAAACCCTTGACTTGCCAGCAAGATAGCACACTTCTCGCAGTAATGCAGAGTTTCCTCTTCACTATAGATCAGATATTTGGCCGTTTTGTGAGGATCGTTGATACAGAAAGGCTCATTTTTCCTGCGACTCACGTTGATGCGATTGGTGATGCTGGACTCAGTGCGCCTTGACCTGAGTGGGGAGAGTGAAGGTTTGGGGTTGAGACGGCTGGGAGTATTTGCGACATTCATGCGATCTGTATATGGTGATCTTTACTTTCCCTATCCCTGAGGGGACTCTTGGTGAAGTTGGGGATGAGGGGCTGCTTTTTGCGCGGCTCACACTCACTCTAGATCATGGTCACATGGTTTAGATACGAACGATTCAGCATAACGTATATTATTCAAATTATAATAGTAATACCTGCTTACTCTTTGTGGGCACAGCTACTTGTTTGTAACTAGAAATAAGGACCATCGCTGGGAATGGCTAGCAGGAGAATGAGTAATGATGATTTGGGAGAATCAAATTGTAGTATAAATCATAAAATATTATTGTTTATGTAGTCGAATAGTGATTTAAGGCGCACTTTGGACTACAAATCTTTCATTTTTACTATTGAGTAGCCTTAGTTTGCACCCCTCTACAGCCAAACCGACACTTTCTTCAGCAGCCATCGGCTCTTGAAAGTTTTCAAACCCTACCTCACCAGCATCTGCGCCAACTAGTTACTCCACAATACGTACAAAATACTGCTTTAGTCCCCAATATTTCCTCGCACTAGCAGTCTCTAAGTTATATCTTTGCTGTTTCTCTTGCCACAAGTACGACATCTGCCATCTTCTACCTTCTTGTAGCACTTCACACAGGCCAAATAAGTAAACTTATCATTGATTTCCAAAACAGTCACATTTCTCACAAAGACTCTTCCATCAGTCACCGACATTATGCGATCCAAACTGCCGCACTCTACGTAGCCTACCAAATTGAGATCTATGTCCTAGAGTCTGTTGCTTTCATTTTCCAGCCATTCCCAGATCTGTGCAGTTTCTTTGATGAGGGGAAGCCAGTTGTATTTTACTATAGTCTTTGGTCTACTCACCACATTCTTGCGTCCTCTGTAAGAACCACTGTACCCACTGTAGATGCAAATCGGCAAATTTATGAGTCTCTCAATATCGTCAGCTGTCAAGTGACTGTCGAATTGGGTAAACCCCATACTATACTTAACTATTGGATCAACGATTTCATAATGCGAGATCACTCCGTTTTTGCTAAAAGTGTTTCTTATTGATTTTATGATTCCAAAGGTATTGACTCGAAGGTCGTCTTCCATCTCATAGATTGTGTTGAGTTGCTGGTAGTTCTAGGACCGATAGGCTGGAAGCTAGATTAGCTAAAGAGGCTAAATGGTAGCTTTGCTGCAGTCGAATTAAAGTTCACTGTGGCTCACATTCGGGTGTGTCTCTTAGTTGCTCATTCTGACTAAACCTTTCCCCAATTTGTAAAGTCTGTTTTAGATGAGTTATTGTTTGGCCTGGTTTAGGTTGATAAAGGTTGCAGTTATTATGTAATGTCCAGTTTCGTCGGTAAGAATGGCATTCGCATAGTTTTTGGGTGTTGGGGACCCCAAACAGCATATGAGGGCTTTGGTCCACCAATCAGCGTTGTTTTTGGTTGAAAGTCCGTGATAAATATCGCAGAATTTTATCTAAGAGAGATCTTTTATTTACTGTTTTAACTTATTGGCCAATCTGGGTTTAATGGGCTAAAGCAAAGATTTTGGCGCTGATAATAGGGACAAAGGTTTAATTTTTTATGTCTTTTCTCCCTAGGTTTACGACTACGAAGAGCTTAGCAAATCTTTGTAAAATTATCGTTTTCTGTTATAAGATGACCTAATTTAAGGTTTCTGAATCTGGTTGTTAGGATTGGATTCTATTTTTTTGGAGTTAAGCCAGTTAGTGAACTCTTCATCCGAAGACTATGAGTTCTCTGCCTTGCCTTAGTCTTTATGCATCTATAGCTGCTGAGAACTGGCTTTCAAGTGAGGTTTCTTCTCTTACTATTACTGATCCGAGTCCAAAATGTCGTAAATGAATTTCAGATTAATGGTGGGTTCTTGCTTTGCCTTCTTATTAAATGACTATGGCCTGTTTGAATCCATCAGAATTGGTTATGGAGGAGGAGATGATTATTCTTATTCGGCCATAATTAGCTCCATTATACTTTTGGTCATTTTTGAAAATTTGGATCCTTAGCCATTCTCTACCTGTTTTTAATTGTTTTGATCCTATTTATGAATAAGAGCGTTGCTTTGGAGGTGAAGCTTGTGTGTATTTGAACTGGCTTAGAGCTTTGGTTGATATTCCACGCATAAATTATCCTTCTTTTCCATATCTAAAGATTGAGTTTGTGTCTAGATCAAACTGCCAACTTCTCTGGGCTGTGGCTTGATGTCCTCTGCTTTTTCGGTTTTGGCGGTACTCGAATTTTGCGCATCAGCCAACTTCTTGATTTTTTCCTAGTTCCCCTTTTATTTCTGCTATTGGTCCTCACGCTGCCTAAATTTGGACTTACTCTTTTGTTTGCGCTTGCTTTTCATCTCCCTCGGTGGTTGTTCTTTCCTGCCTTACACAGAATGAGCCTGGTGCAGTTCTTCCAGCTGCTGGCTATTCCAAACAATCAAGTTAAAACCCTTAGAGTTGACATTCTCCTTGTTTAGCTTCCAATTCACAGGATTGCCAACCTTCGAAGCATGTTTCCAGTACCTAAAAGGCTCCCTCATCATGATGACGCCCTCCCCGTGGTTGCGTAGCCAACCCTCCACCACGTAGTTGATATGGACGCACCCAGTCTCGAGTTGCTCTGCGGCTTTGTGGATCATCATGACCTTAACGATGAAGAACCCATCGGTGATTTTGGTGGAGTAGGTGAGTTCCTTCTTTTTATGAAACTCGAGCAGCTGGAGAGTGGCCTTGCGTTTGGTCTCAGTTATCATCAAATTGATGAAAAAGTCAGGAGTGAGCTGGGTAGGGCGGTTGTCTTCATCATCAATCGATAGTTTCATAGTGCTGAGAATTATAATAAGAGTAGCTAGGCGCAAGTCCAAGCCCCAATCACAGCCTAGTATGCAAAGGGAAGCAGACCATCATACTTCTTTAATGTCTATTGTAGCTCTACCCTTATTTATCACATTTCATCACTAGCAAGCAAGTCCAATTGGTTCCAGTTGGTATATTTCCATTCAAATGGGTGCTTTTTGAGAGACAAGAACATTAGTTATGTGCGTTTATGGCTTGAGTGCTAATAATAACCAAGTTTGAAGCTGGCAGTGAGTTACAAATCATTATAATTCAACCCATATGCCACCCAACAAATTCGTAACGCGCATCACTTTGTTCCTCCTCCTAGCTGCTGCCTGCGTCCACGCTCAGGTGAGCTTCGCCGTTTCATCAGCCACAGCCTCCCCCAACACCGCAGGCTCAACCAACTCCCAATACCAAATCGTCCTCAACGCCATCACCACCTTCAGTACCAACTTCGACCTCTCCCTCACCTTCACCAACGCCTTCTCCCTCACTGCTGTCTCCGCCTGCCAGGCCACGCTCAACGGAGCAGCCATCTCCACCGCCGCATGCACCCTCTCTTCAAACTCAATCGTCTTCACACAGCTAAACATCGGTTCAACTGTGAGTACTCTCTCGCTGGCGTTTACTACCTCCACTGCCCTCTATTCTGGCTCCTTCATCACCACCATCACCTACTATCAACCCGGCAACTCCTCCAATCCCTATAACACCAATTCCGGACTGATCAGCATAACGAGTGCCACCATGGCCTGCTCATTGACCTCCAGCTCTGCTGTAGTTGGGGCCACGACCAACTATACCTTTACCCTGTCCCCTTCGGTCACCATCGCTGCGGGGTCCATCCTCCAGATCCAGTTCCCAGCCTGGAGTGCCTACTACCTGACCAACTTCCCATCCTTCACCTCAGCCTCAGTCTGCGGAGGACAGTGCAGCATCCGCTCCCCCAACACAGCCCAAAGTTTCTACAACGAGATCCTGTCCTACTCAGGACTATACAGTACCAGCAGCACGAGCAACAGAACCTTGGTGCTTTCGAACGGCCGCAACCCGGCCTCCACCCAAACCATCTCAATCACTGGCAACTTGCTATACTACATCAACTCCACTTCCCAGCCCACCTACATGACCTGCACTACATCCTTTGGAGCTACCACCCCTGGCACCTTCAACGGAGTCACCTTCAACCCTGCCAACCAGTCCATTTCTGCCACTATGAACATCTCGCTCCTGCTCAACCTCACCAACCCCATCTCCAGCAACACCTATCTCCTCGTCTCCTATGCCACTGATCTCCAGCTCGGCTACACCTACGTCACTTCCAACCAGCAGACCACCCAGATCACCTACTCCTCCTCACCCAATACCATACTCATTGGCAACCTCACCAACTCCACCAGTCAGTTCAGCACTCTCTTCATGGCTACTTTTACCCTCACCAACCCTCCATACGCAGCATTGCCCAATTCCATCACCTTCTCCACCCAGAATATGGTAGGCAGCACTTACTTCCAAATCGACAGTCGCTCCATTTCCATCACCTCCTCAGCCTCGACAATAAGCTCCTCTTCTGCCTCACTTTCAAACACCTCAATCGGAGTAACCTCAACAGTGACCATAGCCTTCACCTCAATAAACTCGCTGGTATCGGGGTCCAAGATAATGGTTAGCATCCCGCCAGAAATATCCCTGAGTGGGTCTTCGAGCTGTTCGTGCAATGTGAGTTCGACGTGCAGCATCCTGAATGCGACGTCCGTGGTGATAAACATGAACTCTGCGGTGGCTGTGGGCGGGACGAGCTATGGGGTGAGCATCAGCAACATCAACAACCCTGCCACTACCACCCCGACCTCATCCTTCACTATCAACACCTATTACACCAACACTTCCACTCCCGTCGATGCTCTCACCAGCGGACTAACTCTCACCGCCACCTCAGTCTCCCTCCAATCCGCTTCAGCCGCATCGTCCTCATCCACAGTGGCAGCCAACTCCACCTACACCATCACCCTGCAGAACAAAAACCCCCTGCCAGCCACGAGCTACATCGTTGTGACCTTCCCACCCTAGTTCCAGAACTCCGCCAGTGCAGCTCTGAGTTCCTTCAAGGCAGGCTCAACCCTCGTGAATGGCTGCTCGATGTCTGCCATCTCAACCATGAAGTTCAAATTCACCGGCTGCGTCCTGTCCAATTTGGCTGCAGGAACTACCTCCACCATAGTTCTGGTCAAC
>Ga0316217_10005249_pt1 | contig 13529 bp, 10 predicted proteins | sample 1anoAmetaG_FD_203633 | JGI IMG/M metagenome (GOLD analysis project Ga0316217, IMG submission 203633) | Freshwater microbial communities from Trout Bog Lake, Wisconsin, USA - 1anoA | ecosystem: Environmental > Aquatic > Freshwater > Lake > Hypolimnion/Profundal zone | place: USA: Wisconsin...
TCCCAGAGCGGCGAAGGCGGTCTGCCGGCTGTTCTGGGCGGAGGACCCCTGGGCGTCCTGAGTCGTGGACCCCTGGGGGGCGTTCTGCTGGATGGTGGCGAAGGCCGATTGGGCGGCGGACAGGTTGCCGGAGGCCAGGGCCTGGCTGAGTTGCTGGAATGGATTGGTGGATTGATTCCACTGGGTTTGCTGAGCCGATCCGGTGGCGGCCGAGAGGTTGAGGCTGCTGGACATTTCCCCTCCATGGAATCGATGGCCGCCGGGACCTTTCCCGGTTCGGTGGATACCCCTCGTTATCGGTAACGCTGGGGTTTTCCGATAGGCTTCACGGAAAAAAGGGAAACCCCAACGGAGGAATCTGGTTGCCGGTGGTAAAATCAAGGGCCCAGCGGCGCGGGGCTGCCCCCCCCGTTCAGCCGCCCGCTCCCGGCTCGGGCCGGCCGTTCGTGGTCTGGGCCAGCATGCCGTGCAGCATGTCCACCACCGAGTTCCGGAACAGTGATTCGAAGGTGAAATCGAACAGGGAGAGGCTGGAATCCTGCAGCGCCTCGCGCACCGCCGGAGGCCGGCTGGACATGAGCCGGGTGCCGATCACCAGGCCGTAGAAGCGCAGCAGGAATTCCCCGCCCCGGCCCCGGTCCAGGGCGGGCACGGCCTGCTCCAGCAGCGCGCCCACCCGGTCCACCCCATCCTGGAGGAACATGGCGAAGGCCTTGGCCTCGGCGGGCGGGGTGTTCTGCTCCAGGACGCCGTGGACCAGGGCCTGGAGGCCGGGCAGCAGCGGGCGGTTCAGCATCTCCCGCACCAGTCCCTTGGCCACCAGCGCCGGCGCGGTGCCGGGCGGGGTGGCCTGGAGGCGCTCGGCGGCGCCACGGAACCAGGCGGCCATCTCCACCTTCAGCACCGCCAGGAAGAGCGCCTCCTTGGAGGGGAAGTACAGGTAGAGCGTGCCCTTGGCCAGGCCCAGCAGACGCGCCAGGGTGGCGATGTGCAGATCCTGGTAGGGACAGGTGGCGAACAGCCGCGCCGCCCCCTCCATGATCACCTGGCGGCGGAGCTCCTTCTGCTCGGGCCGCTGGGCGCGCACCTGCCTGGTCATTTGCCCTGCTTGATCTTGGCGGTGAGGACCGGGACCAGCTCCAGCAGGTCGGCCACCACCCCCACGCTGGCGGCCTGGAAGATCGGCGCCTTGGGGTTCTTGTTGACCGCCACCAGGAAGGGGGCGCCCTTGAGCCCGCCCAGGTGCTGGAACGAGCCGCTTATACCCAGGGCCAGGTAGATCCTGGGCCTCACCGTCTGGCCCGAAGTGCCCACCTGCCGGGCCTTTTCCAGCCACCTGGCGTCGACCAGTGGGCGCGAGCAGGAAACCGCCGCGCCCATGGCCTCGGCCAGATCTTCCACCAGCTCCAGGTTCTCTTGCTCGCCGATGCCCCGGCCCACCGAGACCAGCACCTCCTCCCGGGTGATGTCGATCCCGCCCGCCTCGGGCTGGAGCAGTTCCCGGAACCGGCGCCGGGCGCGCAGCCCGGACGCCTCGGCGGACTTGTCCAGCACCGTGCCCGGGCTCCCGGCCACGGCCTTGAAGGCCCCGGAGCGCACGGTGACCACCACGCCCAGGCGGATGTCGGCCTCCACGTGGGCGCTCACCTGGCCGCCGAACTCGGTGCGCACCGCCTGGAGGGTGTCCCCTCCGGTCCCGGCGCCGCCCACCAGGTCCGGCAGATAGGCCGCGCCCAGCTTCACCGCCAGCCCCGGGCCCAGGTCCATGGCGAAGGTGTCGTGCACCATCAGCACCCGGGCGCCGGGCGGCAGCAGCTTCAGCAGCAGCGGGCGCGCCAGCTCGGCGTTGGGGTAGGCCAGCTCCGGCGACCCGGCGATCCACACTTCCGGGAAGGACGCGGCCAGCTGGCCGCCCACCGCCGCCACCTCGCCGGGGGCGCCGATGGCCAGCGCCACCGGGGCGCAGCCGGGGAACAGGGCCCGGGCCGCCGCCAGCAGCTCCAGGGCGGAATCGTCGGCCTGGCCGGCCCTGTGTGCCGCGAGGACGAACACATCGGCGCTCACTTGATACCTCCCTTGGCCTTGAGCAGATCCACCAGCTTGCCGGCGACCTCGTCCACCGAGCCTTCCAGCATCTCGGCGCCGACCCCGGCCGGCGGCACGAAATAGTCCAGCCGCCGCACCCGGGCGCCCAGGGTGGAAGGGTCCAGGCCGAGCGCCGCGGCGCCCAGGACCGGGATCTCCGCCGAGGCCACCTTGCGGATGCCGCGGATGCCCACGTAGCGCGGCTCGTTGATCCCGGTCTGGATGGAGAGCACGCAGGGGGCGTCGATCTCGCTCACCTCCTGGGCGCCGCCCTCGATCTCCCGGCCCACCACCAGGGGGGCGCCGACCCGCACCTCGATCCGGTTCACCAGCGAGGCATAGGGCCAGTCCAGCAGCGCCGCCAGCATGCCGCCCACCTGGGCGGCGCCGTCGTCGGCCAGGGCCCCGGTCAGCACCAGGTCGTAGCTGCCCCGGCGCACCGCCGCCGCCAGGATGGCGGCCAGCCCCTGGCCGTCGGCACCCTCGAAGGCCGGGTCGGCCAGGCACAGGCCCTGCTCGGCGCCCATGGCCATCTCCCGCCGCACCACCTCCTCGGCCTGCTCCCTGGCGCCCACCGAGACCACCGTCACCGAGCCCCCTTCCCGCTCGACGATGCGCAGGGCCTCCTCCACGGCGTAGTTGTCCCACTCGTTGACGCCGTAGACCAGATCGTCGCGCAGGATGTCCTGGCCGCCGGGGGCCACGCCGATCTCGTTCTCGGCCGGGTCCGGGACCCGTTTCACGCAGACCATGATTTCCATCCACATCCTCCCGGGGGTTCAGGGTTCCAGCTGCCGGTCCACCAGTTCGCAGAGATCGACGGCTTCCATCCGGCCTTCCAGGCCGGCCACCTTGATGGCGTCTTCGATATTGGTGAGGCAGAACGGGCAGGCGGTGACGATCACCTGGGCGCCGGCGGCCCGGGCCTGCTCCACCCGCGCCACGCCCATGCGCTTGGCTTCGGGCACCTCGTGGAACAGGTTCAGGCCGCCGCCGCCGCAGCAGAACGAGCGGTCCCGGCAGGCCCCCTCCATCTCCACCCGCCTGAGGCCGGGGATGGCGTCCAGCACGGTCCGGGGCGCGTCGTAGATGCCGTTGTGGCGGCCCAGGTAGCAGGGGTCGTGGAGGGTGAACGCCCGGCCGTCGCCGGCGGCGCGCAGCCTGAGCCTGCCGCCGGCCAGCCCTTCGGCCAGCAGCTCGCTGATGTGCTGCACCGGCGGCAGGCCCTCGTAGTCGTGCCTGAGGGCGTTGAGGGCGTGGGGGTCGCCGGTGACGATGCGCTGCGCCCCGGAGGCCCGGATCGCTTCGGTGTTCTGCTCCTTCAGGCTCTGGAACAGCATCTCCTCGCCGAACCGGCGCACCTCGTGGCCGCTGTCCTTCTCGTCCTTGCCCAGAACCATGAAGTCCACCCCGGCCTTGGCCAGCAGCCGCGCCGTGGCCTGGGCGATCTTCTGCATGCGCTCGTCGTAGCTGGAGACGCTGTCCACGAAGTAGAGGGTCGGGGCGGTGCCGCCGGTTTCCGCCGACTTCACCGGCACCCCGGCGGCCGCGGCCCATTCGCCGCGCTTCTTCTCCAGCTTGCCGTACGGGTTGCCGCGCTTTTCCAGGGACGCCAGGGGCTTCTGCAGGGACTGCGGCACCAGGCCGTCCTCCACCATGCCCCGGCGCAGGTCCACGATCTTGTCGATGTACTCGATGCCGATGGGGCACTCCTGCTCGCAGGCGCCGCAGGTGGTGCAGGACCAGATCTCCTCCGCGGAGAAGATGCCGCCCACCAGCGGCGCCGGCTCGGCCTTGGCCGGCCCCGCCAGCGGGTACAGCCTGAAGCCGTAGTCCCGGGCCTTGATGCTGATGAACCGGGGCGACAGGGGCCGTCCCACGGCGTTGGCCGGGCAGTGGTCGGAGCAACGGCCGCAGTCGGCGCAGCTGTAGAAGTCCAGCATGTGCTTCCAGGTGAAGTCCTCGAAGCGCTTGACGCCGAACGACGGCAGCTGGTCCAGCTGCTGGCTGGCGACGCCGTGACGCACCGGCTTGACGTTGCCGGTCTCCACCCGCATGAAGAACACGTTGAAGAGCGAGGTGATGACGTGGAAGTGCTTGCCCAGGGGCAGGAAGCACAGGAAGCCGAAGAAGGTGAGATCGTGCACGGTGTAGGCCGCCAGGTTGACGGCGGCCAGGGTGCCGGTGCCGGCCGCCGCCAGCAGGCCCTTGAAGGCCCAGGGCAGGGACAGGACGGTGGCGGGCGCGCCGGTGGCCGCCAGCTGGCTGGCCTCGAACAGGCCCTCGCTCACCAGCAGGGTGGCGATCAGCCCGAGCACCAGCATGGCCTCCCCGGCATGGCCAGGGCCCAGCCCGGGCGGCACCGCGTAGCGGGCCGGCCGGAACACGCCCCGGCGCACCGCCAGCACGGCGACGGCCAGCAGGGCGGCGGCGGCGGCCCAGTCCTTGGCGGGGCCGTACCAGGCGCCCAGGCCCGGGAAGGCGAAGCCGTCCCGGAAGCCCAGGACCACCATCTGCGCCGAGCGCGCCCCCAGCGCCAGGAAGCCGAAGAACAGCACCATGTGCAGCACCCCGGCCAGCAGGTAGCGGGGGTGCCGCCCCTGGCCGAGCCAGAGCTTGAGCACCAGCAGGAGCCGCCGGGGCACGTGGCGCATCCGGTCGTCCGGGGCCGCCAGCAGCAGCGGCCGGACCCGGCGGGCCATGATCCAGCCGAAGCAGGCCAGGCCCGCCGCCGGGATCAGCATGAACAGGGCCCGGAACAGCGTGCCGGAACTGGCGGGGGAGAAGGGGGCGGGGGACAAGGGGGCTCCTACTTGCCGCCGAAGGCGTCTTCGGGCATCTCGTTGGCCGCGTCGCAGCCGCCGAGGATGGCGTCCATCCGCCCGAGGGCGGCCGGCAGGCGCACCTGGACGTAGAACTCGGCGCCCTTGATCTGGCCTTCGTAGAAGGCCGTGTCCTTGTCCCGGCAGCCGGCCTCGATCGCCCTGGCCGCCACCTGGGCGCGCCAGAGCAGCATCCAGGCCATCACCAGGTCGCCGCAGATCTCCAGGAAGGGCACGGCGTGGGCGGCGGCGTTCATGAGATTGCCGTACATCGCCGTGGTGCCCATGTGCCGGGCCACGGCCCCGGCCTTGAGGGCTGCCTCCTCCACCCGGTCGGCCAGGGCGGCGGTGCGGGCACTGCCCTTGGCGCTGTCCACGCTGGCCTGGATCTCCTCCAGCAGGTCCATGACCGGCCGGCCCTGGTCCTGGCCCAGCTTGCGGGCCAGCAGGTCCATGGCCTGGATGCCGTTGGTGCCCTCGTAGATCTGGGTGATCCGGCAGTCCCGCAGCAGCTGCTCCACCGGGTATTCGCGCATGTAGCCGTAGCCCCCGTATACCTGGACGCCGGTGGAGCAGACCTCGAAGCAGCGGTCGGTGACGTAGCCCTTGGCGATGGGGATGAGGAAGTCGATGATGCCCTGGTTGCGTTTCGTGGCGGCGGCGTCACGCGAGACTGCCCGCAGATCCAGCAGCTTGCTGATGTAGAAGAACAGGCTGCGCATGGCCTCCACCTGGACCTTCATCTCCAGGAGCATGCGGCGCACGTCCGGGTGCTGGATGATCGGCACCGAGGGGGCGTTCTTGTCCATGATCTTGAGCGTGTGCCGGCCCTGGACCCGGGTGCGGGCGTAGTTGAGGGCGTACAGGTAGGAGGGGCTGGCGCAGGCCAGGCCCTGGGTGCCGACCATGAGCCGGGCCTCGTTCATCATCTGGAACATGGCCCGCATGCCCTTGTTGGCTTCGCCCAGCAGGGTCCCGCGGCACTGGCCCCTGCCGCCCAGGGCGATGGAGCACGTGGGGTTGCCGTGGATGCCCAGCTTCTCCTCGATGCCGGTGCACACCACGTCGTTGGGCTCGCCCAGGCTGCCGTCGTCGTTCACCCAGATCCTGGGCACCAGGAACAGGGAGATGCCGGCGGTGCCGGCCGGGGCGCCTTCGATCCGGGCCAGCACCGGGTGGATGATGTTCCCGGTGAGGTCATGCTCGCCGGAGGAGATGAAGATCTTGCTGCCGGTGATGCGGTAGGTGCCGTCGCCCAGGGGCACCGCCGTGGTGCTGAGGGCGCCCACGTCGGAACCGGCCCCGGGTTCGGTGAGCAGCATGGTCCCGCTCCACTCGCCGGTGTACATCTTCTTCAGGAACAGTGCCTTCTGTTTGGCATCGCCGAAGGTCTCCACCAGCCGTCCGGCGCCGTGGGTGAGGCCGGCGTACATCAGGAACGCGAAGCCGGCGCCCAGGAGGTATTCCGAAGCGGCCCGGGCCACGGTCGCCGGCATGCCCTGGCCGCCCCACTCGGGATCCTCGGTCATGGCCAGCCAGCCGCCGTCCCTGAGGGCCTTCCAGGCCTTGGGGAAGGAGGGCGGGGTGGTGACCCTGCCGGCCTCGAAGCGGGCCCCCACGCGGTCGCCTTCCACCTGGGTGGGGAGGATCTGCTTCAGCGCCAGGTTGCGGGCCTCGCTGACGATGAGGTCCACCGCCTTGCGGTTGAATTCGGCGAAGCGCTCATGCCCGGCCAGCTCTTCCACGTTGATCTGCTCGTACAGCACGAAGTCGATGTCTCTGCGGTCAGCCAGGATCTGGCCCATGGTGTCTCCAGGGAGGGGAAGGGAGGGGGTGCGGGGACGCGCTCAGGGCCGTTCGAACACGGTGGCGATGCCCTGGCCCAGGCCGATGCACATGGTGGCGACGCCGGCCCGGGCGTCCCTGGACTGCATGAGGTGGAGCAGGGTGGCGCAGATGCGGGCGCCGGAGCAGCCCAGGGGGTGGCCCAGGGCGATGGCGCCGCCGTTCTGGTTGACCTTGGCCTCCAGGTGCTTGAGCAGCTGCAGGTCCTTGAGCACCGGCAGGGACTGGGCGGCGAAGGCCTCGTTGAGCTCCCACAGGCCGATCTCGTCGCTCTTCATGCCGGCCCGCTTCAGGGCCTTCTTCACGGCGGGCACCGGGCCGTAGCCCATGAGCGACGGGTCCACCCCGGCGGTGGCCATGGCCCGGACCCGGGCCATGGGCGTGAGCCCCAGCGCCGCGGCCCGCTCTCCGGACATCACCAGCATCGCAGCGGCGCCGTCGGAGATGGCCGAGGAGTTGCCGGCGGTGACCGTGCCGTTCTTCGGGTCGAAGGCCGGCTTGAGGGCGGCCAGGGCCTCGATGCTGGCGTCGGCGCGGATCACCTCGTCCCGGTCGCAGAGCACCGAGAAGCCCTGCTCGTCGTGGCCTTCGATGGCCACGATCTCGTTCCGGAAGCGGCCCTGGGCGGCGGCCTCGGCGGCCTTGAGGTGGGAACGCAGGGCGAACTCGTCCTGGGCCTTGCGGGTGATGCCGTGCATCTTGGCCAGCACTTCGGCGGTGACCCCCATGAGCCCGGCGGCCTTGGCGGTGTACTTGCTGGCGCCCGGGTTGGGGTCCACCCCGTGGGTCATGGGCAGGTGGCCCATGTGCTCCACCCCGCCCACCACGAACACCTCGCCGTTGCCGGTCATGATGGCCATGGCGGCCGAGTGCAGGGCGCTCATGGACGAGCCGCACAGGCGGTTGACGGTCTGGGCGCTGGCGGTGTGGGGGATCGGCGACATGAGGGAGGCGAACCTGGCGATGTTGAAGCCCTGCTCCAGGGTCTGCTGCACGCAGCCCCAGATGACGTCCTCCACCTCGCCGGGATCGGCCTTGGGGTTGCGCCGGAACAGCGCGCTGATCAGCTCGGCCGAGAGGGTCTCGGCCCGGACGTTGCGGAACATGCCGCCCTTGGAGCGGCCCATCGGGGTGCGCACGGCATCGATGATGACGACATCCTTCATGGCCTCACCTCCCCTCGTAGTAAGTGGCGCCGCTTCCGGCCATCCCGAGCATCCGGCTGGTGGGCGCGTAGAGCGGGCCCAGGGCCTGGAACCGGCCGGCAGCCTCGCACAGGGCCTTGAGGCCCACCGCGTCGGCGTAGCGGAAGGCGCCGCCCCGGAACGGCGGGAAGCCCAGCCCGTAGACCAGGGCGATATCCACCTCGACCGGGCTGCCGACGATGCCCTCCTCCAGGCAGCGGGCGCACTCGATGAGCATGGGCAGCATCATCCGGTCGATGATGTCCTGGTCGGCGACCTCGGCGGCGCCGCCCTGGACCAGAGGCTGGAGGATGGCCGCCGCCGCCGGGTCGGGTTCCTTCCTGGGCACCCCCTTCTTGTCCGGCGCGTAGCGGTAGAACCCGCAGCCGCTCTTCTGGCCGAACCGCCGGGCCTCGAACATGGCCTGGATGGCGGTCCTGCCGGCGGCGGCCATGCGGTCCGGGTAGGCCGCGGCCATCACCGCGTCGGCGTGGCAGGCGGTGTCGATGCCCACCACGTCCAGCAGGTAGGCGGGCCCCATGGGCCAGCCGAACTTCTCCATGACCTTGTCGATGCGCTGGAAATCCACCCCCGCGGCCACCAGGCCGACGAACCCGGCGAAGTACGGGAACAGCACCCGGTTCACCAGGAAGCCCGGGCAGTCGTTCACCACGATGGGAGTCTTGCCCATGGCCAGGGCGTAGCCCACGGTGGTGGCCACGGCGCGTTCGCTGGACTGCCGGCCGCGGATCACCTCCACCAGCGGCATCTTGTGCACCGGGTTGAAGAAGTGCATGCCGCAGAAGTTGCCGGGACGCTTGAGCCCTTCCGCCAGCCGGCTGATGGAGATGGTCGAGGTGTTGCTGGCCAGGATGGCGTCCTCGCGCACCTGGTCCTCCAGTTCCGCCAGCACCGAGCGCTTCACCTGCTCGTTCTCCACCACGGCCTCCACGGCCAGGTCCACGTCCCTGAAGTCGCCGTAGGAGAGGGTCGCCCGGATCCGGCCCAGCACCCGGGCCATCTCCGCGGGCGTCAGCCTGCCCCGCTCGACCCGCTGGCCCAGGAGCTTGCCGGCCTCCTCCAGGCCCTGTTCCAGGGCCTTCTCGGCGATGTCCTTCATGACGATGGGGGTGCCCCGGGAGGCGGACTGGAAGGCCACCCCGCCGCCCATGATGCCGGCCCCCAGCACGGCGGCCTTCTGCACCTTGCCGCCTTCCCGGGCGGCCTTCTTGGCGGCCCTGCCCACCGCCTGGTCGCCCAGGAAGATGCTCACCAGGGCGTGGGCGGTGGCGGTCCGGGCCATCCTGGCGAAGCCGGCGGCCTCGATGGCCAGGGCGTCCTCGCGGGACCGGCCGGCGCCGCGCTGCATGGCGTCCACCGCCGCCAACGGGGAGGGGTAGTTGGGGCCCGCCTTCCCGGCCACGAACGCCTTGGCGGTCTCGAACACCATCATGGTCTCGGTGGGGTTGAGCTTGAGCGGGGAGATCTTCTCCAGCCGCCGGGCCTGCCAGTCGCGGCGGCCGGCGATGGCCTGGCCCAGCAGGTCCAGGGCCGCGGCCCGCACCAGTTCCGGCGCCACCACCGCGTCCACCGCGCCGATCTTGAGGGCCGTCTCGGCCCCGTGCTGCTCCCCGGCGGCGATCCACTCGATGGCGTTGTCCGCGCCGGTGAGCCGGGACAGGCGCACGGTGCCGCCCCACCCCGGGAAGATGCCGAGCTTGGTCTCGGGCAGGCCGATGCGGGTGTCGGCGGACATCACCCGGTAGCTGGTGGCGAGGGCGAACTCCAGGCCGCCGCCCAGGGCGTAGCCGTTGATGGCGGTGACGGATGGGTAGGGCAGGTCCTCCACCTCGCAGAACAGCCTGTGCACCTGGGTGAGCCACTCCGCCAGCTGGTCCTCGCCGTACTTGAAGTACTCGAGGAATTCAGTGATGTCCGCGCCGGCGATGAATCCGTCCTTGCCGGAGGTCACCAGGAGCCCCTTGACCCCCGGCTCGGCCTTGATGGCGTCCACCGCCCGGCGCAGATCTTCCAGGGTGGCCCGGTTGAACTTGTTGACGGACTCATCCTTGAGATCGAACCGCAGTTCGGCGATCCCTCCCTCCTGCAGGGAGCACTGGATGCATTGGCCCTCGAAGATCATGGGGTCCGCTCCTTCTGGTTGTGGGGTGTGGGGCAGGTTCCCGGCGGGAACATTCGATCAAACGTTATCGAAATAAATTCATCATTATTTGCTGGTTGATTCCGTTGGATTCAAAGGCAGAAAACCACAGCAAGGGGCCAACCGGGGAATTGATGGGCCAATATGACCCCAGTTCATTAACTCCGCAAGGGTCATTTTTTTAATAAATTTTCAATCCGCTTTTTCCCGGGCAACGAATCCAAATCGTTCAAGTGCATTAATTAACTGATTTGGCCCATTGACCATGTTTAAAAATGAAATAGATGATCTCTTGATCCTTTAAAAAAAATCTTCCCCGCCCTTGATTCAGCTGGAATTCTAACCATCTTCAAGGTTACTGACCCGGGTTCATCGGTCTGGCCATGCCGTCCTGGGACGCCCGTCGTCCCGGATCCGCCTGCCGTCTGGGCGGTCCCACCGACTCCCAGCGGAGCGCCCGTGCTCACGACCATCGCAGACCTGTTCTACGCGGCCCTCCGGCACGACCTCCCGGACGCCTTGGCGGCCAAGCTGGACGGGGCCTACCGGCCCCTTTCCAGCGCGGAGGTCCAGGCCCGGGTGGAGCGGCTCTGCCTGGCCCTGCGCCGGGAGGGCCTGGGCGCCGGGGACCGGGTCGCCATCCTCGCCGAGAACCGCCCGGAGTGGGCCATGGCGGACTATGCCTGCGCGCTCCTGGGCCTCGTCACGGCGCCGGTCTACCCCACCCTCAACCCGGCCCAGACCGCCCAGATCATCCGCCACAGCGGCGCCCGGATGATCTTCTGCTCCACCCCCGCCCAGCTGGACAAGGTGCTCGCGGCCTGGCCGGAGCTGCCCGGACTGGAGACGGCGGTACTCATGGCCGGCGCCGTCCCGGCCGCGGCCGGACGCCGGATCCTCGCCTGGGAGGAGCTCCAGGCCGCCGGCCTGGCCCTGGAGGACCAGCGGCCCCTGGTGCGCGCCTGGGGCCGGGAGCGGACCGCGTCCGACCTGCTGACCCTCATCTACACCTCGGGCACCACCGGCGAGCCCAAGGGGGCCATGCTCAGCCACGGGAACCTGGTGTCCAACATCCAGTCCGCCCTGGAGCTGCTGCCCATCCACGCCGGCCGGCGCTGCCTGAGCTTCCTCCCCCTGTCGCACATCTTCGAGCGCATGGCCGGGCACTACACCATGTTCAGCGCCGGGGTGGCGATCTACTACGCCGACGACCTGGCCGCGCTGCCCCAGGCTTTCCTGGAAGTGCGGCCCCAGCTGCTCATCGCGGTGCCGCGGGTCTACGAGAAGATCTACGCCAAGGTGCGGGACAGCGTCGCCGCGGGCGGGCTCCTGACCCGCATGGTGTTCCGCTGGGCCATGGCCGCCGGCCGGGAGGTGGCGCAGTGCCGCTTCGCCGGCCGCGAACCCGGCGTGCTGCTGGGCCTGCGCTACAGCCTGGCGGACCGGCTGGTTTTCGCCAAGGTCCGGGCCCGGCTGGGAGGCCGGGTGGAGCTGTCCGCCTCGGGCGGCGCGCCCCTGGGCTCGAAGCTCATGGAGTTCTTCTGGGCGGCGGGGGTGGCGGTGTATGAAGGCTACGGCCTGTCCGAGACCAGCCCCATCCTCGCCGTGTCCCGCCCGGGCGAAGTGCGTCCCGGCTACGTCGGGCGGCCGATCATGGAGCGCTGGCGGGGCCGGCCCTTCCTCAAGCTGGCCGAGGACGGGGAGATCCTCTGCCAGGGCCCGAACATCACCAGCGGCTACTGGAACGACCCGCGCGCCACGGCCGAGGCGTTCGACCCGGAGGGCTACTTCCGCACCGGCGACATCGGCGGCCTGGACGAGCAGGGGCGCCTGCGCATCACCGACCGGAAGAAGGAGCTCCTGGTCACCTCCGGCGGCAAGAACGTGGCCCCCCAGCCCATCGAGAAGCTCCTGGCCTCCGACAAGTACATCGCCCAGGTGGTGGTGGTCGGCGACGGCCGGCACTACCTGACCGCCGTGGTCCACCCCAACCTGGGCACCCTGCGCTGGTGGATGGCCCGCCAGGGCCTGTCCGGCCTCTCCGACGCCGAACTGCTGGCCCATCCCCGGACCGCCGCCAAGATCATGGAGCGGGTGGAGCGGATCAACGCCCACCTCTCCAACTACGAGCGCATCCGCAAGGTGGCCCTGACCGGCGAGGAGATGACCCTGGACAACGGCCTGCTCACCCCCTCCCTGAAGATCAAGCGCCGGGCCGTGGACGAGAAGTACGGCCAGGCCATCGAGGCCATGTACGCCCAGGGGGCGGAACCCGATCCGTCCAGCCGGGGCGCCCTGGCGGTGGTGTCCGGCGACGCCCGGCTGGCCGGGAAAAGCCCGGCGCCGTCCCCGGCCGAGTCCTGAACGGTCGCGGCACACCCGGTCATCGGCGGGAATCCGCCAACAATCTCTCCCCGAAGTAGACCGCGAACCCCCCCTTGCAATCGTCTTCGGTGCGGCAGCATCCCTGGTTGAGCACCCTTTCCCACCGGGTCAGGGGAAAGGTCAAAACCACCGCTCTTTGCATTACCATAAGCCCTATTCATGAAAGGTGGTGTCATGTTCCGTCCATTGCTCTGCATCTGTCTATGCGCAGCGCCCCTGGTGTCCGGAGATCTGGCCGGCATTTCCAACCAGGAGGCCGGCAAGGGCCTTCAGCAAGCCCTGGTGCAAGGCATTGGCAGCGCCGTGGGCAAGCTGTCCGCCAAGGACGGATTCCTGGGCAATGCCAGGGTGAAGATCCCGCTGCCGCCCACCCTCGAGAAATCGGAGAAGATGCTGCGGACCCTGGGCATGGGCAAGTACGCCGACGAACTGGTGACCACCATGAACCAGGCGGCCGAGTCGGCCGTGGCGGAGGCCAAGCCGATCCTCCTGGACGGCCTCAAGAAGATGACCTTGAAGGACGCCAAGGCCATCCTCACGGGTCCCCAGGACAGCGCCACCCAGTATTTCCGGAAGACCAGCGGGGAGGCCATCGCCCAGCGGTTCCTGCCCAAGGTGAAGGAGGCCACCGCCAAGGTCAAGCTGACCGAAGCCTATGACCGCTTCGCGGGGCCGGCGGCCCAGTTCGGCCTGATGGACAAGCAGGACGCGGACCTGGACCAGTACGTCGCCAGCAAGGCCACCGATGGCCTGTTCCTGATGATCGCCGACGAGGAGAAGGCGATCCGCGCCGACCCCATGGGGCAGGCCAGTTCACTGCTCAAGAAGGTGTTCGGGGCGCTCTAGCTGTGTCCCACGACCTCTGGCCTCCGGAGGTGGAGTCGGTCCGCAATCTTCACCCGGCGGTGGGGTGGCTTGGCAAGCAGCGTAGGATTCTAACATCCGCTGGAGGTGAAAAGGCTTCGACGGATCTTGCGGCCAGGCCCAGTCCGTCTGGCAGGGGACCCGGGAAGAATGGATATTGTAGTAACGGCTACAGGTGTTCCC